>OGRU01002524.1_pt1 | contig 11807 bp, 9 predicted proteins | sample 1553541 | NCBI WGS metagenome assembly OGRU01 (sample SAMEA2580068, study PRJEB22360) | human gut metagenome | biome: human gut; feature: human-associated habitat; material: faeces | place: Denmark | collected 2008/2010
GGCTGATTCGGCTGATTCGGCTGATTCGGCTGATTCGGCTGCGCAGAATGAGCAGTCCGAATCGTCTGAGCCGTCCGAGCACCAGACACAGGGCGAACCGGAGGCCCCGACTCAGGAGAATCCGGCCGTATCTGAGCAGAACGGCGAATGACAGGCCTTCGATTAGACTACTAGCGGTAAGAATTACGGCACCTGCGCTTTCGAGCCAGGTGCCGTATTCGTTTGAATCTGCGCCACAAGCGCACCATCACAGAAGGAGTATGACATGAGTGAATTGACGCCTCTGACCGGTGAAGCGTTGAATACCCTGCGCGGCGATTTCGCACAGAGCGGCACCAACCGTCTGGCCATGAACGCGGTGACCGCCGCCGGCATCGACAAGGTGGCTCGCAATTATGACCGCGCTCGTCTGATGCAGCGTCGTTTCTCCACCATCGTTGACAATGGCGAAGCCACCCATCAGGATCGCTCCGGCCGCTGCTGGCTGTTCAGCTCCCTGAACGTGGCCCGTTTCGTGGCCAAGAAGAACATGAACTTGAAGGAGTTCGAGTTCTCCCAGAACTACGCGATGTACTACGACAAGCTGGAGCGCGTCAACTACTTCCTTAAGGATGTGGCCGCTCTGGTGGCTGCCGGAGAGCCTTCCGACTCCCGCCTGATGCAGCACCTGCTCGCCGACGTGATGGGCGATGGCGGCCAGTGGACCATGGCCATGAACGTGTACAAGAAGTACGGCGCTGTGCCCAAGGACCTGTTCCCGGAGACCGAATCCTCCAAGAACACCGGTGAAATGAACATCCAGCTGCGCCACATGCTGCACACCGCCGTGGCGCACATGTACGCCGCTGACGGCGATGCCTCCAAGGTCGAGGCGATTATTGCCGACGCCACTGCTGCCGGCCACCGTATTCTGACCATCCACCTGGGCGAGCCGCCGGTTTCCTTCGACTGGGAATGGACCGACAAGGATGGCGAATTCCACCGCGACGGCGAGATTACGCCGGTTGAGTTCTGGAAGAAGTACGTGGGTCCGGCTGATCTTGAGGACTACGTGTGCCTGGTGGACGATCCGCGCACCGAGCACGTCAAGGGCAAGAAGATCGGCATCGAGCACCTCGGCAATGTGGCTGGCGGCGACGCCACCGAGTACCTCAACGTGCCGAACCAGTTCATGAAGGACTGCGTCAAGCAGATTCTCGTTGAGCAGGGCATTCCGGTATGGTTCGGTGCCGACTGCCACCCGTTCATGGACCGTGAGAACGGCGCTTGGGCCACCGACCTGTTCGAGTACGGCCGCGTGTACGACGTGGACTTCGATTTGGACAAGGAAGCCCGCGTGCGCTTCGGCGACTCCGCCATGAACCATGCCATGGCTTTCGCCGGCGTTGACGTGGCCGACGACGGCACCACCCGCCGCTGGCGCGTGGAGAACTCTTGGGGCGCCAAGATCGCCGACAAGGGCTACTTCACCATGTCCGACGACTGGTTCACCGAATACGTCTACGAGGTAGCCGTCCCGAAGGCCCTGTTGCCCGAGGAATATCAGAAGGCCCTCGAAGAGCCAGCCACCATGCTCCCCGCATGGGATCCGATGGGCGCTTTGGCCTGACTTCGTCAGCCTCCCGGAATCGGCCTGACGGCCAATGCTGTGTTTTCTCGCAGCCTGTCGGCTGCTAGGGTCTCTCCCTCTGTCAGCGCGAAGCCGCTGACAGAGGGAGAGACCGCAGTCGCAGGCCGCACAACAACACAGCATCGCCGCAGGCGAGTCCACACAGGCGAGTCCACCCAAAGTCCATAACTGCCGGCCCAACAAGCAGTCCCCGTAACAAACTGCTATAGTTGGGCTTTTGCGTCTATGGCGACATACCGACAGTACGTATACAAGGAAAGGAGTCGAGCAATGGCAGCACTACGTGGTCCGGATAGTTCCGAGGATGAACGTCGTTTGGGGGAGCAGGCCGTCTTTCCTGAGACCGTCGATGTCAACATTCGTCAGCTTGACCCCATTCCCGCGCCGCGTGCTTTCCTCAGGGAGCAGCCGCTCACCGATGAGATGAGCGAGCTCGTGCTCCACTCGCGGCAGGAAATCCGCGATGTGCTCAACGGCCGCGACGACCGACTGCTCGTCATCGTGGGCCCCTGCTCAATCCACGACCCGAAGGCCGCGCACGAGTACGCAGAAAAGCTGGCTGCCGTCAAGCGCGAGTTGGAAGACCGACTCGTGATCGTGATGCGCGTGTACTTCGAGAAGCCGCGCACCACCATCGGCTGGAAAGGCCTCATCAACGACCCCGATCTGGACGGTCGCTTCAATATTCGTAAGGGCATGTGGCTGGCCCGCAAGGTGCTCACCGACGTGCTGAGCCTCGGCCTGCCCGCCGCCACCGAATGGCTTGACCCCATCACCCCGCAGTACATCTGCGACGCGATCAGCTGGGGTGCCATCGGCGCGCGTAACACCGAATCCCAAGTCCACCGCGAACTGGCCAGTGGCCTGTCCATGCCGGTGGGCTTCAAGAACTCCACCGACGGCTCCATCAAGGCCGCCGCCGATTCCTGTTTCGCGGCCGGCTTCGAGCATCACTTCCTGTCCATTAACTTGGACGGTCGCGTGATTTCCGCCGAAACCAAAGGCAACCCGGATTGCCATCTGGTTCTGCGCGGCTCCAGCCACGGCCCGAACTACGATGCCGAATCCGTGCGTCAAGCTCTGGAAGACCTCAAGGTTTCCAAAGCGTCCGGCCCGAGCCAGCATGGCCTCGTCATCGATGCCGCCCACGGCAACTGCGGCAAAGACGAAAACCGCGAAGCCGAAGTCATCGAAGAGATCGCTGAGCGCCTGGCGCACGGCGAACAAGGCATCACCGGCGTAATGATGGAAAGCTTCTTGGTCGGCGGTCACCAAAAGCCGGCCCCGCTCGACCAGTTGGTCTACGGTCAGTCCGTCACCGACTCTTGCGTGCCGTGGGAACGCACCAACGAACTGCTGCACACCCTAGCCGACGCCGTCACCGCTCGCCGCTCGGCTAAATAGCTTTGTCTTTGTAAAAATGCTCACTGAGACCCACTCAGTGAGCATTTTTTGCCAATAACGGTGGTCATGTCAGTTTGTTCCCGTGACACCTTATCCTTGGGAAGGATACTGACCCAAGGAGAGATGTTATGCAGCAGCAGGAGGAAGCAGCACATTCGCTGCATCCGTTGCAAGTCGGTCCGCAGCCGTTGAACACCCCAGAAGAGCTTCGCGCCATTCGTCAGGCGATGGGGGAGGGGAAGAACCCGCTCGTTGCCACTGATGTGCCGCGTTGGGAAGATCAGGTGGGTGTCAGTCGCATCATCAACCGCCGCGTATTGGAGTTGGAGCCGCTGCCCACGCCCGCGCAAGTGCTCGCTGAACTCCCGCTGACTGATCAGGCTCAGGAAATCGTCGCCTACTCGCGTGATGAGATTCGCGCGTGCCTGTACGGCCAAGACGACAGGCTGTTGGTCATCGTCGGCCCCTGTTCGGTTCATGACCCGAAGGCCGCGCTGGACTACGCGCGCCGATTGGCCAAGCTGAAAGATGAGCTCGGTGAACAGTTGCTCATCGTCATGCGCGTGTACTTCGAGAAGCCGCGCACTACCATTGGCTGGAAGGGCCTGATCAACGACCCGGATATTGATGGCAGCCACAATATTCGCAAGGGCCTGTTGCTTGCTCGCAAAACCTTGCTTGGTGTGCTGAAGGAAGGATTGGCGGCCGCCACGGAATTTCTGGAGCCCACCAGCCCGCAGTTCATCTCGGACGCGGTGAGTTGGGGCGCCATTGGTGCGCGCAACACGGAAAGCCAGATCCACCGCCAATTGGCCAGCGGGCTTTCCATGCCGGTCGGCTTTAAGAATGCCACTGACGGCTCGGTGAAGGCAGCGGTCAACGGTTGCTTCGCCGCTGCTCAGCAGCACACGTTCTTCGGCATTGACCATCTGGGGCGTGCCTGCGCAGTCGAGACCCTTGGCAACCCGGACTGCCATGTGGTGTTGCGCGGCTCGATTCACGGCCCGAACTACGATGCCGAATCCGTGGCCAAAGCCATGGAAGACGTACGCGCCGAAATGCCCGCCGAATCCGCAGCCTCGCATGGTCTGATTGTTGATTGCTCGCACGGTAACTCCGGCAAGGACGAACATCGTCAGGCCGAAGTCGTGCGCAATATTGCCAGCAGAATTGCAGCTGGCGAACAGGGTATTACCGGCATCATGATGGAAAGCTTTATTGAAGGAGGCAATCAGAAGGCCGCGCCGCTTGATCAGCTGGTCTATGGCAAGTCGATTACTGACAAGTGCATCAGCTGGGAAGAAACCGAGGCCTTGCTGCGCGAGCTTGCGGAAGCCGTAGCCACACGGCGTTGGCACTGAGTTGCGTCATCGGCTCTCTCGCGGGAGCAATGCAACGAAACGTCTCTACCCCTCAGCCTGCCATTCGGCGGCCACCTCCCCTGACAAGGGGAGCCGAAAGTGTTGTGAAAGGAACTTACGTATGGGTATGAAAACTGTAGCTATTATTGGCGCATTGGATGAGGAAGTGGCGCTGATCGCCAAATCGCTCACGCATGTGACGCACACCGCCAAGGGCAGCCTTGACATCGTGTCCGGCACGGTCGACTCCTTCGGTTCTGACGTCATCAAGGTTGCCGCAACGGTAGGCGGCATGGGACTGGTCAATGCGGCCGCCACCACGCAGCTGCTGATTGACGAGATTGCCCCGGACGCCGTGATTTTCAGCGGCATCGCCGGCAACCTCAACACCCACCTGCACATCAACGACGTGGTGCTCGGCGGCACCCTGCGCTACCTCGACACTGACATGCGGCTCGTAGGCCAGTGGAAGCCCGGCACTGCGGACGCTCCGGTGGAGGAATTCCACTCTGATGACCGTCTGCTGGAAGTCGCCGACGAGGCGCTTGCCAATGCGGGCATTACCCACATCACCGGCATCATCGCCTCCGGCAACTACTTCGTGGACACGCCCCAAAAGGTCGAGGAGGTCATCCGACTCACCGGGGCTGACGCCGTGGAGATGGAAGGCGCCGCCGTGGCACAGGTCGCCGCCCGCAATAACGTGCCGGCACTGGTGATTCGTGCCCTTTCCGACAACGCCGACACCGATTACGAGGTATTCAAGGAGTTCGACATCTCCGAATACGCCGATACCGCCGCCCGTCTGGCTGTCGACATCGTCAAGCGCCTGTAACTGGTCACCTCCAAGTTCGGCGTTGCCGGTGTGGGCTGGTACATGGCTATCATGACTGCCCTCGCTCTGCTCGCTCTGTTCCTGATCAAGGAAAGCAAGGACAAGGACTACGAGCTGTAAATAGAGCTCCCCATATTATGCTCCCGCCAGCGGGAGCATTTTGTTATGTCGTCCCGCCAAAAATGAACAATAGACGAACTTACGTAGTTTAGGCATCTCACTACGCCTCGCACGTTTTACTCTGGAAATCATGGATATCTGGCAGATCGTCGTGATTGTGGTGCTCGCCGCGCTGATACTGGTGTGGGTTGCCGTCATCGCCTACAACAAAGGCCGCGTTTCAGGCCGGCTCGCCGCCGAACAGGACCTGTCCGGCGACGAGGATACGCATTCTCTATTCGGTGATGATGCGCCCGTGCGCCCCACCGAGCGTCGCCTGATTGAAGTCCTGCCCGAAGCCCTGATCGTCACCGACCGCAACGGTCTGGTCCAATATTCAAGCCCCGGCTCAGTGCCATTCGGCCTAGTCTCCGGCGACCGACTCAACTCGCGTGAAGTCGAGGACACCCTCACTCGGGCCGCCGCCGACGGTGGCATGCGTGAGCGTGAGGTTCAGCTGCCGGTCAATCGCAATTCCTATCCGTCCTCTAATGGCCGAGGACTGGAGGCCGGCCAGTCACGCCCGTCCAACACGCTGTATTTGCGTGTGCGCATTGGCGATATCGGCGATGACCTGTACGCCATCTTCATCAACGACATGTCCGAGCAGCGCCGTTTCGAGGCCGTCCGCCGTGACTTTGTGACCAACATTTCGCACGAACTCAAGACTCCGGCCGGTGCCATCGCGCTACTGGCCGAAACCGTGACCGACGCCGCCGATGATCCGGACGCCGTACGGTATTTTTCCGGCCGTATCTCCAAGGAATCCGCGCGCCTGACCGAACTGGTGCATCATCTTATCGACTTGCAGAAAGCCCAAAGCCCGCAAAGCGTGATCGATGCGCGGCGCATTTCCGCGCTGGATGTGGCACGCGCCGCCATCGCCGCCAATCAGACCCAAGCCGACTCCCGCCATGTGGATATCCGACTGAGTGTCAACGGACAGTCAGTACCCACGAAGGTCGAGGAGCCGGCCGATGGCGAAGGTTCCTTGGAAGAATCAGGCAGCCCAGCCACGAACGGTCCGATGATCAAGGCCGACAAAGAGGCCATGCAAACCGCCGTCAAGAACCTCGTAGAGAACGCCATCCATTACTCGCCCGAACACACCACTGTGGCGGTCGGCGTGGGGGAGCGCGATGGCAAAGTCACCATTCGCGTGGTCGATCAGGGCATCGGCATCCCCGCCAAATCGCTGGACCGCATTTTCGAGCGATTCTACCGGGTCGACCCGGCCCGTTCGCGCGAGACCGGCGGTTCGGGACTCGGCTTGGCCATCACCAAGCACTGCGTGCAGGAGAACGGCGGTCGGATTTCGGTCTGGTCGCGTACGGGGGAGGGGTCGACGTTCACCATCGAGCTGCCGGCCGCCCCGGATGAGGATGACGACGAGGCCCGGTCGGACGAGTCGACACAAGCGTAGGGCCTTGGTTGGTGCCCGACATGGTGCCATTCCATTGCCACACAATCACACAGTGGGCGAGGTGCGCACACCGCGCGTAGCCCAATTACGCAATTACGTACTTTCGGGAAACAGCAGGCTAACGGAGAACAAATGGTTACGATAATGTCGGAAAACTTTGCGCCTATGCGCACGGGAACATACCCAAGAAAGGCTACTATGACACGCATTCTTATCGTCGAAGACGAGGAATCCTATCGCGAGCCGCTGGTATACCAGCTCACACGCGAGGGGTACGACGTGTCCGCCGCCGCCACTGGCGAGGAAGGTCTGGAACTGTTCACCAAGGGCGGCATCGATTTGGTGCTGCTTGATTTGATGCTGCCGGGCATTGACGGCACTGCACTGTGCCGCCGCATTCGTGAGCAGAGCCGTGTGCCGATTATTATGCTCACCGCCAAGAGCGCCGAAATCGATAAGGTCGTTGGCCTTGAGATTGGTGCGGACGATTATGTGACCAAGCCGTACTCTTTCCGTGAGCTGCTGGCACGTATTCGTGCCGTGATGCGTCGCAATCAGGCCACTGCCCAGGCTTCCGGCACTGTGGATGACGATATTCCGCTGGTGTGTGGCGATATCGCCATGCAGGTTGGCCAGCATCAGGTCACCGTACGCGGCGAAACCGTGTTCTTCCCGCTCAAGGAATTCGAACTGCTCGAATACCTCATGCAGAACAAGGGCCGTGTGATGACGCGTCACCAGCTGATCGACCGCATCTGGGGTTCGGATTATGTGGGCGACACCAAGACGCTCGACGTGCATGTCAAGCGCGTGCGCTCCAAGATCGAGGAAGATCCGGCGCACCCCAAGTATCTGACTACCGTGCGCGGTCTCGGATACAAGATCGATACTCCCGCGGAGTAAATGGAAGGCGGCCTTCGGGTCGCCTTTTTTTGTTGTGGATTGTGGGCTCGCTGTGGACTCGCCGCAGGCGAGCCCGCTCCAAAAACTACGTAGCCTCAACGTAGCCCACAAACATCCAAGTGTTCATCTTCTGTTTACTGATTTCGGTTTTGGGCCCTTGAAACCACCAATACGCTTGTAGTTGTCATGAATTGACCGGGCAGCGCTGAGCCGCCCGCGAATAGTTGATAGAGGGATTAAGTAATAATCATGCAGAAGAACATCCTCGTTCGCTCCATTGCCGCTCTGTCCGGCATTGTGATGCTCGCTTCCGTGGCCGCCTGCGGCGATAACACCGCCACCACGACCGACAACAGCTCCTCCTCCGATTCCACTTCCAAGTCCACCCCGATCTCCGGCAACTTCTCGGGCGCCGGCGCCTCCTCTCAGCAGGCCGCTGTTGAAGCTTGGATCGCCGGCTTCCAGGGCACCAACCCTGAGGCCAAGATCGCCTACAACCCGTCCGGTTCCGGCGCTGGCGTGCAGACCTTCCTGACCGGTGCCACCGCTTGGGCCGGCTCCGACAAGGCCCTTGCCGATGACGAAGTTGAGCAGTCCAAGTCCGTGTGCACTGAAGGCACCGCCTTCGATGTCCCGGTCTACATCTCCCCGATCGCCGTGGTTTTCAACCTCAAGGGCGTTTCCGATGCCGGCAAGCACATCAACATGGACGCTGCCACCATCGCCAAGATCTTCGACGGCAAGATCACCAAGTGGAACGATCCGGCCATCGCCGATCAGAACAAGGACCTGAAGCTGCCCGACACCGCCATCACCGTGGTGCACCGCTCCGATAAGTCCGGCACCACCCAGAACTTCGTCTCCTACTTCAAGGACGTCACCCCTGACAACTGGACCTACGACCTCTCCGAGAACTGGCCGAACGAGGTTGGCCAGGGTGCCAAGGGCACTTCTGGCGTGATCTCCACCGTCAAGCAGGCCGACGGCACCATCGGCTACGCTGACTTCTCTCAGGTCGGCGACCTGGGCACCGTGGCCGTCAAGGTCGGCGACAAGTACAACGAGATTTCCGCCGAGGCCGGCTCCAAGGTCATTGGGGATTCCAAGCAGGACGACACCGTTAAGGGTGACAACCGCATCGTCATCAAGATCAACCACGCCACCGAGGCCGAGGGCGCTTACCCGATTGTCCTGGTCTCCTACGACATCGTCTGCCCGGCCTACAAGGACACCAAGCAGGCTGAGTTCGCCAAGGCTTGGCTGACCTACGTGACCTCCGACGAGGGCCAGAAGGCCGCTCAGGATGCCGCCGGCACCGCTCCGCTGCCCTCCTCCCTGAAGTCCGAGATCACCAAGTCCATCGAGGCCATCAAGACCAAGTGATGACGTCGGCCCGCAAGGGTCGTGTGGACTGGACCTGACAACTGAACGATAGACTGTAGTAGTAAGAGCAGTCGCCGCCAACTTTAAGCCGCAGTCGTAAACCATACGGCTGCGGCTTAAAGCGGGTCAGGACCCGAACGGTTTGGCAACGTCACAGACGAAAACCGCACCACTTGAATACTTGATAACCACCCTATATAAGGAGAATCCGTGAGTTCGCAAGACAAAACGGCTGTGCAGCCAGTTGGTGGCAAGACCGCCGACAAGGTGTTTCGCGGTGTGGCATACGCCTGCGGCATCCTGATCCTGGTTGTACTTGCCGCTGTGTTCCTGTTCCTGTTCTTCCGCGCCTGGCCACTCATCGGTGGCGATCAGGCCGCCAACAGCCAGACCGTGTCCAGCTTTACCGGCGGCAAGGCCAGCAGCTTCTGGGGCTACGTGCTCCCGCTGTTGTTCGGTACTGTGCTCGTGTCTTTGCTGGCACTGCTGATTGCCTTCTTCGTGTCCATCGGCATTGCGCTGTTCATTTCGCATTATGCGCCTAAGAAGCTCGCCACCGCGCTGAGCTATGTGGTCGATTTGCTGGCTGCCATCCCGTCCGTTATCTACGGTTTGTGGGGCGGCCTGATTCTGGTGCCGGCCATCTACCCGTTCTGGAACTGGGTTGCCAACCACCTGGGCTTCATTCCACTGTTCGAGGGCCCGGCCGCCAACCCGCCGCGCACCGTCGCCACCGTGGCTGTGGTGCTCGCCGTTATGATTTTGCCGATTATCACCTCCATGTCCCGCGATATCTTCATGCAGACCCCACGCCTGCACGAAGAGGCCGCGCTGGCGCTCGGCGCCACCAAGTGGGAGATGATTCGTCTGGCCGTGCTGCCCTTCGGCAAGTCCGGTATCGTGTCCGCCTCCATGCTGGCTCTCGGCCGCGCGCTTGGTGAGACGATGGCCGTGTTGATGATCCTGTCCCCGGGCCTCAACTACTCCATCAAGCTGCTGCAGGCCTCGCAGAACCAGACCATCGCCGCGAATATTGCCGCACAGTACCCTGAAGCCAACGATCTGGGCGTCTCCACGCTGATCGGAACTGGTCTGATTCTGTTCCTGATCACGTTCGTGGTCAACTTCATCGCCCGTAAGCTTACCGAGAAAGCGACTGCGTGATGACTGCTGCTGAGAACACTGAAAAGACTCCGATGGACGGCGCGCCCGAAATCGACTTCGATCGTTTCCGCCCGACCCGTTCCGCCATCCAGCGCCGTAATATCATGGACCACTTCATGTGGGTCCTGATCGCGGTGGCGTTTGTGATCGCCTGCATCCCGCTGATCTCCCTGCTGTGGACCACTATCGTCAACGGCATCAAGCGCCTGAACCTGAACTTCCTGAGCTACAACATGACCGGTGTGGTCGGTGGTAACCAGACCCCGTCCGGTGGTTACGGCGGTGTGCTGCACGCCATCATCGGTACTCTCGAAATCACCGCTGGCGCTATGGTTATCTCCATTCCGATCGGTTTGATGTGCGCCGTGTACCTGGTCGAATACTCGAACCGCGGCAAGCTCGCCACCACGGTCTCCCTGCTCGTCGACGTGATGAGCGGCATCCCGTCCATCGTGGCCGGCCTGTTCGCCTTCTCGATGTTCACGATTCTGCTGGGCCCCGGTACCATCAACGGTTTCGAAGGCTCCGTGGCTCTCTCCCTGCTGATGTTGCCCACCGTGGTCAAGTCCAGCGAGGAAATGCTCAAGATCGTGCCGAACGATTTGCGTGAGGCTTCCTTGGCTCTGGGCGTTACCAAGCAGCGCACGATTACCAAGATCGTGCTGCGCACCGCTCTGCCGGGCATCGTCTCCGGTGCCATTCTGGCCATCGCCCGCGTGATTGGTGAGACCGCACCGTTGCTGATGACCGCCGGCTACATCTCCAGCACCAACGTGAACCTGTTCTCCGGCCAGATGACCACCCTGCCGGTGTTCGTCTACCAGGAGTACTCGAAGCTCAGCGCGAACTGCCCGCCCAACGCCGACGCCACCTGCGTGACCACGATTCCGATGGAACGTGCGTGGGCTGCGGCTCTCGTGCTGATCGTCATCGTGCTGCTGCTGAACCTCATTGGCCGAATCGTGGCGAAGGTCTTCGCCGTCAAGACCGAACGCTAAGCCAGTCGCTAAGCCTAAGCCTTAAGAACACAAGGAAATATAAGGAAACATCATGGGACAACGTATTGACGTCAACCACGAAAACATCTACTACGGCGACTTTCTGGCCGTGGAAGATGTGAACATCAACATCGAGCCGAACAAGGTCACCTCCTTCATCGGCCCGTCCGGCTGCGGCAAGTCCACCGTGCTGCGCACCTTGGACCGTATGCACGAGATCATCCCTGGCGCTCACGTCGAGGGCGAGGTGCTGCTCGAAGGCAAGAACCTGTACGACAAGGACGTGGATCCGGTGGCCGTGCGCCGCGACGTCGGCATGGTCTTCCAGCGACCGAACCCGTTCCCGACCATGTCCATCCGTGAGAACGTGCTGGCCGGTGTGCGCCTGAACAACCACCACCTGGCCAAGTCCGACGCCGACGATCTGGTCGAGTGGGCTCTGCGCGGTGCCAACCTCTGGGAAGAGGTCAAGGACCGTCTTGACAACCCTGGCATCGGCTTGTCCGGCGGCCAGCAGCAGCGTCTGTGCATCGCCCGCGCCGTGGCC
>OGRU01002525.1_pt1 | contig 11805 bp, 8 predicted proteins | sample 1553541 | NCBI WGS metagenome assembly OGRU01 (sample SAMEA2580068, study PRJEB22360) | human gut metagenome | biome: human gut; feature: human-associated habitat; material: faeces | place: Denmark | collected 2008/2010
GCCTGCCTACCCCCGCGCCGGAGCTGCCCTTGACCGACCGCGACCGGGAGCTGGCCCGTCTGGTGGCCGGGCGGTGCACCAACAAGGAGATCGCTGCCGCCCTCTACCTCTCCGAGGGCACGGTGAAGCAGTACATCAACCAGCTGTACGCAAAGCTGGATATGGGCGGCGACCCCCGCACCCGCCGCGCCCGCCTGGCCGAGTGGTACCAGAAAAACGCCCCCCGGAATTAACCAAAAACTAACCCCGGGTTAATAGCAAAAACCAAAGCTCCACGGTATCCTAAAAGTGAACCGTGGAGCTTTTTTCCTGCAACAAAATTGGTAGAAAAAAGGAGGCTTTTGCAATGAAACGAAGATGGAAGAAATTCCTCGCCGGGGTGCTTTCCGCAGCCCTCGTGCTGAACCTCGCAGCCCCGCTGGCACTGGCGGGCAGCTCGACGATGGGAGCAGCTTGCGGGGTGACAAATGTACTTCTGTATCCGGAGTGGAACGGACCGGTCGATAGTAAGAAATGCATTCAGGGTACGGTATCCTATAACCGGGGTCTTTTGACCTTTGACGGAGATGTGACGCTGGATACAACTTCGGACCCGTATAATTCTTCGCTGGTCGAAGCCCTCAGTGAAAAAAATCTGAGGCTGGTGGCAAACGGCAAGGTGACGGGCAGTACAAATAGCGACGGCTTTGATGGAGCAAAGGAGATAGTAAGGGGAAAATACGATCTCTCCAATACCGATGCGGGAAACCAGTCGAAAGGAATTTTAGGCGCTACAAACGATAAAACGACGATTGCTTCCGATACTAGAATCACGCTGAAGGGTTTCCAGACGGGCATCGGCTGGGGAAGCGTTCAGATCGATGGCAAGGTGAAGATCACAAATGCAGCATACGGCATCGCCAATTTCACTACCATGAACCATGGCAGCGAGCTGGTGATCCATGCGCAGCAGTACATCGGGGAACAGGGTCATCTGACCTACAACGGCGGCCACCTGCTCCTGAATGTGACGACTATCGGTATGGACTTCGGCCTGAGTAGGCTGGGCATCGGAGAGGACGTAAGCAGGTTCTGGTATCGCACCGACGATGACGCGGGTTATACGGAAATCGACACCAGCGTGCAGGAAAAACTTGACAGCTTTTTTGAAGTCAAAGAGACAAACCACGCCTATCTGGAGCTGACGGATGTGGACCCGGACCGGCAGGAAAGCGAAACCTACGCCCTTTTGGTAGCAGGCACGCAGGTCACAAAGACCAACCAGAACGACGTGCTGGGTGACGGCACCGTGTCCTATGACCCGGATACCCACACCCTGACCCTGAACAATGCACACCTCACGCTGGGCGAGGATGCGGAGGAAGGCATTTCCAGCTGCATCGATTCCGACTTGACGGATGATATGCTGACCATTACCGGCACCGCCAGCCTTTCCGATGCCGACGGGATCATGACGGTTGGCCCGCTGACGCTGGATAACGCAACCCTCACCCTTACGGGCAATATCGACGGCGACGTTGGTGATGACGCAATCCGGGCAGGCCGCTCTGACGAGGACATCACCATCCAAAACAGCACCGTGACCATTGCAGGCACAAACTCGGAAGGCAACTTCTTCCAGTTTGGCATTCGGTGCGGCAAGCTCACCGTGGCGAACAGCACGCTGGATGTGAAAGCCGGCGGCTCGGCCGTCGTGGCAAACGAGTTGGAGGCTTCCGGCGCAGGCACCGTCATCACGGCGGAAACGGATGCATCGGAGGAACAGGATTATTATGCCCTCGAACTGGGACGCCTGATCATGTCTCACGGCCTTGATCTGGTGGAAGGCAAAATGAACGAGAGCAAGAAGGCGAAGATCGCCCAGCCGGAGCAGGCCCCCACGGACTTTAAGGTCTACTGGGTCGTCCGCCCGGGGGACGAACCGGTGAATGGAGGAATGCAGTTCCCCGGTGCGATCACCGGCAGCGAGGAGGAAGCCCGCCTCTTTGAGGGCTGGTTCCTCGAAGACGGCACCCGCTTGGAGGATAGCCCCTACTACATGGGCCCGGGCGCGAACCATGTGGGCAACCTCGACCGGGACGTGACCTTCTATGGCCATTGGCGCACCGCCGAGAGCGGCGAGGGCAGCCCAGACGGCGGAGACGGCTTCGGCACCCTTCTGGCGGTCGGCGCAGTCGTGGGCGTGGCGGGCGTCGTGGCCTATCAGGTGGGCACGGAGCTCATCCTTGACCAGCTCCTGCCTGCAGGGGTGGCCGTGCCCCATACCCGCGCCGAGCTGGCAATGCTCCTCTGGAACACCGCAGGCCGCCCGGCCCCGGCCACTCTGCCCGCCTTTGCGGACGTAGCCGACCCGGAGCTGGCCCAAGCCGCCCAGTGGGCCATCGAGCAGGGCTACCTGAAAGCCCGCGCCGACGGCAGCTTTAAGCCGGACAAGGGCGTCGCCAAATGGCGCGTCATCCGCGGCTACCGGGCAGTGACCGAACCATGACCGTGCAGGTAAAATAGCCCCACAGCACAAGGCCCCGCAGACTTTGAAAAAGGTCTGCGGGGCCGCTGTTTGTTTATTGCAGCGTGCGTGGCGTGCAGGGAAAGTTTGAGAAGGCGTACGGCAAACCTGTTCCGCGCATTACACCTCATGTGCTGCGACACACCTTCTGCACCAATGTTCAGCAGGCCGGGCTGGATGTAAAAAGCCTGCAATACCTGATGGGACACTCCAATGCCAGTGTGACGTTGGATGTCTACACGCACAGCAGCTTTGAATCGGTTGAAAGAGCCTTTGAACAGATCGCCGGCAACCTGTGATTTTCGACGTATGAAGCGGAATTGCTTACTCAATATGTACCTTATGGAGACGGGATCTCTTCGGAGACCCCGTCTCTTTTTGTATAGAAACCACAGATGCAGCCCACTCTATCAAAAAGGGGTGAGCAGATGTCCGGCAAACGGGTATTGGCGTTGTATGCAGCTGTTCTGCTGGGATTTGCGGTAGTTTTGTGCCGCCTGTATTTTCTGGCAGAGAACCATACCTATGCTGCCCGGGCCGAAGCACAGAGCACGGTCCGGCTCTCGCTGCCTGCCCGGCGGGGCAGCTTCTACGACCACAGCGGCCTGCTTCTCACCGGGCTGGAAACGCGGTATCTTGCCCTCTGCTTCCCGGGCGAAAACAACTACCCACGCCTGTATGCATTTACGGACAGTGCCGGGCAGGCACTTTTGTACCGGAACCGCAACCGCTCCGCACCGTTTCTGCTGGAAGTGGACCGCGACCTTTCCGGGCGCGGCATACGCTGCTTTGCAACGGCACGGCGCTGCGCAGAAGTTCCGCTGTGCCAGCATCTGATCGGCTATCTGGATGCAGAAGGCCGCGGCATTGCCGGGCTGGAAAAGGCGCTGGACAGCCAGCTGGCCGGGACAAAGGAGCATGACACGCTGGTGTGCGCGGTCACAGCACAAGGACGGCTGCGGGCCGGGGAAACACCGCAGCTTACCCGGCAGGACAGCAGTGCGGTGGGCATGCAGCTGACGATCTCCCGCCCGGTGCAGCGTGCCGCCGAAGCGGTGGCCGCAGACACCATGACCAGCGGCTGCATTCTGGTTCTGGACACGGCCACTGCTGCGGTTCGCGCCAGCGTCAGCGTACCGGGCTATGACCCGGATGACCTTGCCGCAAGTCTGGATGCACCGGACAGTCCGTTCCTGAACCGTGCACTGGAAAGCTATGCTGTGGGTTCAGTGTTCAAGCCGGTGCTGGCTGCGGCAGCGCTGGAGCAGGGCATCCTGCCGGAGTACGAATGCACCGGTGCGGTGGTGGTGGATGGACAGATCTTCCGCTGCGCAGGCGGTGTTCCGCACGGAACGGTGGACATGACTGCGGCTCTGGAAAAAAGCTGCAACGGCTATTTTATCCGGCTGGGGCAGCAGCTGGGGGCAGAGACGCTTTTGCAGATGTCTCGGCAGCTTGGCTTCGGGCAGGAGGTGCCGGTGGCAGGTGCGCTGCACGCCGATGCCGGAAAGCTGCCGTCTGCCGGGGAGCTTGCCCAGAGCGGCCAGCTGGCAAATTTCAGCTTTGGGCAGGGCGGTCTGCTGGCATCACCGGTACAGATCGCCGCCATGATGAACACCATTGCTTCCGGCGGGGTGTACCGCACGCCTTTCTTTGTGTGTGGCTCGGTGGATGAAACTGACGGTACGCCGCTGGAAACGCTTGCACATCCGCAGTCAAGGCGGGTGATGAGTGCGGAAAATGTAGCGCTCCTGCGTAAAATGCTGCAGCAGGTGGTGGAAGAGGGCACCGCACAGGATGCTGCCGGGCTGGAAGAAGGGGCTGGCGGCAAGACCGGTACCGCGCAGACCGGGCAGTTCACACCGGATGGCACGGAACGCAAAAACTTGTGGTTCGCAGGGTTTTACCCGGCACAGCAGCCGCGCTACACCATTGTGGTGCTGCAGGACGGGCAGGTGAGCACGGAACATTCCAGCGTCGCCATCTTTGCCCGGCTGTGCGCAATGCTGGACCTTCTGGCATAAAAATGCACGGTTTCTGCTTGCTTTTTTGCGCTTGTTATGCTACTATATATTTGTATTTCTGCGTAGTTTTTGTTGAATTAAAATAAAGGAGCGTTTCAATCCATGTCTGTTATCGAAATTGTTGGCGGTGTGATCCTGCTGATCGCTTCGCTCGTCATCGTTTTCCTCACTCTCATGCAGCACACCCACGGTCAGGGCCTTTCTGGTGCCATCAACGGCAGTATGGGCGGCGCAAACAATGCCCGTTTGACCCCGGCTGATCAGATGCTGGCCAAGACCACCCGCATTGCAGGCATTGTTTTCTTTGTGGTTGCCATTCTGGCATGTCTGTTTGCAGGCCGTATGGCAGGTTGACAAGGTTCGTGCAGCCCCGTGTAAAGGACGGGGCTGTTTTTCTGTGTTATGATAGGATGTCAGCGGCAGTCTGACCGCTGGGCAGGGTGGGGCAACTGGCCCACGATTGGCAGCGCTGCGGCACGTTGGAGGCTGCGGCCATGGAAGAGCAAGGAGAAAAAATATTATGGCAATGCGCGATAAAATTGAGCACGCGATCCAGAATCAGCCGTGCACCGTCAAAGACCTCAAATCCAAATTCGGCGGGGACCGCGGCTCGGACCGCAAGGTGATGGAGGCTGTGGATCAGCTGGTGCACGAGGCGGTCATCTGCCAGCGTCAGGGCGTGTTCTTTACGGTGCGCTCCGGCCGTGCAGACAAGGCTCTGCTGTGCAAGGTGGTAAAACTGGGCAAGAATTTTGCCTTTGTCATGCTGGAGGACGGCACCAGCGATATCTTTATCCCGGGCCGTTTTACCCGCGGTGCCATGCCCGGCGACATGGTGCTTGTGGAAAAGTTTGAGCACCCCCGTGTAGAGGGCAGCGATGAAGGCGAGATCCTGGCCATTCTGGAAGAAAAGAACGATCTGGTGGGCACTGCCCGCCGCATTGATGGCCGCCTGAAGTTCGTGCCGGACGACTGCCCGGCCATCTCCATGCAGATGATGCGTGACTGCGAGGGCGGTGCAAAGGACGGCGACAAGGTGGCCGTGGAGATCCTGCAGCGCGGCAATCGGCAGGAAGATCACCGCGTGGGCGTTGCCATGCGATTTGGCAGCTCGGACGAAGCAAAGCGCTGCGCAAAGGCTCTGCTCTATGCGCAGGATATCCGCAGCCGCTTCCCGGATAAGGTTCGTGAGGAAGCCAAGAAGCTGGAGAACGCTGAGGTCTCTGAAAAGGACACCGAGGGCCGCATGGATCTGCGTGCCCTGCCCATCTTCACCATTGACAGTGCTGAGACCAAGGATATCGATGATGCCATCAGCCTGACCAAGACCCCGGAGGGCGGCTTTGAGCTGGGTGTCCACATTGCAGATGTTTCCAACTATGTCAAGCCCGGCAGCGAACTGGACAACGAAGCATTTAACCGCGCAACCAGCGTCTACTATGCCGATCAGGTGGTGCCCATGCTGCCCAAGCAGCTTTCCAACGGCATCTGCAGCCTGAATGAGGGCGTGCTGCGTCTGGCCTTCTCCTGCCTGATGCATCTGGATAAGGATGGCAACCTGATCGATTACCGCTTTGTCAAGTCGGTCATCCGCAGCCGCGTCAAGGGTGTTTACTCCGAGATCAATGCCTTGCTGGCCGGCAGTGCTGACGACGAGCTGAAGGGCAAGTACCATGAAGTGCTCAGCCAGCTGCCCGCCATGAAGGAGCTGTACGGCCACCGCGCCCGCCTGCGCAAGGAGCGCGGCTGCATGGATATCGAGAGCGGCGAGGTGAAGCTGATCCTCGACGAGGACGGCCACTGCATCGATGTGAAAAAGCGCACCTCCGGCGAGAGCGAAGCTATGATCGAAGAGTTCATGCTGCTGGCCAACCAGTGCGCTGCCCACTTTGCCCGCGTGAAGCAGATCCCCTTCGTGTACCGTGTGCACGAGGAACCCAATGCTGAAAAGCTGGAGCGTCTGCACACTCTGCTGCAGGCCTGCGGCATCAACGATCACTTTGCCAAGGATGTGCCCACCCCCAAGGAGCTGAGCGCCATTCTGGAAGGTGTGCGCGGCGGCCCGTATGAGCAGATCATCAATACCGGTATGCTGCGCTGCATGTCCAAGGCTGTGTATGAGGAAAAACCCAAGGGCCACTACGGTCTGGTGCTGAAGGACTACGCTCACTTCACCAGCCCCATCCGCCGCTATCCGGATCTGGCCATCCATCGCATCATGACCGCCCAGCTCAAGGGCATGGATAAGGATACCATGGTGCTGCGCTACAGCGACTTTGCCGAGAAGGCAAGCAAGCAGTCCAGTGAGCGCGAGATCATTGCAATGCAGATCGAGCGCAAGGCTGAGGACTGCTACAAGGCCGAGTATGCCCGCCGCCATCTGGGCGAGTGCTACGAGGGCCGCATTTCCGGCGTGACCCAGCGCGGCCTGTTCATTGAGCTGGACAACGGCGTGGAGGGCTTTGTGCCGGCTTCCAGCCTGACCCCCTCCGGTACCATGCTCACCGAGGGCATCCGCCTGTCCGACCCCGTCTCCGGCAAGAACTGGAGCCTGGGCGACACCATGATGATCACCATTGTGCGTGCGGATGTGAACCTGGGCAAGATCGACTTTGAGGTTGCTCCGGCAAGCGCAAAGTAAGCAAAAAGATCAGAACACCTGTACGGCGTTTTCCTGCATAGGAAGAGACTGTACAGGTGTTTTTTGTCCGCGGACAAGAAGCGATGGAAAAGGGGAGAACGACATGCTGAAAAACGAAACACTGCGCAGAGATGCAGATGCCATCATCCGTGCCAGCCTGAACGCTGTTCTGCCGGACGAAGCGGTGCGCCGCGCGCTGAAAAATTTCCGGCCGCAGGGCGGCAGGGTGCTGCTGGTGGCTGCCGGTAAGGCAGCATGGCAGATGGCCCATGCGGCGGTGAAATTTCTTGGCCGGGTGGATGGCGGCGTGGTCGTGACCAAATACGGCCACGTGAAGGGCACGATCCCCGGCGTGGACTGCTGCGAAGCCGGGCACCCCGTGCCGGATGAGAATGGCTTTGCCGCCACCCGGAAAGCGCTGGAACTGGTGCAGGGCTTAACGGCAGAGGATACGGTGCTGTTTCTGCTGTCCGGCGGCGGCAGTGCACTGTTTGAGAAGCCGCTGATCCCCGGCGCAGAGCTGCAGCAGATCACGGGCCAGCTGCTTGCCAGCGGTGCCGATATCGTGGAGATGAACACCATTCGCAAGCGCCTGTCCGGGGTCAAGGGCGGGCGGTTTGCACAGAGCTGTGCGCCCGCACAGGTGTTCAGCATCGTGCTCAGCGATATTCTGGGCGACCCGCTGGATATGATCGCCAGCGGCCCGGCGGTGCCGGATACCTCCACCTGTGCACAGGCCCTTGCCATTGCGGAAAAATATCACCTGCAGCTTTCGGCACAGGCCAAGGCTCTGCTGGCACAGGAGACTCCAAAGGTGCTGGACCGTGTTGCCACGCAGATCACCGGCAGCGTGCGGGAGCTGTGCAGCGCAGCAGCCAACGCCTGCCGGGAGCGGGGCTATGAGCCGGTGATCTTGACCGACAGGCTCTGCTGTGAAGCGCGGGAGGCTGGCAGCTTCCTTGGTTCCATAGCCCGCACCCACGCGGGGCAGGGCAAAAAGCTGGCCTTTCTTGCAGGCGGTGAGACGGTCGTCCACCTGACCGGAACAGGTCTGGGCGGGCGCAATCAGGAGCTGGCCCTTGCTGCAGCACCAATGATCGCCGGGCTGGATGCAGCGGTCTTTTCGGTGGGCAGCGATGGCACCGACGGCCCAACCGATGCTGCGGGCGGCTATGTGGACGGCAGCACGGCCGCGGCACTGGCGCAGAACCAGCTGAACGTGTACGATGTGCTGCAGAACAACGATGCCTACCATGCCCTCAAGGCGGTGGATGGGCTCATCATCACCGGCGCGACCGGCACGAATGTCAACGATGTGGCCGTGGTGCTGATCGGAAATCAAGGATAGAACAAAGCCGCCGGGAGTTCTCTGCAAAAAGCGGAAAGCTCCCGGTGTCTTTTTGTGTGATACAGGGAATAGACTTTTTAGAAATTTTCCTCCGGTGCAGCAGACGGGGCGGTGATGTCCCGGTAAAAGATGGCCCACGCGCCTTCCTCATAGGGGCGCAGGAAGAAGTATACACCATGGGCGGCGATGAATTTGCCCTGCTGACCATCGGCGCAATGTCCCCGGAAGAGGCCCGCCGCAAGGTCGAGTTTATCTGTAAGACTGTTGCAGCACCCTATCATGTTGCAGGCAGTCTTCTGACGATCGGCACCAGCTGCGGCTTTGCCCTCTACCCGGAAGAAGGCACGGATACAGACAAAATCACCCGTCTGGCTGACCAGCGGATGTATAAGCACAAGCAAAAGAACCATGCCTTGCAGGATCATGGATTATAGGGGTAAAAAATAAGGTGCTGTCCGCACAGACAGCACCTTATTTTTATGGTTTACATGTGCAGCAGGCTGCGCTGCTCGCTGGCGCGGAACTTGAGTGCCGCAGCAATGAATGCCTTGAACAGCGGGTGAGCACGGTTCGGACGGCTCTTGAACTCCGGGTGGAACTGTGCGCCCAAATGGAAGTCACGGCCGGGCAGCTCTACAGTCTCTACCAGACGACCGTCGGGGCTGGTGCCGGAAATAACAAGACCGGCGTCCTGCATCTCCTGACGGAACTCGTTGTTGAACTCGTAGCGGTGGCGGTGGCGCTCCCAGATCTCGGCCTCGCCGTAGCACTCGGCCATCTTGGTGCCGGGCATCACCTTACAGGGGTATTTACCCAGACGCATGGTGCCGCCCTTGGGAATGTTGCCCTGCTGGTCGGCCATCAGGGCGATCACATTATGCTTGCCATCCGGAGTGAACTCGCTGGAATTTGCATCCTTGTAGCCCAAAACGCCCCGGGCAAACTCCATCACCATGATCTGCATGCCAAGGCAGATGCCAAAGTAGGGAACATGGTTCTCGCGGGCATACTGTGCAGCCTGGATCATGCCCTCAATGCCGCGGTCGCCGAAGCCGCCGGGTACGATGATGCCGTCCACATCTGCAAAGGCTTCCTTGCAGGCGGCCTGGTCGGTCAGGTCCTCGCTCTCCACCCAGCGGATCTCCACCTGACTGTCGTTCTCAAAGCCGGCGTGGTACAGGCTCTCCATCACGGAGAGGTAAGCGTCGTGCAGCTTGACGTATTTGCCCACCAGCGCAATGCTGCAGGTCTTGCTGCGGGTGGCAATGCGGCTGACCACCTGCTTCCACTCGGTCAGGTCGGCAGGAGGAACGTCCAGCTTGAGCTTCTTCACCACGACCTCGTCCAGACCACCGGTGTGCAGCATCAGCGGGCACTGGTACAGGCTGGGCATGGTCAGGTTCTCGATCACGCACTCCGGCTTCACATTGCAGAAAGTGCTGATCTTGCGGCGGATATCGCCGCCCACACTGCCGTCTGCGCGCAGGATGATGATGTCCGGGTTCACGCCCATGCCCTGCAGCTCTTTCACAGAGTGCTGTGCAGGCTTGGATTTGTACTCGTCCGAGCCGGAAATGTAAGGCACCAGCACCACATGGATGTAGCAGCAGTTGTCGCGGCCCTGCTCCAGACCCACCTGACGGATGGCCTCGAGGAAGGGCTGGCTTTCAATATCACCGGTCGTGCCGCCGATCTCGGTAATGACCACGTCAGCCTCGGTGGAAGAGGCCAGATTGTAGATGTAGCTCTTGATCTCGTTGGTGATGTGGGGAATGATCTGCACGGTCTGGCCCAGATATGCACCCTGACGTTCCTTGTTCAGTACGTTCCAGTACACCTTGCCGGTGGTCAGGTTGGAGTATTTGTTCAGATTCTCGTCGATAAAGCGCTCGTAGTGGCCCAGATCCAGATCGGTCTCAGTGCCATCGTCGGTCACGAACACCTCACCGTGCTGCAGCGGGCTCATGGTGCCGGGATCCACATTCACATAGGGGTCCAGCTTCTGGCTGGCCACCTTCAAACCGCGGCACTTGAGCAGACGGCCCAGCGATGCGGCTGTGATGCCCTTGCCAAGGCCGGAGACGACACCGCCGGTGACAAAGATGAATTTGGTTTGTTTCTCTGCCATAGAATTTCCTCCTCTATTTTTGTTTTTCTGAATTCTTTCCCTTATAAACCTTTGTGAATTCTTTCAGGTGAACGGTCTTGCTCTCAGCCTCTCCCAAAATGAGCCGGTGAAAGCAAGGATACTTTTCCCAATCCAATATTATACACCCATGTCCTCATAATTTTCAAGGACTTCCTGTGCAATTTCTGTGCGGTCACGACGGGTATCCATGGCCTGTTTTTCTATGTAGCGGTGTGCCTCGGCTTCGGTCATATGCTCGTGCTCCACAAGGCAGCATTTTGCCCGGCTGATCAGCCGCACCTGTGCGATCTTTTCCTGTAAGCGGGCGTTCTCCTGCCGTGCACGCAGCAGGCGGTGGTTGCCCGCCGCCGCCATGTGCATGGCCTGCACAAAAAAGGCGGTGCTGAAGGGCTTTGACAGCAGCAATACCCCCTGCTCGCTCAAAGGCCCCAAAAGCTGCTCAGCCTGTGCGGCCTTGACCAGAAACACGACACCGGCATCTGTTTTTTCCACAGCATTGATGCACACCTCATGCCCGAATTCATCGGGCAGGGGAGAGTTGACCACGATCAGCTCAAAATCCGATTCCGTCATGCGCCGCCGGGCTTCGGCCCCGCTGGGAATGATCACCGGGCGGCTGTAGCCCATTTCGGTCAGCCGTGCAGCGATATACTCGTTGGAGCTTGCACCGGCACTTACGATCAGTGCACGTCCCATTTCCTTCGCTCCTTTCTCCTACACACTCTCTTTTGCAGGGGTCAGATGGCGTTGAAGTAATGGGTACGCTCGTACTCAACAGGGTCGGACGCGTGTTTCAGTGCTTCGCAGCGCTTCAGTTCTTCCGTAAAGTAGCGGCTGGCAAGCTGCTCGGGCAGCACTCTGCGCAAAAATTCGCTCTCCTCCGCAGCCTGCACGGCCTCTTCCAGACTGGCGGGCAGAGTCTCAAGGCTGAGGCCCTCAGCCATAGAGGGGTCGAACAGATTCTTGTTCACGGGGGCAGAAAGCACCATGCGGTTCTCGATGCCGTCCAATCCGGCAGCCAGAACCAGACCAATGGCCAGATAGGGGTTGCAGGCAGGGTCCGGGCTGCGCAGCTCCATGCGGCAGTTGTCGCCCTTTACCTGCGGGATGCGCACCAGCTGGCTGCGGTTCTGGCGG
>OGRU01002529.1_pt1 | contig 11790 bp, 12 predicted proteins | sample 1553541 | NCBI WGS metagenome assembly OGRU01 (sample SAMEA2580068, study PRJEB22360) | human gut metagenome | biome: human gut; feature: human-associated habitat; material: faeces | place: Denmark | collected 2008/2010
CACGATGACCGGCCCCGCCCCCCCCCCGGCAACAGCCGAAACCGCAGTAGAAGCTGCAGCCACCACCGCAGACAGCACAACTGGCCTTAAGGCACTTGCTTCCGCTATTGCAGTCGGTATTGCAGCCGCCGGCGGTGCAGTCGGTATGGGCCTCTCCGCAGGTAAGGCTGTTGAGGGCATCGCACGTCAGCCGGAGGCTGAAAGCAAGATTCGTACCACCCTCATGCTCGGCCTCGTCTTTATCGAGACGGCCATCATTTATGCCCTGCTCGTTGTTATCCTCATCATCTTCGTCCTGTAAAGGAGAGTGCAGATCGTGAACATCCCACTGAATATTGATTGGCAGCAGATTTTGCTGCATGTACTGAATTTCGTCATTTTGTTCGGCGGCCTGTATTTCCTTTTGTACAAGCCGGTCAAGAACTTCATGGCAAAGCGCGAAGCACATTATGCCGAAATGGCACAGAAGGCCCAAAGTGAACTCGATTCCGCTGAAAAGATCAAGGCGGATTATCAGGAGCAGCTCAAGTCCGTTGAGGGCGAGATCAGCGCAAAGAGAACCGAAGCGCAGAAAGAGCTCGACCGCAGCGTACAGCAGCAGCTTTCCGATGCCCATGCACAGGCGGATAAGATCGTCGCCGATGCGCAGAAGGATGCCGCCCGTGTACATGATAAGATGATCGCAGACGCACAGAAGGAGCTTACCGAGCTCGCTATGGAAGCGACCAAGAAGCTTGTTTATAAAGACGGCGATCCGTATGACGCGTTCCTCGATCAGGCAGAGAGGGGAGAGCCGAATGCGTAATGCAGATGAAAAGGCTGTAGCCGTTCTCCGCGGCAGCCGCCGCCCGGATGCCGAACAGGAAAAGCGCTTTGCGGAATTCTTGCTGCGTACCTATGGCCGTGAGATTCCGCTCACCTTTGAAGAAGATAAAATGCTGAACGGCTTCACGCTTACCGTCGGCACCGATGTGTACGATTGGAGCCTCAAAAGCCGTCTGCGCCAGTTTGAAGAAAAGCTAAAGGCGTTAAAGTCCGGCAGCGATTCCGTCATTCCGCTGATGAAGGAAGCCGTTGAAGATTTTACCCCGTCCGCAGAAGCGGAAGAGACCGGTACGGTTCTCACCGTTGGCGATGAGATCGCCGTTGTCAGTGGCCTTGAGCATGCCGCCTACGGCGAGATTCTCCTGTTTTCCTCCGGCGTTAAGGGCATGGTGCAGGACCTGCGCCGCAATGAGATCGGCTGCGTCCTCTTTGGCGACGATGCCGAGATCACCGAGGGCAGCCTTGTGCGCAGAAGCGGCAAGACCGCCGGTATCCCGGTCGGCGACGGCTTCCTCGGCCGTGTTGTCGATGCACTCGGCACACCGATCGACGGCAAGGGTGACATCAGCGCCGAGGGCTACCGCCCCATCGAGTGCCCCGCACCGGGCATCATCGACCGCCAGCCGGTCAACGCGCCTATGGAAACCGGCCTTCTCGCCATCGATTCCATGTTCCCGATTGGCCGCGGCCAGCGTGAGCTTATCATCGGCGACCGCCAGACCGGTAAAACCGCCGTCGCGCTCGATACCATTTTGAACCAGAAGGGCAAGAACGTCGTTTGCATCTATGTCGCCATCGGTCAGAAGTCCAGCTCCGTTGCACAGCTTGTGGAGACCTTAAAGCGCCGCGGCGCCATGGATTACACCATCGTCGTCAACGCATCTGCCAGTGACTCGGCTTCCTTGCAATACATCGCACCGTATGCCGGCTGCGCACTCGGAGAGTACTTCATGTATCAGGGCAGAGATGTCCTCATCGTGTACGATGACCTTTCAAAGCACGCCATTGCGTACCGTGCACTGAGCCTGCTTTTGGAGCGTTCCCCGGGTCGTGAAGCGTATCCGGGTGACGTTTTCTACCTGCATTCCCGTTTGTTGGAGCGTTCCGCGCATCTTTCCGATGCCCTCGGCGGCGGCAGCATGACGGCATTGCCGATTGTTGAAACGCAGGCGGGCGACGTTTCCGCTTACATCCCGACGAACATTATTTCTATCACAGACGGTCAGATCTTCCTTGAGAGCGACCTGTTCTTCTCCGGCCAGCGTCCGGCTGTCAACGTCGGTCTTTCGGTTTCCCGTGTCGGCGGCGATGCCCAGACAAAGGCCATGAAAAAGGCAGCGGGCGGCATCCGTCTGGACCTTGCCCAGTACCGCGAAATGGAAGTTTTCACCCAGTTCTCCAGCGACCTCGACGAGACCACAAAGCGTCAGCTCACCTATGGTCAGAGCCTTATGCGTCTGCTGCGTCAGCCGCAGTACCATCCGATGAGCCAGCACGATCAGGTCATCACGCTCGTCTCCGCCCTGCACCACGTCATGCAGGACGTCCCGCTTGACGATATGGGTCATTTCCACACGGAGCTCATCAAGTACGCCGAGAAGAATATGAGCGATGTCTGCCGCCGTGTCGATACCACCGGTCAGCTTTCCGACCCCGACCGCGAAGAGATTTTGAAAGTCGCGAAGGAATTCCTCGAAAAGTACAAGGCGGAAAACCCGCAGAACGCGTAAGCGCTCGGAAAGGCGGTTTTCGCTATGGCTAATACAAAAGAGATTAAAACCAGAATCGAAAGCGTTAAGGATACGCGTAAAATCACGAACGCCATGTACCTTATCGCTTCCACAAAGCTGCGCAAAGCACGCAACGATCTGGACCGCACGCGCCCGTATTTCGAGGCGCTGCGCACGGAGATCAAGCGTATTTTCCGTACCCAGAACGACGTGGACAGCCGCTATTTCTATCCCCCCGAGGGCGAGCCGCCGCTGGAGGGCACCTACGCGTGCCTCGTTATCACGGCGGATAAGGGCCTCGCGGGCGCATACAACCAGAACGTCATCAAGGAAGCTATGCACATGCTCGATGAGCATCCCGACACGAAGCTCTACGTTGTAGGCGAGTATGGCCGCCATTTCTTTACGCAGCACAATATCCCCATGGAGCACAGCTTCCTCTATACGGCACAGAACCCTACCATGCAGCGCGCGAGAGAAATTTGCGACATCCTGCTCGAGGGCTACGACCGCGGGGATTTTAAGAAGATTTTTGTCATTTATACCGATATGGAGAACAGCCTCACGTCCTCTGCACACTGCACGCGTCTGCTGCCGTTCCACCGCGCCTATTTCCAGACGGATACGGTGGAAAAGGCGGTCACCACGCCGTTCGAGTTTGTGCCCTCCGTGCAGGCGGTTCTCAACAACATCATGCAAAGCTACGTTTCGGGCTTTATTTACAGTGCCCTCATCGATAGCTTCTGCAGCGAGCAGAATGCCCGCATGACGGCGATGGATTCCGCCAACAGCAACGCGGAAAAGCTCCTCGCAGAGCTTTCCTTGCAGTATAACCGCGTGCGTCAGGCCGCCATCACGCAGGAGATTACAGAGGTCTCCGCCGGTGCGAAGGCACAGCGTCAAAAACACAGGAAGGAAGCGTGAACAACGTGAATACAGGTAAGATCGTACAGATCTCCGGCCCGGTCATCGACGTACAGTTCGAGTCCGGCGTTCTGCCGAAAATCAGAGAAGCCCTTTCGCTTACCGTGGACGGACGGCGGTATGTGATGGAGGTTGCCCAGCATGTGGGTGACAACACGGTCCGCTGCGTCATGCTTTCCGGCAGTGAGGGCCTTTCCCGCGGTATGCAGGTTGAGGCTCCGGGCAAAACCATCGAAGTGCCGGTGGGCGAAAACACGCTCGGCCGCATGTTCAACGTGCTCGGCGATCCCATCGACGGCGGCGAAGCCGTTCCCGCAACCGAGCCGCACAAAAGCATTTACAGAAAAGCTCCGTCGTTTGACGAGCAGAACCCGGCCGTCGAGATCCTCGAGACCGGCATCAAGGTCATCGATCTTCTGGAGCCGTACCCGAAGGGCGGCAAAATCGGTCTGTTCGGCGGCGCAGGCGTCGGCAAGACCGTCCTTATCCAGGAGCTCATCCACAACGTCGCCATGGAGCACGGCGGTTACTCCGTGTTTACCGGCGTCGGCGAGCGCAGCCGTGAGGGTAACGACCTCTGGCGTGAAATGCGTGAAAGCGGTGTCGGCGATAAAACGGCGCTCGTCTTCGGCCAGATGAACGAGTCCCCGGGCGTGCGTATGCGTGTCGCCCTCTCCGGCCTCACCATGGCAGAGCATTTCCGTGACGAAGAGCACAAGGACGTCCTGCTCTTCATCGATAACATCTTCCGTTTCGTGCAGGCAGGCAGTGAGGTTTCCACGCTTCTCGGCCGTATGCCTTCCGCCGTCGGTTATCAGCCGACCCTCGCAAACGAAATGGGCGAGCTGCAGGAGCGCATCACCTCCACAAAAGACGGCTCCGTCACCTCGGTTCAGGCCGTTTACGTGCCTGCCGATGACCTTACCGACCCGGCCCCGGCCACAACGTTCGCCCACCTCGACGCTACGACCGTTTTGAGCCGTAAGATCGCCGAGCAGGGCATTTACCCCGCCGTTGATCCGCTGGAGTCCACCTCCCGTATCCTCGAAGCCGACGTTGTCGGCGAGGAGCACTACCGCATCGCGCGTGAAGTGCAGGAGACCCTCCAGAAGTACAGCGAGCTGCAGGACATCATCGCCATCCTCGGTATGGACGAGCTTAGCGACGAAGACCAGCTCACCGTGCAGCGCGCGAGAAAGATCCAGCGTTTCCTCTCGCAGCCGATGCACGTCGCAGAAAAGTTCTCCAGCGTGCCGGGCGTTTACGTCCCGCTCAAGGAGACGTTGCGCGGCTTCAAGGCCATCGTAGACGGCGAAATGGACCAGTACCCCGAGGCGGCGTTCTATAACGTAGGTACGCTCGAGGACGTCATCGCGAAAGCGAAGCAGTTAGAGGCGGAGGCGATCTGATGCGTACATTTCAGATGCACCTGCTTGAAGCCGATAAGGTCTTTTTCGAGGGCGAGTGCGAGTCGCTTGTCGTGCCCACAACGGTCGGTCAGTACGGCATTCTGGCGGGTCACAGCAATATGATCTCCGCCGTCGTGCCGGGCGTGCTCTCTTACCGCGCACCGGGTAAGGAGTGGCGCACCGCTGCCGTTTCCGAGGGCATGGTAAAGGTCGAGGGCAATGATATCCTCGTGCTTGTAGACTCCGCCGAGTACCCGGAAGAGATCGATGCCAAACGTGCACAGCGCGCCGCCGATGAGGCGAAGGAGGCCATCCTCCAAAAGCGCAGCGTGCGCGAATACCGCACCGCGCAGGCGAACCTTGCCCGCGCCATCAACCGCCTGCGCGTCAAGAAAAACGCGAGATAAGGCGGCAAAACCACACCGAATTTCCAAATATGCAAAAAGCGTTCCGAGCATTCGGGACGCTTTTTGCATATTTCACACAAAGGGTTTGCCTTTTTCATGAACTTTCGAAATTTCGCAAAAACTGCGGTACAAAACGGCGGAATGTGCTATAATGAACGCGAATACCGGCGGAAAAGTACGCCGGAAAGTTGTATTGAAATTCAGTTTAAAGGAGTCAAAAGCATGATTAAAGTCGGTTTTATCGATTACTATTTAGACGAGTGGCACGCCAATAACTACGTTCACATGCTGCACGATTACTCAAACGGCGAGGTAGAAGCCGTGTACGCCTGGGCTGAAATCGACAGCCCCGAGGGCGGCCTCACAACGGACGCATGGTGCGAAAAATACGGTCTCACCCGCATGATGACGCAGGAAGAGCTCATCGAAAAGAGTGACGTTCTGCTCGTGCTCGCCCCGCGCGACCCGAAAAAGCACGAAGAACTCGCAAACCTCGCGCTGCGCTCCGGCAAGCGCTGCTATGTGGATAAAACCTTCGCGCCGGATCACTTCGCTGCAAAGCGTATGCTCGATCTTGCCGAGCAGAGCGGCACGCCGTGCTGGTCGTCTTCCGCGCTGCGTTTTGCGGAGGAGTATCAGGCAGCGGATAAAACGAACATCAAGGGTGTCAATGCATGGGGCCCGAACGGTTTTGAGGATTACGCCATCCACCAGCTGGAGCCGATCTTCATGATGATGCAGGCTCCCGCGACGGAAGTCATGCACCTGACAAACGACGAGGTGTACACCGGCGTTCTGCGCTTTGCGGACGGCCGCACCGCAACGCTTTCCGGCTACGCAAAGGGCTCGCCGTTCATGATGAACATTGCGCGCTCCACGGAAAATTCCGTACTGGAAATTTGCTCCGATTACTTCCGCCACTTCATTGAGGCGCTCGTCGAGTTCTTCAAAAACGGCACCATCCCTGCCCCGCACAGCGAAACGCTCTCCATCATCAGCGCCTGGGGCGCCCTTATGGAAGCCGAAAAGACCCCCGGCATCTGGGTCAAAGTCCCGAAGGACTGAGTTTGTCGCTGCAAAAACCGTCACAACGCACGCATCTTTGACTGCAAAAGGTTTCTTCCAAAAGCGCGACTATGCGGCCATTAAAGAACAGCAAGCAGAGCGTTACGGCGTCTGGCTCGCGAATTTCGTTATGATAAAAACGATATAAAAAAGATAGTCTTTCTAAGCAAAACAAACGCTTTGGAAGACTATCTTTTTCTATGCGTGCGAAAATGTACGTTTATTTCTTCGGTTTCGGCGCGGCGGGGTCGGTGAGTTCGGGGAGCGCGCCGCCGGAGACCGCCCAGAAATATAAACTTGCGATGCTGCAATACGGCGAAAAACGTTTGCGGTACCGCTCGAACCGTGCGCGGTCGATCTCCTTGTGGCGGTAGACCATGCGCATGCCGCGCAAAATGGCGAGGTCGCCGTAGCTGAACACATTCGGGCGCTGCAGGCAGAATAAAAGCAGCATTTCCGCTGTCCACACGCCGATGCCCTTGAGCGCGCTGAGCTCGAGGATGACCTCTTCATCCGGCTTTTCGCCGATGCTGATTAAATCAAATTCGCCCGTATGCACCTTTTTCGCGAAGTCCGTGATGTATTCCGCCTTGCGGAACGAAATGCCGAGTGACTGCAAATTTGCTTCGCCATAGCCCAAAACGTGTTCGGCATCGACCGTGCCGAGGGCGTTCTGCACGCGCGCCCAAACGGTTGCCTGCGCCTTTGTGGAAATCTGTTGCCCCACGATGTGGTGTACCACGGCGGAAAAAAGGTCGTCGTCCACGGCGCGCTCAATGTGCCCCACGCGGTTGATGACCGCCGAGAGCTTCTTGTCCTTTTTCCGTAAATAAGCGAGCTCTTTTTCGCCGTACGGAAAGTACTTTACGTCATCCATCAATCGATCTCTCCCGGAGTGCGCGATTTGATCATCGCTTCCAGCTTTTGCAGCTCGGTAATCTCTTGCGGGGTCAGCTTTTCCGGGTAGCCGGTCTCGAGCTTTTCGAGCATAGAGCGCATTTTGTAGGCTTCGGCGGGCTGACGCAGAATTTCGCGCTCGCTTTTAATCTGTTCCCGCGCGGCGACTTCGTCGATGATCTGCTGCATGTAGCGATATAAGTTGCTCCGTTCTGTATAATCGGCGGGCGCGTAGAAATTTAATCGGTTGTCGTTATACAGCTTGTATACTTTGGCGCGGTTATTTTTCTCCGGGTCGTATACGCCGACGGAGTAGCCGCCTTTGCTTTTCACGAGCCGCATGCACGGAATGTCCGTGGCGCTGTCGCCGATATAGACGATGTTCTCATACGGAATGCGCAGGTTTTCCTCGGGCATGCTGTCGTTTACGCGCTCGTCGTACTCCTCCAAAAAGCCTTTTGCAATGCGGAAAATGAACTGCGTCTTGTTCGTGTAATTGATGGCCTGCGCGGGCCACTCCGCTACGCCGTCCGTGGTGTAGAGGTAGGAGGAGGCATAAATGCGTTTGAAATTTTTCGCGATGGCGCTGCCCTCGATGATTTCTTTAAGACCCGAAGAAATGATGTAGTGTTCAAGCTCGATGCCGCGCTGCGCAGCATACGCTGTCGTGCGCGCGAACCAATCCGTAACGCCGCGGTACAGCTCCACCTGCGCACCGATGGCCCGAAAATACTCGCGTTTTAAGGATTTTCCGAGAAAGCGTGAATAGCGAACAAGCATGAACATCCACGAAAGGTTGCTTTCCATGCTGTTTTCCCGCGCGAATGCGTCCGTTTCCGCCCAGAATTTGTCTTTGTCAATGCCAAAAGACGGGATGAGCGTGAACGTCTGCATGTCGTCCGGGGAAAGTGTTTTGTCAAAATCGTAGCAGATCGCCATGCGCGGCCTGTTCTCCGTCATGCTGCCGCCCCCTTTCTGTATCTCATTATAGCTAAAAACGTTTGTTCTGTAAAGAGGTTTTGCAAAAGTTGTCCGCCGATGTCCTATACTGTCTTGCAATGTCCGGTTTTAACGGCAAAAGAACGCCCTCATCCGCCGCTTTTCGCAGCCGATGAAAGCGCTTTTCGAGCTGTTCCGCCGTTTTGATGCCCGGCGCATCTTTGGCTTTATTCGCAGACTTGGGGGCATGTCACGTCCAAAAGTCAAGTGTTACGATTTGCGTTCTACCCGCGCCCTCCGGGTGGAGGGCGACATCAAGGGATTTCGCAAAAAAGTAATCGTGTATCAGATTTCTATCCACGCCCTCCGGGTGGAGGGCGACCGCGCGGGAACTTTCACGGCCTCTATATCGAGATATTTCTATCCACGCCCTCCGGGTGGAGGGCGACCTTTGACCTGTTCTTTACGTTGACTTTAGACCCAATTTCTATCCACGCCCTCTGGGTGGAGGGCGACTACTTGATATAAGGCACAGTATTCCGTCAATCGCATATTTCTATCCACGCCCTCCGGGTGGAGGGCGACCTTGCCTCTGCGTATGTATCCAATACGCTCGGAGATTTCTATCCACGCCCTCCGGGTGGAGGGCGACGATGCGCGATCATCACGCTGGCCTACGGCGCGGAATTTCTATCCACGCCCTCCGGGTGGAGGGCGACATGAACGAATTATTATACTCTCTGATAGAGCATATTTCTATCCACGCCCTCCGGGTGGAGGGCGACCGTGTTGCATTTTGCTTTTATCCGTAAGATTTTGTATTTCTATCCACGCCCTCCGGGTGGAGGGCGACAGCAAAGCGCCCGAGTTTTGCATTCGGATCATCATTTCTATCCACGCCCTCCGGGTGGAGGGCGACTTGCCCTTGTTAACACCGACTAATATAGTGGAACCATTTCTATCCACGCCCTCCGGGTGGAGGGCGACCCTGTGTGAGGCGTGCCACAATAAAATGCATCCGATTTCTATCCACGCCCTCCGGGTGGAGGGCGACAATTTTTGCCTTGTCTGTTCCACGCTGTCCGCCAATTTCTATCCACGCCCTCCGGGTGGAGGGCGACTGCATCCCTTTTGTCAAAAATCTGCCCAGAGTTGATTTCTATCCACGCCCTCCGGGTGGAGGGCGACGAGCCCCTGCGTGTTAAACTCCGTCGCGGTGGACGGATTTCTATCCACGCCCTCCGGGTGGAGGGCGACCAATGCTCGGGTCGGCCTGCCGCTTAAAAATGCATTTCTATCCACGCCCTCCGGGTGGAGGGCGACATTTAAGTCATATATAAAGTACTGTTATGCAAAATTATTTCTATCCACGCCCTCCGGGTGGAGGGCGACCCAGCAAGCGCACCGCGCCGCCGGATGCGCCGAATTTCTATCCACGCCCTCCGGGTGGAGGGCGACCAGTACAGGTCGTTGTCGGCGTCGCCGTCGATCTGGATTTCTATCCACGCCCTCCGGGTGGAGGGCGACATCGGTCAATCCTTTCTGAGTCTAAGGTCAGCGTATTTCTATCCACGCCCTCCGGGTGGAGGGCGACCCACCACGGAAAAAAGTTTTATGTCCAGCAACTGATTTCTATCCACGCCCTCCGGGTGGAGGGCGACCAGCCAACGCATACAGCATCGTTACGGCTTCATCAATTTCTATCCACGCCCTCCGGGTGGAGGGCGACCATATCGGTCAATCCTTTCCGGGTCTAAGGTCAGCGTATTTCTATCCACGCCCTCCGGGTGGAGGGCGACCAAGGCGCACGGCATCGCTGTTGCAAAGTCCGTGATTTCTATCCACGCCCTCCGGGTGGAGGGCGACGCGCTCGGTCACGGTCGGGCGCTGTGTGCGTTTTAATTTCTATCCACGCCCTCCGGGTGGAGGGCGACCGCGAGGCGTGGCGTGCTTTTGCGATACAGTCCGGAATTTCTATCCACGCCCTCCGGGTGGAGGGCGACCATGCAGCAGATGCAGGCGGTAGGCAAAAGCAAAATCATTTCTATCCACGCCCTCCGGGTGGAGGGCGACATGCGCTCTGCGCCGCGCAGCTGACGGAGCGGCGGATTTCTATCCACGCCCTCCGGGTGGAGGGCGACCGGTAAGGCAGAGGAGAAAATGCGATGACAAAAATTTCTATCCACGCCCTCCGGGTGGAGGGCGACTCGACAGCATGGACGGCAGCCTGACGCTGGACGCGATTTCTATCCACGCCCTCCGGGTGGAGGGCGACCTGCTCGAGAGCAAGCAGCGTATGAAGGCTGTGGACATTTCTATCCACGCCCTCCGGGTGGAGGGCGACTTGCGGATGGTAGTTTTACCGACCTGTATATCGGTATTTCTATCCACGCCCTCCGGGTGGAGGGCGACGGTATGACAGCACAGTTGAGCTTATGACCGAGCAATTTCTATCCACGCCCTCCGGGTGGAGGGCGACATCATCACCAACGTCGCCGGCAACCGCCGCGCAATTTCTATCCACGCCCTCCGGGTGGAGGGCGACGGTGAGGCGCGCCAGACCATCGCCGGTACGGTGCCGATTTCTATCCACGCCCTCCGGGTGGAGGGCGACCGCAGCCTTTCCGCATTTACCGGATCACGCGGCCGATATTTCTATCCACGCCCTCCGGGTGGAGGGCGACGAGCGTTGCCGGCCTGCCTGAGCTTCCCGACACGATTTCTATCCACGCCCTCCGGGTGGAGGGCGACAGGGCGGCGGCTGGCTTAGCTGGGTGCGCTTTGATTTCTATCCACGCCCTCCGGGTGGAGGGCGACGGACCCGGTCTGGGAGATATTATCAACGCTTTTATATTTCTATCCACGCCCTCCGGGTGGAGGGCGACTCCGCTTTCCGGCCTCGACGACCTTGTGATCCTCATTTCTATCCACGCCCTCCGGGTGGAGGGCGACCTCACCGCCGTACACGTCGAGGATCGATCCAGATATTTCTATCCACGCCCTCCGGGTGGAGGGCGACATGGACCTGTGGGCGGCGGTGTTGAAGCTGATGGATTTCTATCCACGCCCTCCGGGTGGAGGGCGACTAGAGGCCGTGAAAGTTCCCGCGCGCTGCTGGAAATTTCTATCCACGCCCTCCGGGTGGAGGGCGACGACATTTTGTGCGGTGTTTTTTTGGTTTCCTGAATTTCTATCCACGCCCTCCGGGTGGAGGGCGACTTTAGCTAAACATTCCGGGGAGCAAATATCGAGCTGATTTCTATCCACGCCCTCCGGGTGGAGGGCGACTCGTTACACCGCCGATGCCGGACGAAGGCCCCGAATTTCTATCCACGCCCTCCGGGTGGAGGGCGACTTTTCGCAGCTTGCTAATCAGGTCTTTAAGTGCGATATTTCTATCCACGCCCTCCGGGTGGAGGGCGACATTAAATGTTCGGATTTCCTCCGAACATGTCGCCCCGATTTCTATCCACGCCCTCCGGGTGGAGGGCGACCAGCTTTGGTATAAGCGCGTCCAAATCGATTGTCATTTCTATCCACGCCCTCCGGGTGGAGGGCGACAGACTTACTTGCGCGAGGCAGTGCTAGCGCTTA
>OGRU01002534.1_pt1 | contig 11779 bp, 8 predicted proteins | sample 1553541 | NCBI WGS metagenome assembly OGRU01 (sample SAMEA2580068, study PRJEB22360) | human gut metagenome | biome: human gut; feature: human-associated habitat; material: faeces | place: Denmark | collected 2008/2010
TAGCCGTTAAAGCAATCGAAGGAGTAAAGGCCGCCCTGTCTATGACTATCCCCACGGGAACCGGGATTCATCGCAGAATGGTATATATCGAACTTCAGGAAGGATATCCCTTCGGTGAAGTTGCACAAAAGATCAAAAACGATCCCTATTTCGCCCATGACGAAACCCACGTGATGCAGGTGGAAAACGTAGACACATTGCTCGACATGGGGCACGGCGTGAACCTCACCCGGAAAGGGGTATCCGGTAAAACGCAAAACCAGTTGTTTGAATTCAACATGCACATCAACAACCCGGCCCTGACGGCACAAATCATGGTATCGGCCGCCCGTGCCACCATACGCCAGCAACCGGGCTGCTACTCTCTCATCGAAATTCCAATGATCGATATGCTTTACGGCGACCGGGAAGAACTTATCAGGCATCTAGTATAAAAAGATGCCTGATACCTTTCCCCGGAATATTTGGCAATGAATCGGAATCTAAATCCGCAAAGACAATCAAGGCAGATGCTCGAGTCTGCTTTTCAGCAGGTCACCCGATGAAGGACGGGCTGTTTTATAATCCAGCAATGTCCCGTCTTTTCCATAGAGCAGGAAATGGGGAATGCCTTTGACATTCATCATATCGGCGAAAGCCTCGTCGCGGACGAGCCATTGATTTCCGTGCATATGGAGCTGTTCCATTTGCTTTTCCCAGTTTTCGCGTTTGGTATCCAAAGAAATGCTGACAAATACAATGTCCCGACGGTTCAAATCCTTTTCCAATTTCTGGAGGTGGGGGACTTCCGCCACACAGGGAGCGCACCACGATGCCCAAAGATCAATGTAGATATATTTGCCGGCAAATTCAGTGAGACGATGCTCCTGACCGTTCTTATCTTCAAATACAGCGTCGGGCAAGGGAGCACCGGGAGAGGCATAACGTTTGTCGCGAAATTTCCGGATAAGTTGTTCCTTATCGGGTCGGTCACTGCAAAGTTTGTCGAGGCGTGCCAGATGCTCCCCGGAATAAGGATGCCGGCGGATGTAGTCTTCGATGATTCTCCGGGTGATGTTTTCCCGGATGGAAGAAATGCGGAACCGCTCTTGCAGGAGACGGATTTGGTCTTCGGGTTCCGGGGCGTTTTGTTGCAAGTATTCGCTGATATAGAGGTCACTGCCGTATAACAGTTTCCAATAAGGCACATCCAGGGCCTGGGAGATGACAGGCAAAGCGGAGGCGAGCGCTGCAGGTATGCTGTCGCGGAACAATCCGTGGGCAAGATTCAGACATTCGATGTTTGCCCAGGCGGAAAGGTAACCGGCAGTCGTTGAATCGAGCCGCTCCCGTTCGGTAATACGTTGGACTTCGCATGGAAACCGGGCGAGGCGGGAAGCGAGTTCCGTTCCGGCAGGCGGATTGCTCCAAAGGGTTCGGCTTTGGTTGAGCGACCATTCCCGGAAGGCCTGCAATGCCCGGTTGTCCGGATCTGTAGCACCGATGGACGTCTGGCCGCCGGTAAGATGGAAATCAAGGTCTACGGAGGCATTGGCTTGCAGGGCGACAGGAGTCACGAATTGCCAGCGCTCTTCCCCGGTGACAGCTACGCCGAAGAGATTACAAAAAACCACCTCCCGAAAAGGAATAGTTGTGGAAAAATACCCGGCACTATCCACCTTAACATAGAGTAGTGTGTCCTCCATCTGAATACCGAGCATATCGACAACGGTATTGCTGTCCATATAGAGAGTGCCGCAAAGAGTATACTCCTGTTTGTTCCGACAAGCAAAACAAAGCAGGATGAAGAGATAAATGAATGTCTTTTTCATGGATATTGTTTCAAAAAGAGGAGAACGCGCCGAAAGACTTTTCCTCTCAAGGCACATTCTCCAGTTCGCAATAAGAAAATAATTACCGGGGTTTATAAACTACTTTCAAGGGCTTGTATGCCACGTTCAAATAGGGAGAATCTCCTTCGTTTTTACCGGTGTTGCAATTCAACAGATAAAACGAACCGTTCAAACCACTTGCCTGAGGTTGATAGACGCCAACATAAAGCTGCTGGTTATCCGGACTGACGGCAAGACTGGTAATTTCAGCCCCTTCCAAGTCATCCAACGTGCGCCAAGGTTCGGTCGGGAACGAAGTGGCGGTATTGTAATACCAACGATAGATTTTATTGCCGGAAGCAAACATTGGTAGGTCGTGTTGGAAACATAAGGGCTTTCCGAAGTGAGTGCCGGAGTACCGTTAATGACCACTTGATTATCGGATAGTCCGAAACTTTGTTGGGTGTAATCGCTATTCCATATTGTCCAGGTATATGCAATAGAGGTTTTCATAAAGACACCGTCTTTGCAAGTAATCATGGTAAAATAATTTCCATCCCGCTCATAAAGCGCTATCGGAGAATGACCTCTGAAATCCAATCCTTGGTCGGCAGCCGAATATTCATAGTAATAATTGTAGAAATCGACAATAGTCTCTTTTTCCATATCCCAAAAGATAATCGCATCCTGATAACCTAACCCTTTTGCCAAAACCACATTTTTATCGTAGGTAGACGCCATTTGCCGGCCATAATTTACAATCAATCCTTCCAATGTGGCCATTTTATATATTTTACGGCTTTCCGATATAACAGGCGACGCCGCACCCGTTCCATCCACGACAAGCAATCGCTCCGGAATGAAATCCGGATTGCCGTCGGTAATGATATTCTCCACGTTCAGCATTTTACTGTTCAAGGCATATACGGAAGGCTTATCCTTAAAACTGATAAAAAGTTGTTTGTCCCGTTGTCTGAAGTCGGTGGGCTGGCGTGGAAATTCCACGCCCGGATTATTCACCGCCAAGCAATTGGTCGTGAAAAAACGCTTTTTCCCTTCGGCAATTTCCCTGTCGCTCAATTCCCGCATAATGGAAAGCAAAGGTTCACCTTCGGAGTTGTCACTCAGGATAGCGATACCTTTTTCGTAGGCGGAATTGATGTTCAGGGTAAATTCGTAAAAACTGCTGCCGTGCTCGTTGCTGATTTTCAACCGTGCCGGGAACGCCCCCAATTCATTACCCGTAAAACGAAGTGCGGAGGAGTCGGAATAAAATTTGTAATTCACCTCCCATTCATACGTAAGGGGCAATTGCCGTTCGCTTTGGCTGACCAACCCTTCAGTAGGAATAAGCAATTCCTCGTTTTGGTCGATGTTGTAGACTTTCTGCATTTTCAGCGTGTCGATACTGATTTCTGAAATGCGCACCGTATCCACAGTCGTTTCATCTTCGAAACAGCCGGCAAACAACGGCAAGCAAAGGATAAAGAACAGATATTTCAATGTTTTCATGATATTTTTCTTTTTCGGTTATTATACATTGGGCTTCGGAAAGGTGGTCACACCCAATTCCGGATGTGCCTGAAAGTATTCATACATAGGGCCGCATACGTATTTCTGAAGAGCATAGTTAAAATCCCAGTCCCAACCTCCGAAATCCTGTTCTCCCCAACCGGTATTGTATTTTTGATCCAAATTCTCTCCGTATCTTTCCACCAGCGCTCTATAGGTTGCCGGCAACGTCTCTTCCAACCGGTGGAAAAAATCCATGAAAGTGACATACACCACCGGATTCCAGGGCCCCATATTACTTTCCGACCAGCCAAAACTTCCGTTCCACGTCGTCCAGTTCGGTTTGCTGACAACATTATTGAAAGTGATGATGGCTTCGCAACTGATTTCTTTCTCGGTTTGTGCCGTGGGATTGAAATAATCGTTCGGCAACAGGCGGAACGCTACCGTCCATTCGGTGTCTCCGAGGGCAGAGCGTTTGAGGGTAACAGGCACTACGGCATTAACGGAATCTTTCTCCAGGGTGAGTTGTTCCGGCACCGTATAATGCAAAGGCGATTCGGCATTGGTGCGTTTATCTACTACCTCGATTTTAAAGTTACGGGCCACCTCTTTCACAGATGCCCCGATAATGCGTACCGGAAGCTCAACCACATGCTCTGTGGTACTCAACGGAGTCACACCGAAAGAGTAGTTAACGGAGTCCTGGGTGAAATAGATGTCGATAACCGAGTCATCGAAAGTCGGATAATCCGTTTCATGGCAAGAGGCTATACACAAGCCGATGAATAGAAATAATATCGTATGTTTCATGGTTTTCTGTTTTATTGTTTAACATCATAGACTTCGTTTCGATAGTTGAATTCCTCCTCGGGGACAGGTACCGTATAGATACTATTGGCGGCCGGGAGAATCTCGCCCGTGATAGCCTGAATGTCGAGGTTAAGACGCTTCATATTGAAAAAAGTCTGTCCTTCACCGACAAATTCCTTGTAGCGTTCTTGTGTGATTTTTTCTATGGTCAGCGATTCGGCGGGTATGCGGTCATCCAATGCCACAAGCCCGCGGCTTTCCAATACGGCATTAAAATAATCGGCGGCTTTCGGATCATTTTTGCGCAAGAGACATTCGGCAGCGATGTAATACATCTCCGGCAACCGGATCAGGTTAACACCCGGAATCTGTCCAGCCGGACGATTATTGCCGGTACTCAGTTGATAAGGGTCTGTCAGTTTGACAAACCGGAGGTTATTGCTGATGGTCTGGAACCAGGCCGCCCAACGATAATCGTTTTCTCCGCCTCCCTGCTGATACACGGTGGCGATACCGTTCCACGGGTTGAGACTTTTGAAAGAAACAGCGTCATACAAATCTTCTTTCGTACGGGTGTAAAAACTCTCTTTGGCATACAACCCGAAAATGGTTTCTTTTTGCGAAAGGGCACCGATAACATCCCCTGCGATTTCAGTTTTTTCCACTAATTCCAAACCGCCTTCACGGATGACTTTATCGGCATAATAGAAAGCACTGTCGATATTCCCCTGAGTGAGGTATACACGGGCCAGCGTGGCACGCGCTGCCTGAAGATTAAAGTGGATGGACTGGTCCAGAAAGAAACCGTCTTCCGGGGAAGCCGCCTCATAAAGTTTTTCGTTGTCCAACAATTTCTCAGCCGCACGCAGGTCTGCAATAATGCGCTCGTACACTTTTGTTTTGGGCAGTATATCCGACGGTTTCAGAGAGAATGCCGTATTATAAACGATACCGCGGGTCTTGGCGTCGGTTGCCTGGTCGGCATAGAGACGCAGAAGGTCGAAATGCATATAGGCACGAAGTCCTAAGGCCTCCCCTTTATAGATGTCGTAAAATTCAAGGGTCTCGGGAGATTGGTTTTCCAGATTAACCAAAATATTGTTGGCATACGAGATATTCTGATACATGGTGCTCCAAATATCGGAAAACACCTTGGTAACTTCCGGATTCTCCTTGTATTTGAAGGCAGACAGGTCCGTAATGTCACTGTTGCCCGGACAATTGAAATACTGTGCCAGCACATCCATGACATAATAAGTCATATAAGCGCCATAAGCTTTGTCATTGCGCATGGAAGCATAAACCCCGTAAAGGGCGTTTTCAAAACCTTTGCGTTCAGAGAGGAGGTCTTTGCCGACTATCTCTCCTTTGGGGTGTACATCGAGAAAATTGTCGCACGAGGTAGCCAACACCATGAGGCCAAGCCCGCAAATCATATTTTTTATATTGAGTTTCATGATTCTGAAATTAGAAAGTGGTACTTAAGGTAAATTCAAATCCGTTGCCGTAGAGATAATCGAGCCCCCGTTCGACTTTCACGTTCGAAAAGCGCAGGATATCCGACAGATTAACGCCCAAGCGCAGATTTCGGAGCATCATCTTCTGACAGATACGTTGCGGAAATTCGTATCCAAGATTCACGGAAGTGATGGTGAGCACGTTTTCTTTTTCCACAAAACGGTCGGTCTGCTGTGGAACGCTGTGTTCGGTGATATTGCGATACAGGGCAATATCGCCGACCTCCTTCCAACGGCTGTCAAATGCACGGCGATCCACATTAGTCCGCCCTGTAGTCCCTTCCACACGGCTGGCCCGGGTCACATTATAAAGATAACCGCCGCATTTGAAAGAGCCCATAATATAAAGACTGAAACCTTTATAGAAAACATTGGTATAGACATTGCCGTAAAAACGGGGGTCGGTATCGCCGACAACCACTTTATCGTCCGCCGAGTAGGTGAAAGTGCGGGTACCGTCCAATTTGATGAACACCTCGCGTCCGGTAGCCGGGTCGATACCTGCCGACCGCACGACTTTCAGGGCGGAAGTCGATTCGCCCTCTTCATACTGTGCCAGCGGAGCAGGAGTCTGACGGGTTGGAGCCACGTCATTGTTCAGTTCATTCTGACGTTTCAAGGCATTACTGATTTTCAGGATACGGTTTTTATTGGTGGAACCGTTCATCCCCAATTGCCACCATACGTCATTCCGCTGAATGATAAACCCGTCGACAGAAAATTCGAAGCCTTTGTTTTCCATCTCCCCGATGTTTTGTTTACCACTGACCACCCCGGTAGACGGAGCGATACTGGCATCCAGCACTAAGTCTTTCGTCCTTTTGAGATAAAAATCGAGGGTGGCGTTCAACCTGCGATCGAAAAGGCTGATATCTGCACCGATATTGTAGGAAAATTCCCGCTCCCATTTCAAATCATCGTTACCGATGGTTTGCGGAATGGCGCCGATACCATGCAAATATTCCAAGGTGTTTTCGTATTTGTACATGGTGATAGACTGGAAAGGCTCGAAATTGACTTTACCCGTATACCCCACGCTACCACGTATTTTCAACAAATTCAACTTCTCGAATTTCAGGAAATTTTCATTGTGCAGGTTCCAACCGAGCCCCCCAGACCAAAATTGCCCATACCGTTGGTTGCTTCCAAATTTAGAGGAACCGGAAAGACGGTATACAAAATCGGCATAGTAGCGATTGTTATACATATAGTTAGCATTGGCAAAGAAGCCGACTTCCGTACTGAGGTCCTGATTCCCGGAAGGTTTGTTCTTGCTGTCTGTCGGATACCCGGTGGCATGACCTATGAAGTTCAAAGCATCGTCATAGAATCCAGCGGCTTTCAGAGAGGAGTTCTCACTTCTGTTCTTGCGGATTTCCGCTCCGATAATCATACTGATTAAACTGTTGTTTTCCGTCAGCTTATTGAAAGCGCCGTTGATATTCCCCGCCCAGTCCACCGAGCGGCTGTTGCTGATTTCCAAGCGTCCTTTTTTGGTGATATCCGTCTCATCTTTGAATGCTTTGGAATCGGGCGATATGTATTTTTCTCCGTTGCCTTCAGAAACGGCGATATTGAAGTTACCGGTAATGCGGAACAAATCATTGATATCCCAGCGTATGTCTGTTGTATTGGTAATGCTTTTGTTGCTATTCAATGTGAAATTACCCAATTTGGCGTCTATCATCGGATTCCAGTTGTCCCACGAGAGGTTTCTGTTGGGATTGCCGTATTCATCGTATATCCGGTCATAAGGATTTTGGTCGATCCAGTTGCGGAAGCTGCCATAGGGGGTATCTTTCGTGTCCGTTTCGTTGTAGTTGGTACGATTGGAGAAAGTCAGTTGGTTGGGCAAGTGGTATTCCAATTTGAACCCGAGAGCATACCGGCGGCGATAGTCGTCTTTCATGACTCCTTGCGTATTGTTGAAACGTCCGGACAGTTCGTAACGGATGTTGGACGCTCCTCCGTAGATGCGCAAGGAATGGTCATGGGAGAATGCCGTGCGGGCAGGCTGTGAAAGCCAGTCGCTGTCTACTCCACGGGCTACTTCTTTGTATCGTTCGTTGTATAGCTGATCGAGACGATATTGTTCTTTATCCATATTCACACTGCCCCAACGGTCCTGTTCTGGGGTATAAAGTCTGGAAAGTTTTTCATATTCCAGTTTTTCCCGGGCATTCAAGAGATCGTAATCTTTCAGGTAAGGGAATTGGACGTTACCGGTAAGGTTGTAATTGACCCGGATATTTCCCTCTGCCAGTTTTTTACGCTCGATGACGATGACACCATTGGCGGCGCGGCTTCCGTATAAAGCAGTTGCGGAGGCATCTTTAAGTACGGTGATGTTCTCGATTTCGTTCATGTCGAGGTCATATAATTCTTCCATACTGATTTCCACCCCGTCCAGCATAATGGTGGGTTGGTTCACAACACGCGTGCCGGAAGAGAAAGAACTCATACCACGTAATAAAAGTTCAGGCACGCGATTGGGATTAGAACCGAGATCACTACGCTCCACTAAGTTCAATCCCGGAGTCAGAGCGCTGATAGCTGCAATGATATTGGTATTTGAAACCGATTTCAATTGGTCGTTGGTGATGGTTTTTACTGCACCGGTGTAACTGTTTTTGGATTTGGTGAAATAGCCGTTCACCACAACTTCGTCCATCTCAGCGACTTCCTCTTCCAGGCGTACGGTCATCTCTTTATCGGTCTGGACGGGAAGCGTGACGGACTTATAACCGACGAAAGTGAAGGTCAGTTCCCGAATATCTTCCGGCAAATTCACAGTGAACAACCCATCGGCATCGGTAGCAGCACCCGTTACGGCACCGCCTCCGTCCATGGCAACAACAGTAACCCCCGGCATAGGTTGTCCGGTTTTGGCGTCGATAACATGCCCCCGTACTTTCACTACTTGCGGCACCTGAGGTGCGGCTGCAAGTGCTTTGATAATGATGGTGTTGTTTTGAATTTCATAGTCCAGCGCGTTCCCTTGCAGACAAGCCCGCATAACTTCGTGAATATCGTCACTATCAATACGAAGACTTACCATACGATTGTTTTTCACCAGCTCATTACTGTAAAGAATGTTGAAACCGCTTTGCTGTTGTATCAGCTTTAATACTTCGGTCAACTGTTTGTCCTTCAGGTTCAGCGACACTTTCGTCTGCTGTGCCTTACTCGGGATAGCCGAAGTGTTCAACACCAAGGCCAAGCTAAAGAATAACAATAGCTTCATGGTTAATCGGATTTTTTTCATAATTCAAAATGTTTAGTATTAATTCGCACACTATTTTTTAGACACTATCACCGTGTCATCGCTAATAGTAAAGGAAATATCGTAGGCTTTCTCTATCATGCGGAGAAGGGTAGAGATCTGGTCGAAACGTCCTACATTTCCGGTAAAGCGATAGCCGGCAACCTGAGGATCCCGGAAGAATATTTTCACATCATACCAACGTCCGAGTTGTTTTAATATTTCTTCCAATGTCTCGTTTTCAAAGACAAAACGCCCGTGTATCCATCCTAAAGAAACTTGCGGGTCGACCGTATGAATCCGCATCCGGCCATCGTGGGTAGTATAAATACATTGTTCATCGGGACGCAACAGCGCAGTATGCGCCGATTCACGCTCCTTTATTTGTACAGAACCGGAAACAAGAGTAGTGAATATAGCCTGATCATCGGTGTATGCTTTGATATTGAATTTAGTGCCTAATACCTGGACTTCCATTCCCCCGGTCATTACGATAAAAGGTTTCAGAGAATCGAAAGCTACTTCAAAATAGGCTTCTCCTTCTAAATGAACAACTCTCTTTTCGCCCGCAAAGACCAACGGAAAATGCAACTTTGTGTTGGAATTCAGATAAACGCGACTTCCGTCTTCAAGAACGAGCTTGTATTCCCCACCCCTCGGCACGACAAGGGTCTGATACTCTTCCGTGGCAACCGAAGCCGGTTGACCGGATTTGATGGTCAGGGTGTTGTCTTTGTTATCCAATCTGACGTCAGAATCTTGTTGTGGAGAGAAGTTCCGTTCATCTTCCAGATTTACCGTTTCTCCGGATGCAAAAACCAAAAATGCCCTGGCTGAACCCGGAAGCGGTTCCGTCTGCCAAACCATGGGGATAGAAACAGAAGGAGACTGTTTCCAATACAGGTAAACGGCAGTGCTGATCATAGCTAATAACAAAACAGCAGCAGCATAACGGATTATGTTCCGGAAATAAGATCTCTTTCTTAAATACAGCCGTTTTTCCAGGCGTTCCCAAGTCCGCTCCGGATGTAACTGTCCATACAGATTTTTCTTGTCATCCAAATTTCTTCGGGATAACGAAAGATACAACACGCGATTTGCCTCTATTGTTAACCAACGGTCCAACTCCTCTTGCTCGGCTTCCGTCAATTGCCCTTTCAGGCTTTTTATTATCAGTTGTGAGATGTAAAATGGGTATTTCGAATATTTCATTTTCTTTCCGCTTTTTATGTAATACAACTAAGCGGATATGGTGGGTGAAAAAATGAAAAAAAATTGTTTAGAAAACTTCATTTCTGAAGCAAAAAGAGCAGGCAGGTGATTTCGTAAATGTAGTCTTTGAGCGTTCTGTAGGCTATTTTTTTCTGAGTTTTTACGGTATTGACAGAAATATTCAGTTCTTTGGCAATCTCATCATTGTTTTTGCCTTGTATGGCAAGAATGAAAATTCGTTTACATTTGGGCGGAAGATTTTCCTGGGTTTTAAGCAATATCCGCTCCACTTCTTCCTCTATAATGAAATATTCGAATAAAGTTTTGTCTTCTAAATCGTGCAAACTCTGCTCGTAACGTAACCTGATTTTTTGATGTTTTATATAATTCAAGACAGTATTGCGGGTCACGGAATAAAGGAAAGATTTAATGTGTATAACTGATTCCATTTCTTCCCGATGATTCCAAAGTGCACAAAAGGCTTCCTGCACAATATCTTCTGAAGCATCCAGATTATTTAAAAACCGGTTGGTAAAAAGGCACAACGAATGATACAGACCATCGAAAACGGTCTTGAAAATCAAGCTATCTCCTTGCCTGAAACGTTCCATATCCAATGTCACACCTTCCACCGAACAACTTTTTAAGAAAAACAGTGTAAATATATATTTTCCTCCGGATACCCACCAACTATTCCACAACTAAACTGAAAAATAATCCCTTCATAGCCGAAAAACAAACGAAAAACTTCGTATTTTCGCCCTTTGAAATCTATATTATATGAACGATAAACTCAAAGAGGAAATCCGGAAAACGCTGGGAATCCTGAAAAACGGAGGTGTAATTCTTTATCCGACCGATACGATCTGGGGATTGGGTTGTGACGCCACTAATCCGGAAGCTGTCAAACGGATTTATGACATCAAAAAACGGGCCGACAACAAATCGATGCTTGTATTGTTGGACGATGCAGGGAAAATAGCTTCCTATGCCGACGTCCCGGATATAGCCCTCGATTTGATCGAAGTGGCCGACAAACCGACAACTATCATCTATCCGGGTGCTAAACGTCTGGCACCCAATCTGATCGCAGAAGACGGTACGATCGGTATCCGGATTACGCGGGAAGAATTTACCCGATCTTTAATTTTCCGTTATAATAAACCCATCGTTTCGACTTCGGCCAATATCAGCGGCGAACCCTCCCCTCATTTTTTCGGGGAAATCAGTGAGGAGATCAAAAATGCAGTAGACTATATCGTAGATTACCGCCGCAACGATCATAAACCGGCAGCTCCCTCGAGTATTATCAAACTGGGAATGGGCGGGGAGATTCAAATTATCCGGAAATAATCTTTAGCTCTTGACTTTAAACATTCGACTTTAATTATGGCTTTGATTTTAAATATAGATACCTCTACTTCTGTCTGCTCGGTAGCCTTAGCCCGGGACGGAAAAATGATTGCCTTGAAAGAAAATAACGAGGGATTGAACCACTCGGTTTTATTAGGCACTTACATCGACGAAATCCTAAAAGACAATCACATGGATGCCCATTGTCTGGATGCCGTTGCGATCAGTATGGGCCCGGGATCGTATACCGGATTACGCATCGGAGTATCTATGGCGAAAGGAGTATGTTTCGGAGCAGG
>OGRU01002541.1_pt1 | contig 11755 bp, 8 predicted proteins | sample 1553541 | NCBI WGS metagenome assembly OGRU01 (sample SAMEA2580068, study PRJEB22360) | human gut metagenome | biome: human gut; feature: human-associated habitat; material: faeces | place: Denmark | collected 2008/2010
TCTATTTAATATCCTTTGTCAAGGAAAACTGCCTATTTTATGGGGAGGTTCCTTATTTCTGCCTTGTGTAAAATTTCATCTGTATATTCAAATGATACGGATGATTTTGACAATACGGATAATGCTGAAGTATCATCGGTAAAAACGGTTCATCCACAGAATATGCCGAGTGGATATTTTGAGGACGCTGACGATAAAGATGGAAAATAAAATCAGGTAAAAGTTTTATTTTAATAAGTCCCCACCCACCACTTATTGGTCTATGCAATAGAAGTGGTGAGTGGGGACTTATTTTCTAATTTCTAAATTCTGACAGTACTTTTAAAAGTTTGAAAATATCAACAGGCTTTGATAAATACTTGTTCATGCCGGCGTTAAGACATTTTTCAATATCTTCTTTAAAGGCATTTGCAGTCATTGCTATGATAGGAATGGTATGAGCTTCGGAACTATTCATGTTTCTTATGGCGGTTGTTGCGTAAAGTCCGTTCATTACGGGCATTTGCATATCCATAAGTATCGCATCATAGGTATGCTTTTTAGAATTTTTAAGCATTTCAACACATATAGAACCGTCGGAGGCGTGTTCACAGGTTATGCCATGCATTTTCAAAAGTTCAGATATGACTTCGTAATTTAATTCATTGTCTTCCGCTATAAGCAGGTTCATTCCGGAGCAGATTTTTGAATAATATTCTATTGTCAAAGTTTCAGTGGCATTTTTTGAACGCTCCTTAAGATATGGAAGTTCCAATGTTACGGTGAAAGTAGTTCCTTTGCCGAGTTCGCTCTGAACATCTATGCTGCCGTTCATTATATCAGTGAGATATTTAACAATCGACAGACCAAGCCCATATCCGGGAACTTTATTTATTCTTGAATCAGTTTCACGCGTGAATTTTGAATACATATTTTCAATATATTCTTTTGACATACCAATGCCGGTGTCACTTACTTTAGCGATAAGCCGTATGTTTTTGCTGACTGGTATTTCTTGTTGATACATTTCAAAAACAATACTTCCTCCGTCAGGAGTGTATTTTATGGCATTAGATAGTATATTTGTGTATATCTGCTTGATACGGAGTGGGTCGGCAAATAATTCACTATATAAAATATCATGTTTAAAACATTTGATGTCAAGGTCTTTACCAAGTTTTATCTGTTCCAATAATGGAGGAAATTCATCAAAAATTTCACAGATATTTATTTCCTTTGGTGTAATTTTCATCTGTCCGTTTTCTATTTTTGAAATATCGAGAACTTCATTGACAAGCTCTAATAAAAAGTTGCCTGAAAGTTTAATTTTTTCAAGACTGTATTTTACTTTGTCAGGTTCGGTTAAATGCGTTGCGGCTATATCTGTAAATCCCATAATTGCATTCATCGGTGTTCTTATGTCGTGTGCTATCTGTGATATAAATTCTGTTTTTGCAACATTTGCTTTATTTGCTTCTTCAGCTATTGAAATCCAGCTTTGTTCACGGCGTTTGCTCGCACTTATTATCTGTGTGACATATAAAACATCCGTTACGGTATTTGCTTCGTTTCGTTTTCTTACTATAAATCTTGCAGTGTGCCAGTTATTGTCAGTAGTCAGGTACTCTGTTGCTATGGTTTCCTCATTTTCAAGGCGTTTTGCAAGTGTCGATATATCAAAGAACTGCAGCAGTCTGTCTTTGTATTCGGGAACAATAAATTCATTGCACAATTTGTTCATTTCATAGGATGCACAGCCTGTTTTTCCTGCAAGTCTATGGGAGCCGCTTTTTCCGGATATTTCTTTAAATGTATCTTTTTCCAAGTCTATAAGAAAAATTGTATAATATATCTGGCTTAGTGCAGATATAACTTCATTTTTAAGATTGGCTTCTGCAAGTGCCTGTTCAAGTTCAAACTGTTTTTTCTGCTCAATCGCCACAATGTCATCAATATGTCTGAAACCGAGTAAGAGTTTGTAGTCTGAAACAGTTAGTGAAATTCGTACAATGACAGTTTCAAAATACTGTTGTCTTAAAAGATTTGGTACGCTTCGATATCTGAATACCAATCGTTCTTTATTTTTTAGCTCATCTTTAAGATTTTGTATATCCATTGTTTTCTTAAAGAAATCAATACTTTCAGATGCTATATATTTTTCAGCGTAAATTTTAATTGTTTCAGTATAGTCGAGCGGTTCTGGATTTTCAACCGGAATGAAATTAGCGGCATTTGCAATTTTGTCAAGCTTGAGCAGTTCCAGAGTGGTTTTTTCAAGATCGACATAATACACGGAGGTATAGTCACGGCACAAAACATCAAGAAACTGTTTTTCTTTTTCAAGCTCAGATTTATTTTCATTTATAATGTCCTGACGCTGCATAAGGAGAAAATCCTTATCTATATTTTGCCATATACTGCCAAGATGCATACCTATCGTACGCATAAGCATCAGGTGGAAAGGCAAAATTGGAAAGGAAGGTGCATCAAGTCTGATATATCCGAGAAAGTTTCCGGCATATGATATAGGAAATGCAATAACAGAATTTATACCGGCGTTAAGAAGTTTATTATTCTCATCAGTCATGGCAGTAGAACTGTCCTTAATATCTGTTTCGATGATTATCTGACGCTTGGACAAACGGCTGTGCCAGTCAGGGATTGTTTCTGCCGAAAATATGTCAGGCAGAGTATCAGATAAATGATAGCCGTTTTTCAAATACTTAAATTTAAGTTCATATATATTTTTGTTAAATAATTCAAAGATAAAAGCTGCACTGCTGTTTGTAACAGTGCAAAGCTGTTTGAAAATTGACTCTAAGAATGTTGCTCTGCTTTTGTCTGGTGTAAGATTTTCTAAGTTAATCAATTCATTGATTATCGAATCGTAAGTACTTTGAAAATTATTATTTTCGTTGTTATTATAAATATTTTCCATGTATGTGCTCATATATATTCTCCTTCATCCCCTCAATATATGTTTATTGTGTCATTGATATTCAACATATAAATTACATATTGTCGTGTATTTAAATGTAAGTCAGTGATACAGTATGCCGGTGTTGTTTAAAAGTATTAAGTTAATTGTAGCATTAAAACAGATAAAGTAAAAGTGCTGAGTTCGGTGTTGTTACTGGTGCATGGATATTTTGTGGTTGACATTTGCAATTAACGGTGTTACTATTTCACATACGCAATATATAACGATGTTAAGTTTTGAAAAGGTTATATATTATGTAGTACATTATATTAAATACGATAAGTTTTTAAATGATGTTTTTTGCTGCCAACTGATTACATTACAGGTGTAAACATTATTATTTTTTTGATGAGGTGAGATGATGAATGATAAATTTGAGGAACTTTTTAAGGCTATGTATCAGTTTCATAAACTGAGGACTGGTGAGATGATGCCAAATGTCAGCGGTGCTGATTTTTGGGCGATGAACAATATTGTAAATAAGAGCGAAGATGGAAAGATAACTATTTCTGAACTTGCTAAAAAGACAAATGTACTTCCATCTGCAATATCGAGAACTATCAGAGGTCTTGAGGACAAAGGATATGTCGAAAGGACAATAAATAAAAATGACAGGAGAAATACTTATGTTGAGATGACTGACAGGGGAATAGAAGTTATGCAGGAAGTAAAAGAAACGATGCATAATTTCGGAGAAGCAGTTTTATCAAAACTTGATGAGGATGAACTTTCACAACTCGTAGCATATCTGAATAACATATATGATATTGCGAAAAAGGAGATTGAAATTAGAAAGATTAAGAAATAGATATGATGCGAAACTGATTGTAGGCTGTGAAGATTGTGTGGATATAGCAAAGAATACCGCCGGCACGCTTGCGCTATGTTGTCACTCGTAGCAGTACATAAGTCAGTAAAAGACACTGACTAAGTGCTGACGGTGACAAAAATGTCGGCTAACATTCTTTGTTATATCTCCACAATCAATTTAAAATTATGACAGTTTCGCAAATGTCTATAAGAATTAGGAGATAGAAAGTAAAGAAAGGATAGAAAAATGGGTAAAATATTTAAAAATATGCTTCCTTACTGGAAAGCGGTTATTATTATCATTGCTTTGCTGTTTGTGCAGGCGTGGTGTGATCTGTCGCTTCCGTCTTACACATCGGATATTATCGATGTGGGTATTCAGAACAGCGGTGTTGAACATATTGTGCCTGAGAAACTTACAAAGAGTGAGTTTAAAACGGCACAGTTTATTATGACGGATGATGAAGCTGATTTGTGGAAAGGTCTGTATAAAGCGGATGGAGAGTTTTATAAACTTAAGGATAAGTCATCTAAGGAGCTTGACGAAGCGGATGAAAAACTTAATTTGCCGCTTATCATGAATTATCAGATGAGCACTTTAGAGGTAAGCAGCTTCAAAAAGACGATTGCAAATCAGATGGGAAAGAAAGAGTCTGAACTTGAAAATGTAAGTGTCGAGCAGCTTGGCGAGTCACTCGGTGTGAAACTTAAGAGTTTCAAACAGGAAAAAGAGGATGATGACGGAAACAAAGTCAAGGTTGACTGCGTTGACGCAAGACCGTTTTTTGCCGGAATGACGCAGAGTGGCAAGATGGATAAAAAGAGCATTTTGTCTATGAGGGATAAGATGAGTGATACTATAGATGCAATGGGAAGTTCTCTTGTTAAATCAATGGGTGTTGCCTATGCGGTTTCCAGTGATAAGGCGGCAGGCATTGATGTTGACCATATTCAGAAATCATATCTTTTGTTTGCGGGACTAAAAATGCTTGGAATGGCACTTCTTATGGGTGTGGTGACAGTGCTCGTCGGTTTCTTTGCTTCGAGAGTCGGAGCAGGAATCGGTATGACACTCAGGGAAAAAGTATTTAAAAATGTTGTCGGATTTTCAAATGCCGAGATGGATAAGTTCTCAACTGCATCACTTATCACGAGAAGTACAAATGACATCCAGCAGATACAGATGGTATCGGTAATGCTCTTAAGAATGGTTGCATATGCACCTATTCTTGGAATCGGCGGTGTGTTAAAAGTTATGCAGACGGGAGCAGGCATGGGATGGATAATCGTGTTTGCGATAGCTGTTATACTCGGATATGTCATGGTACTTATGTCTGCCGCTATGCCTAAGTTCAAACTTATGCAGAAGCTGGTCGATAATATCAACCTTGTTTCGAGAGAAATTCTTACCGGACTTTCAGTTATCCGTGCATTTGGCAGGGAGAAAAAAGAAGAAGAAAGATTTGACGAGGCAAATAAAGACCTCACAAAGACAATGCTTTTTACAAACAGGGTTATGACATTTATGATGCCGGGCATGATGATGATAATGAATATTCTTACAGTCGGCATTGTGTGGTTTGGTGCTAAAAAGATTGACGGTGGAAATATGCAGGTCGGAGCTATGACTGCATTTATAACATATGCGATGATGATAGTCATGTCATTCCTTATGCTTACGATGATGTCGATAATGCTCCCTCGTGCGGCTGTCGCAGCAGAGCGTATTGACGAGGTTGTCCGCACAGAATCTTCTATTAAAGATGCTGACGAGCCTGAAAAACTTACAAGCCATGACGGTGTAATATCATTTGAGCATGTAAACTTTAAATATCCGGGAGCAGAGGAAGATGTACTTCACGATATTGATTTTGTGGCAAGACCGGGGGAGACAACTGCTATCATAGGCAGTACGGGATGTGGCAAATCAACATTGGTAAATCTTATTCCGAGATTATACGATGTTTCGGATGGAAAGATATTGCTTGACGGAAAAGATATAAGAAATATTTCAATGTCAGATCTCAGGGAAGAAATCGGTTTTGTACCTCAGAAAGGAGTTCTTTTCTCAGGAACTATAGCTTCAAATCTCCGCTTTGGAAATGATGATGCAACTGATGAGGAGATAAAGAAAGCCGCCAGGATAGCACAGGCGACAGAGTTTATCGAGGCGAAAGATGATAAATACGAAAGCTCAATATCACAGGGTGGAAGTAATGTATCAGGAGGTCAGAAACAGCGTCTTGCAATAGCGAGAGCGATAGCCAAAAATCCAAAGATATTTATATTTGATGACAGTTTTTCGGCACTTGATTTAAAGACGGATGCGGCACTTAGAAAAGCGTTATCTGAAAATGTAAAGGACAGCACGGTTATCATTGTTGCACAGAGAATAAGCACAATATTACACGCAGAGCAGATACTTGTTCTCGATGACGGAAAAGTAGTCGGAAAGGGAACGCATGAACAGCTTCTTAAAAACTGTGATGTGTATCGTGAAATTGCAAAATCCCAGTTGTCAGCTAAAGAACTTGGCATGGATGAAAGTGAGGTGTCAGACAATGAGTAATGAGGAACAGTTTAAAAAGCCACAGCCACGCAGGAGAGGGCCTATGGGCAGAGGTATGCAGCCGGGCGAAAAGCCTAAGAATCTCAAAAAATCATTAAAAACACTTGTAAAATATATCGCAAAATATAAGGCGGGCATATTTGTCGTAATGTTTTGTGCGGCATGCTCAACCGTCTTTACCGTAGCAGGACCGAAGATATTAGGTAAAGCGACAACGGCATTATCTGAGGGTCTTATGGCAAAGATAAGCGGAACAGGAAGCATTGATTTTGATAAGATAGGACGCATACTTCTTATTGTGCTCGGTCTTTATCTTTGCAGTGCATTGTTTAGCTTTATTCAAGGCTGGATAATGACCGGCATCACGCAGAAAGTATGTTATAAACTTCGACAGGAAATATCAGAAAAGATAAACAGGATGCCGATGAAATATTTTGAGAGCCGCACTTACGGCGAGGTGTTATCACGAATTACAAATGATGTAGATACACTCGGACAGGGTCTTAACCAGAGCATAACAACGATAATCACATCCGTTGCAACACTTACCGGTGTCCTTGTAATGATGCTCAGTATCTCGCCGCTTATGACACTTATCGCACTTGTCATACTTCCTATATCACTTGCACTTATAAGTCTTGTGACAAAGAAATCACAAAAATTTTTCCGTGCACAGCAGGAATATCTCGGTCACATAAACGGTCAGGTCGAGGAAGTTTACGGCGGTCATCTTGTAATAAAAGCATTTAACCGTGAAAAAGATACTATAGAGGAATTTGAAAAAACAAACAAAATTTTGTATGACTCAGCATGGAAATCGCAGTTTCTTTCAGGAATGATGCAGCCTATAATGATGTTTGTCGGAAACTTGGGTTATGCGTCAGTTGCACTTGCAGGTGGGATGCTCGCAATAAAAAATGTAATTACGATAGGTGATATACAGGCATTTATCCAGTATGTAAAGAATTTCACACAGCCGATACAGCAGATAGCACAGGTAATAAACATGGTTCAGTCAATGTCTGCGGCATCGGAGAGAGTTTTTGAATTTCTTGACGAGGAGGAAGAACAGCAGATAGTAGAAAATCCTGCCGATATTTCAAAAGTAACAGGAGAGGTATCATTTGAAAATGTTCATTTCGGTTACAATCCTGAGCAGATAATCATTAACGATTTCAGTGCAAAGGTAAAACCGGGACAAAAGATAGCGATAGTAGGCCCTACCGGTGCAGGAAAGACAACTATGGTAAAACTTCTTATGCGTTTTTATGATGTAAACAGCGGTGCGATAAAATTAAACGGCAGCAATATAAAAGATTTTAACAGGCGTGAACTCCGCGACGCATTTGGAATGGTGCTTCAGGACACCTGGCTTTTTAAAGGAACGATAATGGAAAATATCCGTTACGGAAGACTTGATGCGACAGACGAGGAAGTAATCGCAGCGGCAAAGGCGGCGAGAGCACATCACTTTATTCAGACACTTCCGGGCGGTTACCAGATGGAACTTAACGAAGATGCAAGCAATGTGTCACAGGGACAGAAGCAGCTTCTTACGATAGCGAGAGCAATTCTTGCGGACAATAAGATACTTATCCTTGATGAAGCAACCTCTTCGGTTGATACAAGAACCGAGATAGAGATACAGAAAGCTATGGATAATCTTATGAAAGGACGCACGAGTTTTGTCATTGCACACAGGCTTTCAACAATTCGTGATGCCGACCTTATACTTGTTATGAAAGACGGAGATATAATAGAGCAGGGAAATCACGATGAGCTTCTTGCGGCAAACGGATTTTATGCAAATCTTTATAATTCACAGTTTGAGGATGTTGTGGCGTAGAGAAAGTTATACAATGGCATTTTGGCTGCAACATGATATTTTTTACAGTTTGAGGATGTTGTGAAATAGAGAAGTAATCATACAGTCATATGGCAATTATATTTTAAACAATAATTTTGAATAAAAAAAAGAAATCTGTTAAGAATATTAACAGATACTATCAGACAACTTGATGGCATTGAGTTATTGTTCATTCGTATGCCTGACATTAGCTGTCAGGCATACGCCAATGAATGGGCTTTATAGGATTTCAGCCCCATGCATCGAAGATGCATTTTGAATGGATTGAAATCATTACTGGTCGCACTGCAAGGGTGAGCAGTAATGGCATTGAGGTGTCTGTTTTGTTTAAAAGTAATTGTTGCCGGTCGCACCGTAGGTGTGAACAATAACTAATGGAGGGATTGCCGTATGTATGATAAGAAAGAAAACAACTTTAAGAAAAAAGGGCTTTGCGTGTCATTATGTGCTGCACTTGTATGTGGTCTTGGAATAGGCGGGGTATATTACAAGATGAATAAAGCACCGCAGAGTGACGGGACAAAACTTTTTTCAGACTCATCGACAGGTACAAAATCAGCAGATACAAATGATAAAAAAGAAACATCGTCAGATAAAAAAGACAATGCAGCAGACAAAAATACTGAAAATAAAACAGTAGCGGCAGGTTCGGGTGCTGTAAAAAACATCAAAAAGAAAAATATTAAAAGTGCAAGAGAAAAATTAAACGATGCAAAGGCAGAAATTAAATCGGACAAAAACAATAATGATGTTTATGTAAAAAAAACAGCAGCTAAAACGGATGATAAAAAGAAAAGTACAGATACAAAACAGCATGATGGCAACATAAAAAAGAATAGAAACACAGATAAGAATAAAACGGTAAGCACAATGTCAAATGATAATTCTCTTAAATTTGATGCAGAAAAGGGAATGATATGGCCTGTTGGAAGCGGCGAAAAGGACATAATCCTTAAATTTAGCAACAGCAATACGGTATATTTTAAAACACTTGCACAGTACAAAGTAAATCCTGCCGTCGTTATAGCGGCAAAAGCTGATGAAAAGGTAAAAGCTGTGGCAGCAGGTATTGTAAAAAGTATAAAGACAAGTGACGAAACAGGAACAACGGTAACCGTTGATATAGGAAACGGTTACCGTTGATATAGGAAACGGATATGAAGCTATATATGGTCAGCTTAAGAACTTAAATGTAAAGAACGGTCAGAAGATTGCCAAAGGTGATATAGTAGGTCATATAGCAAAACCTACGAAATATTATACAGAAGAAGGAACAAATCTTTATTTTGAAGTTAAAGAAAACGGAAAGAGCGTAGATCCTCTGCTGCTTTTGAAATAGATATTTTTTGGAAGACAAGCGGATATTTGTAACCTGCTCTGTTACTTCCTTGATAGAGTTAAATATAATTGATAACTGTTGTTACTGTACTATATAGATGTATCAGTGACAGCAGTTTTTTCTTTTCATAAATACTAATATCTGTTAATATAATAATGCAAGGGTCAAAAATAAATGTCAATGTATGTTTTAGAACCTTACACTAAGTGATAAAGAAGTTGGTTGAAAAGATTGCACTTAAAGTGCGGAAAGAGAGGGAGTTATGCAATACAGATTAGTAGGAAATACAATGCCGGCAGTTGAGGTGCTTTTTGATTCACCGGGAGAGTCTATGTACACACAGTCAGGTGGCATGGCATGGATGACCGAGGGGATTCGGATGGACACAAATACGAAAGGCGGTCTTTTAAAGGGTGTTGGTCGTATGTTTACGGGTGAATCAATGTTTATGGCAACATACACGGCAACTAAAGCAGGGGCAGAAATTGCATTTGCATCAACTGTTGCAGGTGAAGTTCTTCCTATAAATATTGGCGAGACAGGTGGATTTATCTGCCAGAAAGGGGCATTTCTTTGTGCTGAGCCTTCAATAGAACTATCAGTTGCATTTACAAAGAGATTTTCATCAGGTTTCTTTGGCGGAGAGGGTTTTATACTCCAGGATATTACAGGAACAGGTATGGTATTTCTTGAAATTGACGGTGATAAAGTTATCAAAGAACTTGCACCGGGTGAGGTTTTAAAAGTTGACACCGGTAATGTGGTCGGATTTGAAAAGACTGTAAGCTATGAAATAGAGACAGTAAAAGGTCTTAAGAACATATTCCTTGGCGGAGAGGGACTTTTCCTGACAAGACTTGTAGGACCGGGAAAGGTTATACTCCAGACGCAGAACTTTAATGATTTTGCGGGAAGAATTGCAAGCAGAATTCCGTCTAAGTAATTTTTGCGGCGGCATTTATAAAAAAACTGTGGATAGTTATCCTTTAAGAGTTCTTAAAAGATAATTAGTCCACAGTTTTTTAGTTTATGGGATTTGGCTATTATACAATAGTTGTTTTAATCAACTGTAGCCGGAATTTCACCCTCTATGATGGCTTTTACATCACCAATGCTCTTGTCTGTAAAAGTAGCTATCTGTTCAGGAGTGAGTCCGTTGTTATGCATATTTAGGACTATCTTGGTTTCAGCCGTGGCAATGCCGCGTTTTTCGCCATGTGCTTCACCGATGGCAATGCCCCGTGCCTCGCCGATGGCAATACCATCTTCTTTTATACCCTGACTTAAATTGCACATAACATTCACATCCTCTCTTAAATTATTTTCGACAGGAATATCATATTCATTTCCTATTATATTTATTTTTTCGTTTACAGTTAAATCTTTTGAAAGCAACGCACTTAAAAGACGGTGCATTTCGTAAGTGTCATCATGTGGTGGAAGATTATTTGAAAGTCCTACCATAATAATATTTAACAGGTCAAGGTTTCCATGCCAGTTGTGTTTGTCAATCAGGTCATCTTTCAGAAGGTGAATATGGCTCATGCTGTTTTCAGGCATATTCATGCAAACCCAGATGGAATAGACCTGCTTAATATTATTATAGTCTGAATTTTCAAAATCACGCCCCTTTTGCGAGGAAATCATTCTGCTCACATAAAAGATTGCCCTGTTTAGAATATCGTACTTTTGGGGTTCCGATTTTTGTGCTTCCACATTTATGATTATCTGTGATAATCTGCTTTCTTTGTCTGTTGCATTGTTGTCTGCTGTGTTACTTTTTGATGGCATCCTGACATAAAAGATAATGTCAAATCTTATCATACCCTCATTGAGTTCAGTATTTTCACTGTTTAGACCTACAATGCGTCCGCCGTTTACTTCTTTATCAGTGTTTGCAAGTTCACTTGCAATGCATTCGCTGTTGCTTTTTTTTTCGGTGTTTGTAAGTCCGGGTTCAACAGGAACAGAGCTGATATAAGGTTCACCCTCTATGAGAGAGACAATATCCGTAGGTTTCATGTCCTTAAATTCAGGAACTGTTTTTGCTAATATATGTGCAAGTATAATTTTCTGACCAAGCAGCCTTTTAGCACTTTCATCATACTGAGCTTCTTTATCAGTAGCAGTTATTTAATAATAATATACACAAAAATGAAATTTAAGGCAAGAAATATTAAGTTTTATGTCTGTATAATTTTACTAAACCTC
>OGRU01002543.1_pt1 | contig 11754 bp, 8 predicted proteins | sample 1553541 | NCBI WGS metagenome assembly OGRU01 (sample SAMEA2580068, study PRJEB22360) | human gut metagenome | biome: human gut; feature: human-associated habitat; material: faeces | place: Denmark | collected 2008/2010
TCGATTATCGCTTGCTGAACTGCGGAGCGCGACGAGCTGCTTTGAGACCGTATTTTTTACGTTCTTTCATACGTGGGTCACGGGTCAGGAAGCCAGCGCGTTTGAGAACCTGACGGTATTCAGGATCTGCCTGGAGCAATGCACGAGCGATGCCGTGACGGATTGCGCCAGCCTGGCCAGTGGTACCGCCACCGACAGCGTTAACCTTAACATCGAAACGACCAGCAGTTTCAGTCAGTTCGAGTGGCTGCATAACGATCATTTCGAGGGTTTTCTTACCAAAGTATTCAGCCATGTCTCTGCCGTTGATGGTAACATTACCATTGCCTGGAACGAGGCGTACACGAGCAACGGAAGATTTACGACGGCCAGTGCCATAATATTGAATATCTGCCATAGTGGTTTACCTCCTCTTAGAATTCGTATACTTCTGGCTGCTGAGCAACATGTGGATGTTCAGCACCTGCGTATACTTTGAGTTTGCGGAACATTTGACGGCCCAGTCTGTTGTGTGGGAGCATGCCCTTGATGGCACGTTCCATAACAAATTCTGGTTTGGTCTTCATGAGATCGCCATAAGTGCGTTCTTTGAGACCACCTGGATAACCGCTATGGTGATAGTATTTCTTCTGGAGATCTTTCTTACCAGTCAGAACGATGTCCTGAGCATTGATAACGATTACATAATCCCCACAGTCAACGTTAGGGGTGTAAGTGGTTTTGTGCTTACCTCTTAAAATTGCAGCAGCCTGAGTCGCTACACGACCAAGTGGCTTGCCTGCAGCGTCAATGACATACCATTTTCTTTCAACTTCGCCAGCTTTGGCCATGAAAGTTGTGCTACGCATGTAACATCCTCCTTTAATCTCGGTATCTTCATTATGAATAAATTGTACAATAAAATAATTGATGGTTGTATCCACAATGGATCCGGGGCTCTGGATCTGTTACTGTGTCGACCATACCCGATTATTATATGAATTTTAGGGGGTGTTTGTCAATGGTTTTTTGTGGAAAACCGCAAGTTTTCGCCAGTTTTTTCCTGAAAAGGCCGGGCACTTTCCAGCAATGGCTGTTCACCTCCCGCCACGGCCGACCATAAAAAAATACAGCCCGACTCGGGCTGCATTTGCTTCGCATCAGCTTGGAAAAAATGGCCGCAGAAGCACATAAATCAGCGGCTGATGCAGGAGATAAATGAGCAGGCTATGCCGTCCCGCCCACTCCAGAAAACGACAGCGGCTCTTCACGAGCACCGACAGCCAGCCCCGCCGTTCAAAAATAAATTATAAAAAGTATCCTGTGAGAAACACAAACAGCCAAGGCAGCAACGGAAAATAATCCGCCGAATAAAAATCCTCCGTTGGCATACCAAGAAAGGTGGTAAGCAGATTCGCAAACCACGCGCTTGGAAGAGTCAATATCTGCCAGTCGCCAAGGCCCAGGTACCCATCGCGCAGCGGCCAGAACAGCATCACCAGGATCAACGACGCCACCATTGCCAACAGCGGCCGACGACGCATACGTTCAAGAACGGGCACTGCCAGCCCGCCAAGGATCATGCAAGCGCCCAAAAGCGTCAACACGCCAAAAATGATGAGCATCTGCGACTCCAGCACCAGCGTCACCATGGTCACCGCCAGCCCAGCCAATGACACTTCCACACCGCGCTGCAGCGGATGTTTTGACAAGGGCAGGCAAAAACCTGACACAATGATGAAGCACCAACAGATCATCTGCTGCCAGAAAACGCCTGGCCGTTCATCCAGCCACTGCCAGTCAACGCCATACACATACACCAAGTCCCACACCGCATGAAACGCAATCATATTGAGGATGGCAAATCCACGCAGGCCATCAATCACAGCATACCGCGTTTGTTCTGAATCGTGTGTTTCCATGGCACCCTCCTCTTTCATAAAAAATGCAGGGACTTTTGCCAAGCCCCTGCAAACGATTATTTAGAAAGCTGGTCGATGTACAGCTTCACACGCGCGATGGTTTTTTCTTCTCCCAGTACCTGCTGAATGCTCCAGATGTCCGGAGCGTTGCGGCGACCAGTAATGGCCAGACGCACAACGGTGCTGACATCGCCGACATGGCCTTTATAAGCGTCAGGATTTTTCTTATAATCCTTCGGACGCACTGCGTAGCCGCGCTCTTCGGTGATGGTGCGAATCTTATTGAACCAAGCTTCGTTATCATCCTGATGATCATAGGTAGCCAGGTAGTCGTTCAAAATGGCGACCGCTTCGTCAGCAGGAATGTTGTCCGGCAGAGCGTCTTCCTGCACAAACCAGGCATCAAAGAAATACTTCGTAAAGGCCACAATCTGTTCCGCATGCACCAGATCCTTACGAGGTTTTTTGCCATCGCGGCCGATCGCCAACAGCTTCACAAAGCTGTCGCGTTCAGGCGCAATGACCTCATAAATGTCCTGATGGTATTTCTGTGCCCAGGCGATCACAAAATCAGCGATCTCTTCTTCGCTCAGACGCACCAGGGTTTCCTTGCAGACGTCTTCAAGCTTCACCATATCAAAGAGGGCGCCGCTGGTTGCCATTTTATCCAAGTGGACAGGGAAATCTTCCAATGGCGTTTCCGGATTGGCCAAACGCCATTCTTCATAGTCGGAATTCAGAAGCACCATGATGTATTCGCGCACAGCCTGTGGGAAATACCCTTTTTCTTCATAGAAAGAAAGTGCCATTTCAGGGTCTTTACGCTTGGACAGCTTGCGACGGGTACCATTTTCGTCGATTTTCATAAGATGTGCCGTATGGCAATAAACAGGATGTTCCCATCCCAGCGTTTCAAACAATTCGATGTGGAACGGCAAAGTCGCCAGCCATTCTTCCCCACGCACCACATGGGTCACACGCATGAAATGGTCGTCCACCACATGCGCAAAATGATAGGTTGGCACACCGTTGGTCTTGAGCAGGACAAAATCCTGGTCGTTTGGATGAATGGTCACATGGCCGCGGATGCCGTCGGCGATGATGCGTGTTTCTTCTGGATTGCCGGTCGCTCTCAAGCGCAGTGTCCAAGGTTCACCAGCATCCAGCTTGGTGCGAATGTCTTCCATGGTCAGGTTGCGGTCACTGGCCCACTTGCCATAGTAGCCAGTGTTGACCTTGAGCGCTTCCTGTTCTTCGCGGATTTTCGCCAGGTCGTCTTCTGTCGCAAAGGATGGGTACGCTTTGCCCTGAGCCACCAGGCTCTTCGCCACCGCCTGGTAAAGGTCCACGCGTTCGCTTTGATGATAAGGGCCATAGGCGCCCTTGTCGCCATCAAGAGTCACCCCTTCGTCAAAGTGGATGCCAAAATAATCCATGGCACGGATAATCAGCGCTTCGGCGCCTTCCACCTTACGTTTATCGTCGGTATCTTCGATGCGCAGCAAGAAGCTGCCGCCGCTTTGATGAGCCATGCGTTCATCAATCATAGCACCATACAAGTTGCCAATATGAATAAACCCTGTTGGGCTTGGTCCCAAGCGGGTAATCATCGCGCCCTCTGCCAGGTCGCGATGTGGAAAACGTTGTTCTAATTCGTCGATGGTTGTTGCCACATCTGGAAACAACCAATCAGCCAACTGCTGATGGTTCATAATATCCTCCTTAAAATCGCCCTGTCTGTCAGGGCCTTTGTTCTGTAATCACAAATCATTACTATTATAATTTTATCGTCTGCGCTTGTAAAGATTTCCTCTTAAATCTTCGTGTCTCGTCCTTGTCATCCTTCCGACCAGGCATTATAATGAATTAAATTTAACAAAGGATGGTGTCCCAATGACCGCTTACGAACCTTTATTGCACCTACTCGCCTTTTTCTACATTTATGCCTTTCTTGGCTGGGGCGTGGAAATCGCTTATCATGCCCTCACCACCGGCCACCTGGTAAACCGCGGCATGCTCGCCGGTCCAGTTTGCCCGATTTACGGCGCTGGCATGCTCATGCTCGTCGTTTTCATGGAGCCCTTCCATGACAGCTGGCTTCTCTCCTTTATTGGCGCAACCATCATCTGCACCATCCTGGAATTTCTCGTTGGCTGGGTATTGCGCCAACTCTTTCACACTCAATGGTGGGACTACAGCAAAGAGCCTTTCAACGTTTCCGGGTTGATTTGCCTGCGTTTTTCGCTGGCCTGGGGCGCTGGCGGCACTTTCTTCGTCAAGGTGATCCACCCCATCATCGCCGATGTCGTCGACCATCTGCCTAACCTGCTCCTGCTGATTGCCGATTCTGCCGCCACTGTGATCATCATTATCGACCTTGTTATCACCGTCAGTGGCATCTTGCACTTGCAGCGTCGCTACGATCTGCTCTTCGACATCGAAGCGCAATTGCGGGAAACCAGCGCCGAAATCGGCAGCAACATCACCGAATTCACACTCAATGCGCAGGAACGCCTGGAACCGCTGCAATCCAAGCTGTCTCAGCTTGAAATGTTGAGTCGGGACGATCTCAAAGACCATCGCGCCAACGTCGAAAAACGGTTGCAAGCCTTTGACGAACGACGTCGCGCACTTGACAACGCCAGCACCGCCCGTATTCAGAAAAAATTGGAGCAGTTCGACAAACTGCGCGCCAAACGTGCTGAAACGCTCGCCAAACGTCCACGTGTGGACAAACGCTTTGAAAAAGCCTTCCCTAATATGAAAATCTACCGCCGCAAAAAATAATCTTCTAAAACAGCAAACAGGACGTAAGATTGCCTCGCAGTCTTACGTCCTGTTTTTTATTGTCCTGTTTTTTTCTCCAAAGCCAGAGCCAGCTTAATCTGGAAAAAACTGATGCGCTCCGGTAAAGCGTCCTTAATTGGCGTCAACAACTCGCTCTGCGCCGCTGCCGCCGTGCGGGCAATCAGTGTCCGATCCTCAGCGCTCAGCCATTTTTCGACGGGCAGCTTTTCGCCGTTCTGCACAAGAGCCAGCACATGGTTTTCAATGGTTTGCAGTGTCAGTTTGCGTTCTCTGGCAATCGCCTCCAGACTCATGCCCTGGCGCAGCAGCTCCAGCGTGCGAATCTGCGTCGACCGTTTTGCCCCTTTACCGCTGGCTGCGGGCCGCTCTTCCACATCGCGGAAGTTCTGCCGCCGCGCCGCTGCCACATCAATCTCATGCTGCGCCACATACTGACGCACCGCCAACAAAAACGGCTCCCCATAACGCTCGAATTTCTTTTCACCGACGCCGCTGACGTCGCGCATTTCTTCCGCGGACTGCGGCAGTTTCGCCGCCATGTCAATCAACGAGCGGTCCGAAAAAATGACAAACGGCGGCACATCCAGCGTCTGTGCAATCTCTCTGCGCAGCGTCCGCAGCGCATTGAACAGCGCCTCGTCGTAAGAAATAATGTTTTCCACACTCTGCGACAAACGGGAACGACGGCTTTCCTTGAGCTGTTTGTTGATGGCCATCTGTTCCTCGCCATGCAGCAACCGTTTGCTGCGTTCCGTGGCCTTGAGAATCGAATACGGTTCTCCTTCAATGCGCAGATAACCTTCCACCACCAGCAGCGAAATAATATCGCGAATATCGCGATCGCTGTACTCCTTCATCACCCCATAGGTGGTCAACCGTTCAAAATGGTGCTGCTTAATAAAATCATTGTCTTCTCCGCGCAGAACCTCGCTGACCTTGCCCGCTCCGAAATTTTGCCCCATGCGAATGATGCAGGAAAGGATTTTCTGTGCTTCCACCGTGCAATCGGTCACCGCCACTGTGCCGTCGCACACCGAACAGTTTCCGCACTCTTTCCATTCCGGTTCTTCGCCAAAATAACGCAGAATAAACCGACGTAAACAACCGCCCGTGTTGCAGTAGCCCACCATCGCCTGCAGGTTTTCCTGAGCGTTTGGTGCCTGGCTCTCCTGCACCCGCCGCGCATTCAGCATGATGTCCTGCGGCGAAAACAGCAGCACCGCGCTCGCCGGCGCTCCATCACGTCCTGCTCGGCCCGCCTCCTGATAATAGCTTTCCAGGTCTTTCGGCATGTTGTAATGAATCACATGCCGCACATCGGGCTTATCGATGCCCATGCCAAACGCATTTGTGGCCACCATGATCGGTTTGCGGTCATAAATAAAGTCATCCTGATGCTTCGTGCGCACCTCCGGTGTCAGCCCTGCGTGATAATACGTCACCGGCAGCCGATGGTCGCGCAGAAAATGATACACGCTTTCCACGTTCTTGCGGGTGCCACAATAAATGATGCTCGACGCATCCTCATCCAGAAGCTTCAGCAGCGCCTTGTTTTTATTGCCTGGTTTTTCCACTGAGAAATGCAGATTCGGACGGTCGAAGCTCGCCACATAACAGAACGGGTCCTGCAGCCGCAGCTGCTCAATGATGTCCTCTCGCACGCGCTGCGTCGCCGTCGCCGTGAACGCAGCAAACACCGGGCGCTGTGCAAAATTCGACAGCCACTCGGCAATGCGCATGTAGCTCGGGCGAAAATCGTGGCCCCATTGGCTCACACAGTGCGCTTCATCCACCGCCACCATCGTCACCCTGAGACTGGCCAGCGTCTCGCGAAAGCTCTCCAGCTCCAAGCGCTCCGGCGCCACATAAAGCAAGTCCAGCGATCCTTCTCGTGCCATGCGCATGGTTTCCGCAAAAGCCTCCGACGACGTGGCACTGTTGAGCGAGCGCGCCGCCACCCCCATTTCCACCAGGCCGTCCTCCTGATCCTTCATCAGAGAAATCAGCGGCGAAATCACCAGCGTCAGTCCCTTGCGACAAATTGCCGGAATCTGATAGCAGATCGATTTTCCGCCACCCGTCGGCAAAATGGCCAGCACATCGCGCCCCGCCAAAAGAGCCTCGATGATTTCTTCCTGACCCGGTCGAAAACGGTCGTAGCCAAAATATTTTTTCAAAGCTTGCTGCGGTCTCATGCACATCCTCCTTTTACTCACGGCTCCCATTATACCACGAATATAAAATATTCACAGGATATTTGGCAAATACCCCTTGACAGTCCGTGAGCCATCGCCTAATATACTAAATATACAGAAAATGTAGATAGAGGTCGCGAGTCTCATGAGTCACCAGCCTGAGTTTTCAGCAAACACCGACAGCTGGTAAAAGGGATGCTCGCCGAAGTGGGGCGTTGGCTGAGGACGTTCTGCTGGGCATGCGTTTAAGAAATGCATGACTGTCATCTTTGCAGATGGGGAGCTATCAATTTGAACTGGATTTCCAGCGACGTATCCCCATTGGACACGTCGCTTTTTTCTATTCACAGACAGACCTCTCCACTCACACATCTAAGGAGGAAAAAATTATGTCTATTTTCACTGGCGCAGGTTGCGCAATCGTTACCCCTTTCACCGCTGATGGTGCTGTCGACTACCCAGCTCTGGAACGTCTCCTTGACTTCCAGATCAACAACGGCACCGATGCCATCATCATCTGCGGCACCACTGGTGAATCGTCCACCCTTTCCGAAGAAGAACATTCCCAGGTCATCGCCCATACCGTCAACTACGTCAACCATCGCGTGCCAGTCATTGCCGGTACCGGTTCCAACGACACTCAGACCGCCATCATGCTCTCCAAGCAGGCTGAAGAAGATGGCGCCGACGCTGTGCTGCTCGTTACCCCTTACTACAACAAAGCCACTCAGAACGGCTTGAAGATGCACTTCAAGGCCATCGCCGAAGCCATCTCCATTCCTGTTGTTCTCTACAACGTGCCTAGCCGCACCGGCTGCAACATCCAGCCAGAAACCGCTGTATGGCTCGCTCGCAACGTTGAAAACATCGTTGCCATTAAGGAAGCTTGCAGCAACATCACTCAGATTGGCCACCTCTTTGCCATTGCAAACGGCGACATCGACGTTTACTCCGGCAACGACGACCAGGTTGTGCCAATTCTTTCTCTCGGCGGCAAGGGCGTCATCTCCGTTCTGTCCAACATTGCTCCACAGCAGACCCACGACATGGTTCAGAAGTACCTCGACGGCGACGTTGCTGGTTCTGCAAAGATCCAGCTTGATGCCATGAACCTCGTCAACGCTCTCTTCTGCGAAGTCAACCCAATCCCAGTTAAAAAGGCTGTGGAACTCATGGGCCTTTGCGGCGGCGGCGTGCGTTTGCCACTCACTGAAATTGAGCCAGCCAACGCCGAACGCCTTGCTAATGCTATGCGCGAATTCGGTCTGTTGAAATAATCTTTCCTAAAAAGCGAAAAAGCCCTGAAACAGAGACTTTCTGTTTCAGGGCTTTTTTGCGTTCAATGTTCAAGATACCGTTGGAAAATGGCCGCCACCTGAGCGCGCGTCGCAGGGTCGCGTGGCGAAATGGTGAACATCGTTGTGCCGGTGATCAGGCCTTCGCCCACTGCCCAGGCAAGGGATTCTTCCGCCCAGTCGCTGATCATGAAGGCATCCCAGCACCAGGAAATGTCGGCGTTGGTGCTGACGTCCTCGCCCTTGTAGGCGGCGTAGTTGCGAATAATGGCCGCCAGCTGTTCACGGGTGATGGCCGCATTTGGTGCAAAGAGACCGTTGCCCATGCCATTCACCACACCGTTGGCCGCAGCCCAGTTCACCGCATCGGCGTACCAGTCGCCGGCCTTTACATCCTTAAAACCCGCACTGCCAACCGATGGGCTGCCTTCCAGACGATGCAGAATCGCCACAATCATGCCGCGCGTCGTCGTCAGATTCGGCGCAAACGTCGTTGCGCTCGTGCCGGTCATGATGCCTGTTTCATACGCGTAGCACACCGGCTCATAGAACCAGTCGCTGCTGCGCACATCGCTGAACGGCAAATCGCCGCCGCTTGGCGTTTCCATGTCGCCATCAAGACTCAGGACATAGTCTTTCCCCGGTTCCACGCTCACCGACACCGAAATGCCATCGCTGCCGCGCGTCGTCACGTGGCCTTCATCAGCGCCGGACAACCGCAGCTGATCGCCGTCGCGGATGATGGACACACCGTTTTTGGCGCTGCCTTCAAAGCTCATCACAGCCTCTTCGGTCTCAATGGTCACGGACAGCGTGCCGCTGCCGCCAACCGTCGCCGCCTGAATGCCTCTGGAGAGATCCACGCTCGCTTGCGAGCCGTCCAGCGTCAGGCTCATCGTGCTGTCGATCACTTCCACTGCGTCGCTCAGGCTGCGCATCGTCAGCGTGCCGCTGCTGACCCAGCCCATGCTGGTGCCGCTCAGCGGCGTCACCGCACTGCTGCCAACCAGGTTTTGCCAGAGATGTTCCAGATCGTCGCCGACGTTGCTCGCAATGTTGTTGCCGATATCCATCAGCACGCTGTCCACATCAAAATCGTCGTCCGGCGAGGTGGTCGCGCTGCGCCAGGAGAAATATCGGTTCGGATCGTCGACGCCATCAGAAGAAGTCGTCAGCTCCCGGCGTTCGTAGGACCATCCGGTCCAATGGCCGCTCGGGCCCTTCAGCGTCAGCTTACAGATCTGATGCGGCATGCATTGCGGATCCTGCACATAAATGACAAATTCCGTGCCCTTGTCCTCATAGTCATACGCCAGCACCGCATGCCCCGTACCGTCGATCCAGGTGCCGATGACCACTGGCTGACCGCTCTTCATCGCGCGTACCAAGCCATCGTAGTCGTTCTTATTGGCGCGCGTCTGCGACGCATACGGCTGGCTGAACTGCAGCGCGTTGCAGGCCTGGATATAATCCTGCACACTGACGCCGCGCCACTGACCACTGCCCAGCGTGTCGTCCCAGCGCACCAGATTCAGCAGATCCTGCCCGCCAGAAAACGACGGCATATCACCCTGCTTCCACAGTGCCGCCGCCAGCGCCATGCCAAAGCAGAGCCCGTCTTCGCCATGGCTTTCGTCGAGGCTGTACAGCTTATCCGCGATTGTCTTTGGATAGTAGCGGGTCAGATCCGCATAAGTATAGGACGCATCAATGTTCGTAAAGCCCCAGCTTTGGGTGTTCGCGTCGGCGCTTTCAAGCTGCGTCGATGCTAAAACATTGCCGCGGCTGTCCACCACACGCACCGTATACATGGTCTCCGGTTCCAGATGCTTGCCGCCGGTGAGCGTCAGCCGAAACATCAGCTGCTGCTCCACCACCCGCACACTTGTGCCTTCAAACACCTGGCCGCCGCCGCTCACCGTCACGCGCACATCGGCATCGCCCAGCGGTTCGTCAAAGACCAACGTAATCAACATGCCATCATTGCCGGTGGTCAGCCACAGTTTGTCCACCGTTTCATACTGACTGCTGCTAAAGCCCTGATTGTCCAGCTGAATCCTTGTGCCGTTCACCCCCACCGACTCATGCGCGTTGGCGTCGTAGATCAGTGTCGTCGACTGGCTCAATGCGCCAACCTCGCTGCCATTGGTGCCGCGCACGGCGTAGGTATAGGTGGTGCCGTGCACTGCCGTGGCATCCACATAATCACACACCCAGCTGCTGACGTGGCCAATCTTTGCGTAGCTGCCACTTCCGCTCTTGCGCAGAATGTCAAAGCCATCGTAGACCCACTTCGTGTCCACTTCCAGCGGCACATCCCATTCCAGCGCCACCCCTTCGGCGCTGCTCGACGCACTCAGATTCATCGGTGTCACAATGGCCTCATCGTCTTCCTCCGGCGGCTCCGGCGTGCTGGTGTCGCAATGCACCGTGGCTTGTTCCAGCTCTTTGTTAACGCCGCCATTGTTCAGCAGCGCCTGCCACTGGGCCTCACTGCCGCCATAATAAACGGTCGTCAACGCGCTGCAATCCGCAAACGCATTGGTTCCCAGGGACGTGATGCTCGCCGGGATGGTCACCGTCGTCAAGCTGCTGGCACTCTGAAACATGCCGTTTGGAATCTCCGTCATCCCCGACGACAACACCGCCGTTTTCAGCTGGCTGCACTCCAAAAATGCCTCGCGCCCCACGCTGCGCACGCTGTTTGGCAAAGTCACCGACATCAGCCCCGATTTGGCGAACGCCGGGCTGCCAATCGTTTCCAACCCATTCGGCAGCGTGAGCGCCGACAACGCGGAACAGCCTTCAAAGGCGCTTTCGCCAAGGGCCGTCAGTGCGTTGGACAGCGTCACCGACGAAAGAGCCTTGTCGTTCTCAAAGGCAAACGCCGCCAGCTCGGCCACGCCATCCTTCAGCACCACCGTCTGCAGCTTGCTGCTTCGGTCAAAAACACTTGGCACCTTCTTAATGGTGCCAGGAATGGTCAAATCCACCACAGGGTCCGTGTAGCTCAAAGTCTCCGACAGCGCCGACACCGTGTAACCGTCGATCTCAGATGGAATCACCATCGTGCCATTTTGATACTGCGTCGCTGGCAATGCCTCAATGCAGGCCGTGCCGTCGCTCAGCACCTCGTATTGAAAAGTCGTCAGATCGATGCTGCCCGCCGACGCCGCGCCTGCCGGCAGCACCATACCTGCCAACAGCGCCAGCGTCAAGATCAGGCTCCACCCTTTCTTTGTGCGTCGTTTCATTGTTCTTCCTCCTTTTTTATGCCCGCCGCCAAACGTTCCAACAGCGCCGCCGTCTCCTCCAACGACAGCGACTGACTGCTGTCTGGCAGATGGGTCAGCCAGACATGAAAGGCGCGGCAGAGATTCGGCTCTCGCAGCAAAATCGAGCAAAAGCCATCCTGCAGAGCAAAATGCTCCGTTGTAAAAAAGCCCACGCCGCTTTGCGCCGACGTTGTCAGGCTCAGATAATCTGGAAACGTGCCCGGACGCAGCACCCGTCCCTGCACCTCACCGCTCCGAATGCAGCCCGCCAGCGCCTCCA
>OGRU01002553.1_pt1 | contig 11713 bp, 10 predicted proteins | sample 1553541 | NCBI WGS metagenome assembly OGRU01 (sample SAMEA2580068, study PRJEB22360) | human gut metagenome | biome: human gut; feature: human-associated habitat; material: faeces | place: Denmark | collected 2008/2010
TTCAACGAAAACTTCTGGTTCGATCAATCTAATCCTAAGATTTGGGAAGCTATCTACAATGTGCCCGATGAAGAGATTTGGAAGACTCGTATGACTATGAAGAATAAGTTGGTTGACTATATCCGTAAGTCATTCCGCGATACATGGTTGAAGAACCAGGGAGATCCTTCTCGTATCGTTTCACTGATGGATAAGATCAATCCGAACGCATTGCTGATTGGTTTCGGCCGTCGTTTTGCTACTTACAAACGTGCACACTTGCTGTTCACCGACTTGGATCGTCTTTCTAAGATCGTGAACAATCCTGATTATCCGGTACAATTCCTGTTTACAGGTAAAGCTCACCCGCACGATGGAGCAGGCCAGGGCTTGATTAAGCGTATCATTGAAATCTCTCGTCGTCCGGAATTCCTGGGTAAGATTATCTTCCTGGAAAACTACGATATGCAGCTGGCTCGCCGTCTGGTATCCGGTGTAGATATCTGGTTGAATACGCCGACTCGTCCGCTCGAAGCATCCGGTACTTCCGGTGAGAAAGCGTTGATGAACGGTGTTGTAAACTTCTCCGTACTCGACGGTTGGTGGTTGGAAGGCTATCGTGAAGGTGCAGGTTGGGCGCTGACAGAAAAGCGTACTTACCAGAACCAGGAACATCAGGATCAGCTCGATGCAGCTACTATCTATAGCATTCTTGAAACAGAAATCCTGCCGTTGTACTATGCACGCAATAAGAAGGGATACTCTGAAGGTTGGGTGAAGACTATCAAGAATTCTATTGCACAGATTGCACCGCACTATACCATGAAACGTCAGTTGGACGACTATTATAGCAAGTTCTACACTAAGCTGGCTAAGCGTTTCAGCGCATTGTCGGCTAATGACAATGCCAAAGCAAAAGAAATTGCTGCTTGGAAAGAAGAAGTGGTGTCTAAGTGGGACAGTATTGAGGTAGTGTCTTATGACAAGTGTGAAGAATTGCTTCAAGCTACTATCGAAAGCGGTAAGGAATATACCATTACTTATGTAATCGATGAGAAAGGCTTGAATGATGCTATCGGTCTGGAACTGGTAACTACTTATACTGCCGGAGACGGTAAACAGCATGTTTATTCTGTTGAACCGTTCAGTGTAGTGAAGAAAGAGGGTAATCTTTATACCTTCCAGGTGAAACATAAATTAGAGAACGCAGGTAGCTTTAAAGTATCCTACCGTATGTTCCCGAAAAACTCTGACCTGCCTCACCGTCAGGACTTCTGCTACGTTCGTTGGTTCGTGTAAGAGTTTAATCTAACAATATAGAGAAGCTGCTCACGGGAGGTTTACTAAACTTCTCGGGGCAGCTTTTCGCTTTTTTATTCACCTTATAATATATGTACTATGAGACATTTACTTCTTTCATTGAGTTGTTTGTTTGGCATAGTTTCTGGCGGATATTCACAAACGGAACTATCACCTTCCGAGCGAAAAATTCTATTTTATTGATGAGCAGGATGGAGATCAGGCAAAAGTATTGTCGAATGCTGATGAGGTGAATATTATAAAGTTTGGTGCACGGGTATTGTGAAGACGTATTCTTCCAACAATACAGGATTCTCGCCTGATGCTCCTGTAAAGTTGGAAATAGGAAGCCGGTATAATGTATATTGGGTGGAGAAAAAAGTGCTCCCTCCCTTTTATTGAACAAGTTCCGATAGATGCGTGTTTTATTTATACGACTAATAAAAAATAATTCGTATGAAGAAAATTGTATTACTTCGCCATGGCGAGAGCGCATGGAATAAGGAAAATCGTTTCACTGGTTGGACCGATGTAGATTTGACAGAAAAAGGTATTGCCGAAGCTGAAAAGGCGGGACAGTTATTGATAGATAATGACTTCCAGTTTGATAAAGCCTATACTTCCTACTTGAAACGTGCAGTGAAAACACTGAGTGTGGTATTGGATCGTATGGATCAGGACTGGATACCGGTAGAGAAATCCTGGCGCCTGAACGAGAAGCATTATGGACAGCTTCAAGGTTTGAATAAGGCGGAAACTGCTGCCAAATATGGTGAAGAGCAGGTGTTGATCTGGCGTCGTAGCTATGATATTGCTCCGCATGCACTGGCTGAGGATGACCCTCGTAATCCGCGCTTTGAAGCACGTTATAATGAAGTGCCCGATGCGGAACTGCCCCGTACCGAGTCTCTGAAAGATACAATCGAACGCATCATGCCTTACTGGAAATGTGTGATCTTCCCGAATCTGAAAACAGCCGATGAGCTGTTGGTTGTGGCACATGGTAATAGTTTAAGAGGAATCATCAAGCACCTGAAACATATCTCCGATGAAGATATTGTAAAGCTGAACCTGCCCACCGCCGTACCTTATGTCTTTGAATTTGATGATGACCTGAATTTGCAGAAAGACTATTTTTTGGGAGATCCGGAGGAAATAAAGAAGTTGATGGAAGCAGTAGCAAATCAAGGAAAGAATAAATAGAATGAAATCAGTATGAAATATGAAGTATTAGGTATCAGGTATTAATGATGCGTGGCCCTTAATACTTCATACTTAATACTTCATATTTAATTCTCTAGCCCACTAATTCGTTCAATATCGTGATACTTAGAAATACTCCAATTGCTACACAGAGTGCTATTAGAATCCAGTTGGTATATTTGGCACTTGGTTTTGTTTCTTTATGCAGATTCTGGTCGAAGTAATTCTTGAAGAAGAGATAAATGGCAGGAACGGTCGCACTTGCCAGCAATAAATCTTCGGGAATTTTGTAGATGTACACTTTAGAAAACGCTATCAATGCCCAGTGACAAAGGAAAAGTATTACAAGCAGATTCACTTTGCGTGAAAATGCCAGTAACAGCCCGATGGTGAATACGGCCACGGAGCAGGGCATCACACAGGTGGTCATCATTGGGAATTCCATGCCCCGTGCCCATGACAAGAGAGGGTAAAGGAATGGCATGGCATACAGTATGTAAGTCAGTTTGTCATATTTGTGATAACGTTCAAACGGAGTATAGTTTGTAATGAGGTCCCATAGCCAGATAAGTGCAATTATACCCCAGAATATGGCAAGTATATAATTGTAATTCCGGTCACCACAATAGATCATGTAGTAGACGATAGAAATCCAGCTATTTAAAAATACCATATATCCCTTCATCAACCGCTTTATCAGCAGTGTCGGTTTTTGATAAAGTAGTACGGTCAGCAGGATACCTGCAATCGTAATAATTACCTGGAAAATCCAGGTTGCTTCATTATATTGTGCGATTGTTTTCCAAAAAACTTCCATACGCAATCTTTTAATTTTTAATTTTCAACTTTTAATTTTTCTCGTGTCTTGTCATGGAGAAAGCCCGTTTGATAAACAAGAACAACGGTATAGTGGCGCCCACTGCCAACATGAAGATGACGCTACAAGTAACGATTGTGTTCGTGAATAAGTCTATCAGATACTTTTCTTGCAATTCCGGTACTTTCATATTCTGCATGAACATGATGAGTGAGAATACTATTTTGTAGGCGTACATACCCGGAATCATAGGCAGCAATGCAGGGATGTAGAGCACAGTCATGGGACAATAGATACGTTTTCCCAAAACAAGACTTCCCATACCGATACTGAAAGAAGCAAATAGGGATGCAGTAGCGATATCTACTCCCAGATAGGTCATCAGACAAAAACGCAGGGCATGGCCGATAGCGGCAAGCAAGGCAATGGAAGGAAAAGCGCGCAAGGGAGGATCTGAAATCGCTCCGAAACCGATGGCGGCAACTGCGGCAAATATGCCGTCCGTAAGTATATCAACGAGTATCATAATAAACTGTTTCTAATTAACATAAGAGTGCAGGAGAGTCCTACGGAAATACATAATACCAGCAACAATGCCTGGATGAGACGGGTGCAGCCGGTTAGTACATGCCCCTCAACAATATCAATGACACCATTCAACAAGGGGACGCCGGGCACCAGATAAAGAACACTTGTGGCAATGGCTATCTCGGCTGTCGTTTCCAGCGTAAGCGCTGAAGAAGCAACCATGGAAGCTACGAATGCAGATACAATGAAAACAAGATAATGATTGATTTTCTTCTTCTGCATAATCTGTTTAATGTAGAAACCGATGAGTGTTGCGGAGAATACAATGAGACGCGCTGTCCAGTCGCCACCAAACAGGGCGCAGAAAGAAGCATTGGCAAAACCCACCAGAAACAATGTACAAAGCGGGTCCATCTTCGGTCTTGATATTATTTTCTCATACTTGTCCCAAAGTGTTTCCAGGGGTAAATGATTGTCGTAGGCTTCCCAGCTAAGCGCACTCAGTTCAGCATTCAGTTCGAAACTGATGGGGAAAGCGGGAATAATGGCTACTTCATTGTAGACTTCCGTGCTGTCAATGTCGCATACACTTACCACCATGGTCTTTTGGAAAAGGCTCATTTTCACGTCTACGTCCAGTGACTTTCCGATGCGACGGGTGTTTCGTATCACGCGTGAAGTGTGTACGCCGGACCCCATAAGACGATTAGCATACTCCAGTAAAAACCGGGTAATTTCTTTTAATTCGTTTGGCGAATTCATACTTTAAAATGTTATCCTAAATTATCTATTCTTGAAAAGCGCCGCAAAGGTACGGCTTTTTGAGGAAAGAAAGAAATGATAATAAGTTATAATTATGGGAATTTCTGAAAGGAGGGAGGCAAGAAAGGAGAGCTTGAGATGATGGCGGCATCTCAAGCATACTGATTATTAAGCAATGCGAGGTACGGGATTATAATTGTATGTCACTACCTCTTCTGCCTGCAATGAAGCCTGTACGTCAATCAAGCGTTGGTTTTTGCTTCCGCGGAAGCACAGGCTTTCATCCCGTAGTTCCTGTTTGAATTTCCCGTCTACCAGTACATCGACATACTGCAATAGTTTGGCCTGTAGTGGGTTACGTAGCAGAGTCTCAAAAGTATATCCTGTATAGCACCAGATGTTCTTGCTACTTTTTTCCTTGATGGCACATGCCAGTTCTGTAAATCCCTCAGGTTGGTACATCGGATCTCCGCCACTGAATGTTACGTCTGCAAAATTGTCGGCAAGCACTTTCGCCAGAATTTCGTCTGTCGACATCCAGCGTCCCCGGTTGATATCCCAGGATTCAGGGTTATGGCAACCGGGGCATCTGTTCGGGCACCCGGCAGCATAAATGGAGGTCCGGAAACCCGGACCGTCCACTGTAGTATCTTCTATAATGTCAAGGATAGAAAGCATGATTCAATTAAAAATTAAGAATTAAAAATTAAAGGTTGGTGGGAGGGAATGAAATTAAGGGGCTGCTTCGTTATTGCGCAGCTCTTTAATTTTAAATTTATAATTTTTAATTATGAATGACACGGTCGTTGAGTTCCGCCAGTTTGGCATTGTTCCAGCGGTCGGTAGTACCTACCAGGTAACCGGTGATACGTTGTAACTTATCGATGTGCGTACTGCCACATTTCGGACAGGCTTCCAGGTTCGGAGTAGAGTTTTCATATCCACATTCCAGACAGCGGTTGCGGTTATGGTTTACTGAGCCGTATCCGATATTATACTGATCCATCATGTCCACTACACGCATGATGACCTCAGGATTGTGTGTCGCATCACCGTCTATTTCTACATAGAAAATATGTCCGCCACGTGTCAGTTCATGATACGGAGCTTCCACTTCTGCCTTATGGCGGGCGCTGCACTTGTAGTACACAGGTACGTGATTGGAATTTGTATAGTAATCCCGGTCTGTAATTCCCGGCAATACACCGAACTTCTTACGGTCTGCCCCTGTGAATTTGCCGGATAGTCCTTCGGCAGGCGTAGCCAGTACACTGTAATTATGGTGATACTGATCGGAGAACTGGTCGGCGCGGTCGCGCATATAAGTTACTATTTTCACTCCCAGTTTTTGTGCTTCTTCCGATTCTCCGTGATGTTTGCCGGTAAGGGCAACCAGACATTCTGCCAAACCTATGAAACCTATGCCCAACGTTCCCTGATTGATAACAGATGCGATTGTATCGTTTGGTTTCAGTTTTTCGCAACCTACCCATAGGGCAGACATCAGCAATGGGAATTGCTTGGCAAATGCGGTTTTCTGGAACTCCATACGTTCGTGCAGTTGGCGTGCAGTGACTTCGAGCATTGCATCCAGTTTTGCGAAGAATTTGGCTATACGCAATTCTTTATCTTCTATCTTCATACACTCGATAGCCAGGCGTACGATATTAATGGTAGAGAAAGAGATATTTCCACGTCCGATTGAAGTTTTCGGTCCAAAACGGTTTTCGAATACACGCGTACGGCATCCCATGGTGGCTACTTCATGCTGATAGCGTTTCGGGTCATCTGCCTTCCACTCTTCGCTTTGGTTGAAAGTAGCGTCCAGATTGAGGAAATTCGGGAAGAAGCGGCGGGCCGTCACTTTGCAGGCAAGCTGGTAAAGGTCATAGTTCCGGTCTTCCGGCAGATAGCTTACACCACGTTTCTTTTTCCATATCTGAATAGGGAATATGGCTGTTTCGCCGTTACCTACACCTTGATAGGTGCTTTTCAGAAGTTCGCGGATGATGCAGCGTCCTTCGGCAGATGTATCCGTGCCGTAATTGATAGAACTGAATACTACCTGGTTGCCACCGCGTGAGTGAATGGTATTCATATTATGGATGAATGCTTCCATTGACTGATGTACACGTGCTACAGTCTTGTTAATGGCATGTTGCACAATGCGTTTCTCGTCGGACAGTCCATCCAGCGGTTGTTGCAGATAGTCTGTAAGTTCTTTCTGATATAGATGTGAATAATCCTTTCCGTTCAGCTCTTCCAGATTCTTGATTTCTTCGATATAGCTGTTGCGCACGTAGGGCGCCAGATAAAAGTCGAATGCCGGGATAGCCTGGCCGCCATGCATTTCATTCTGTGCAGTTTCCAGTGAGATACACCCCAGGATACTTGCGGTTTCAATACGTTTGGCAGGACGGGATTCACCGTGTCCGGCAGAAAAGCCGCAGGTCAAAATACGATCCAATGGATGCTGAACACATGTCAGGCTCTTGGTAGGGTAGTAGTCCTTGTCATGAATATGCAGGTAATTGCCGCTTACGGCTTCCAGTACTTCGTCGCTTAGCAGATAGTCATCCACAAAGGGTTTGGTCGTTTCACTGGCAAACTTCATCATCATACCTGCCGGGGTATCGGCATTCATGTTTGCATTTTCCCGTGTCACGTCATTGGATTTTATTTCTATAATCTCCAGAAACATGTCGCGCGTCTTGGCTTTACGGGCAATGCTGCGCTGATTGCGGTAAGCGATATACTTCTGTGCTACATCTTTCCGGCTACTCTTCATCAGTTCCATTTCTACGGCATCCTGAATGGCTTCCACCGTCATTTGTGCACTTCCCTTGAAAGATATATGATCTGTGATTTGGCGTATCAATTGCAAATCTTCGCCTTTATCCGTATGTAACATAGCTTTACGGATAGCAGTTACTATTTTCTCTTCATTGAAGCCTACTACGCGTCCGTCTCTTTTGATTACAGTCTGTATCATGGTCTCGTTTTAATTTTTTAGTTATCCATTAGAATTGGGACTGCAAAGGTATAAACTTATCTATAAGTTTTTGTTTTTGGGAAACTTTTGTCGGTCTAAAATATGTTAATCGGTTGATTCTTAGAAATGTATGAATGTAAAGTGGATAACTTTTTGTTTTAGCCGGTTTTGAAAAGTTGTTCAAAATGGAAAACTCTGTGTAGTAGGTAGATACAAAAAAGCTCCCTTGCTACACCTATTTGTAACAAGGGAGTTTATGCTATAAGAATAAATTCTCGATTGTGATTATTCTTTTCCGGACAAAGATTATTTCAATACTTCAGCCAATTTTTCCTGTAGACCTTCACCGTGCAGCCCGCGTGCGATGATGGTTCCTTCACCGTCGATCAATACAGTGTGAGGAATGCTGCTTACTGCATATAGTTGGGCACCTTCGCAGTTCCAGTATTTCAGGTCGGACATTTGCGGCCAAGTGATATTCAGTTTCTGGATAGCATCTTTCCATGCTTCGCCGCTTTGATCCAAAGATACACCTACGATTTCAAAACCTTTGTTTTTGTATTGAGCGTAAGCTTCTACCAAATTGGGCATTTCACGACGACAAGGACCACACCAGCTTGCCCAGAAGTCGATGAGTACCACTTTGCCTTTACCTACATAGTCAGACAACTTCACTGGTTTTCCATCAGGAGTTTCCATCTCGAAATCTGTAAACTTCTGGCCTACAGCAGTTGCTTTCATCTTTTCTACATTTTCTTTGATTTTGATGATTACTTCATCATTTGTAAATTCAGCCGGTATCTGCGGTACCAGCGGATCCAGTTCATCTACTTCAAGGTAGTAGTAGTTATTCTTCAGCAAATGAACACCTACGAGGTTTGTGATATTCTTAGCGATACCTGCCTTGGTGATCTCCATTGACTTTTCTTGTAGGTCATTCATTTCCTTCATTTTGGCTTCGCGCTGTTCGTCAGTCAGTGTAGTATCTGACATAGACTCGTATATAGTCATCATTTGTTTGTTCAGACCGTTCAGTTGAGCTCTGATTTCCTGGTAAGCATCATTACTTGGCGTACCGGTAGCGGAATCATTATCACGCGTCAGGTTGATGTTGATGTTACCGTTTTCAAGGAAAAAGTCCATTAATATGCCTTCTTTTCCTGCCGGTCTGTAAGTCACGTAACGGTTTACGGCAGTATCTTGTACACCTTTGAAGGTGAATGTGCCTTTTGTGATAACTGCGGAGTCAACTTTTACAAGATTTCTTCCGTCTACTTTTTGCAAAAATACGGTGTCGCCGTCAGCTCCACCCTCTACAGTTCCGGTTACCACGTAACCTTTGTTTCCGCTACAGGCAGCAACGATGGCGGCCACAGCGAGCAGATAGATAAATTTTTTCATTGCTTTTATTATTAAGTAAAAATATGTAGCTACAAAGATAATCAATAAAAAATCCCCTCCGGCATAACCGGAGAGGATTTTATAGTTTTAATCCCATTTTTTGTAATCGTGCTGTGCTTACTATTATTCAGCAGCAGCTTCGGCTGCGGGAGCTTCTTCGGCGGGAGCCTCTGTTGCTTCTTCAGCAGGTGCTTCGGCAGCAGCTTTTTCTGCTTCTTCAGCAGCTTTCTTTTCAGCCAATGCTTTAGCTTTCTCAGCGTTCACTTTCTTTTCGGCTTCCAGACGTGCTTTTGCTTCAGCTTTCTTAGCTTCTTCGTCTTTAGCTTTCAAGGCAGCCAAACCGCTTTGTTTGTTGTTCTTCCAAGCTTCAAATTTAGCTTCAGCTTCAGCTTCGCCAAATGCGCCTTTAGTAACACCGCCCAACAGGTGTTTTTTCATGTAAACGCCTTCGCGTGACAAGATGTTGCGAACAGTGTCAGTCGGTTGTGCACCTTTCATAACCCAGTCAAGTGCGCGGTCGAACTTCAAATCTACTGTGGCAGGATTGGTGTTCGGATTGTACGTACCAATCTTCTCAATAAATTTACCATCACGTGGTGCTCTTACATCTGCAATAACGATAGAGTAAAAAGCATAGCTCTTACGTCCATGTCTTTGCAATCTGATTTTTGTTGCCATTTTAAATAATGTTTTAAATAAATGATTTGAATTATGCTACTATCTCGTAATAGCGGCTGCAAAGGTAGGACTTTTTATTTTGATTGACAAAGAGTTTGCTTGTTATTTTCAGTAAATCAACTATAAAAAAAGGATGAATTTCATTAGAAATCCATCCCTCTTTTTAATAACGTATTATCTGAGAATGATTAATTCTTCGGTAATGCTTCTTTAACTACCATCGGACGGCCTCCGTATTCAGCACCGTTCAATGCATTGATAGCGTTAGATGCTTCTGCAGAATCCGGCATTTCGATGAATGCGAATCCTTTAGATCTTCTTGTTTCACGGTCAGTGATGATTCTTACTGAGTCTACTGTTCCGTACTCTTCCATAACTTCTCTCAAATCTGATTCTCTAACCTTGTAATTAAGGTTACCTACATACAAATTCATAAATCTAAATAAAATAATAAATTAATAATTCAATAAACAAAGTTTTTGGAAGTTGTTAGGTCAGAGATGGAAATACTCAATGTAGAGGAAATACATACGTGAAATAATCAAATCGAATAAACTTTCTTATTGTTCGGGTACAAAGTAACGCATTCTATTTTAATAATGCATCATCTTTTACCATATTTTTTTTCGATATTTTCATTTTTTATTGGATATGGGAGATTTTTTACGAATATTTCCGTGGATATCTCACTAATATTGCCAGCAATGCACATATTCCCATTGTAAACGGATAATACAAGCTACCGATAATGCTGATGGGAGAAATTCCCGCTAATCCGGCGGCAATCAATAGTTGCGCCCCGTAAGGAATGATACCTTGTATCAGGCAGGAGAACGTGTCCAGGATACTGGCTGTCTTCCGGCGGTCCAGATGAAAGCGTTGGGCGATGTCCTTGGCTATCGGTCCGGTGGTAATGATGGCGATGGTATTGTTGGCGGTGCATAGGTTGGCAATGCTGACGAGTGCGGCGATACTCAGTTCTGCACCTCGCTTGCCTTTTACGTGACGTGTCAGGCGGGAGATTATGAAATCGATGCCTCCATTATACCGAATGGTCTCAAGCATGCCGCCTGCAAGTAAAGTGATGATGATAAGTTCTCCCATTCCCGTGATGCCTGTTCCCATGGCGCCGAACCAGTCGAAGAAAGCTGTGCTTATGTCTGTTCCGCTTGTAATGATGCCTATGATGCCTGTGCTGAGAATCCCCAGCAGTAAAACCAACATTACATTTACACCTGCCACTGCCGTACCCAATACGATGAGGTAGGGGATAACCTTTATCCATTCAATCGCTTGCGTCTGTGCAGGGGCTGATATTGATAATCCCTGGAATATATAGATACATAATACGACCAGTGCTGCCGGAACCACAATCATAAAGTTCACCCGGAACTTATCCCTCATCACACAATCCTGTGTTTTGGTGGATGCAATTGTTGTGTCCGAAATAAAAGAGAGATTATCTCCGAAAAATGAACCACCCACTACAATGGCAACCATATATGGCAGATCTATACCGGTTTTTTCCGCCAGTCCGATGGCTACGGGCGTCAGGGCTACAATTGTTCCCACACTGGTGCCGATGGAAAGTGAAATGAAACAGGCAGCGATGAAAATTCCTGCCAGTAATAAATTGTCCGGCAGAATACTCAGAGTCAGGTTTACTGTAGCGTCGATTGCTCCCATCTGTTTGGCGCTTTGTGCAAAAGCTCCGGCAAGGATGAATATCCATATCATCAATATGATATTCTTATTGCTGGCTCCTACCGAGAATTGATACACCCGCTTTTCCAGACTCAATCCGCGCGTCAGTGCGATGGCATAGCAAGATGACAACAGGAATGCTACCGTAATAGGTACTTTATAGAAATCGTTTACAATCAATGAAATCACCAGGTAAAGGCATAAAAATACCGCCAGCGGGCTCAGTGCCCACCATCCACCTTTTCGTTTATTCGCTGTATTTGTCATTTTAATATATATTGTAATACGGAATTACTTCACCACAGATTAACACAGATTTCCACAGAATTTTATTTCTCTGATTTTAATTG
>OGRU01002556.1_pt1 | contig 11706 bp, 17 predicted proteins | sample 1553541 | NCBI WGS metagenome assembly OGRU01 (sample SAMEA2580068, study PRJEB22360) | human gut metagenome | biome: human gut; feature: human-associated habitat; material: faeces | place: Denmark | collected 2008/2010
GTACAAGCTGACGGCCATCGAGGACGAGCAGGGGAACATCATCCCCAAGATCAAGATCAGCGAAAACGTCGGCAAGATCACAAACCCGCACTTCAAGAAGCTCTACCGCTTCTTCGGCAACGACACCGGCAAGGCCATCGCCGACTATCTGACGGTCTACGACGAGACCGTGGACGACAGCCGGAATCTTGAGATCTTCGACCCCGACGCCACGTGGAAGCGTAAGGAAGTCTATCACTTCGAAGCGCGCGAGCTGCTCGTGCCCATCTACCAGAAAGGCAAGCTCGTCTACAAGCGTCCCGGCATCGAGGAGATCAAAAAATACTGCACCGAGCAGGTCGATACCCTCTGGGACGAGGTCAAGCGCTTCGATAACCCGCATAACTATTATGTGGACCTCTCGCAGAAGCTCTACGACATCAAGACCGAGCTTTTGAACGAGAAGAACGAGCGCTACGAGAAGAACTGAGGAAAACAAAAAATCAAAAACAGGGAACAGCCAACAGGAGGGGACTGAGACTGCGATGAAGGGATTCCAGATTCAGCAAAAGGGCGAGCGGCGCATTTCTGCGGCGCTGCGGATCATGCTGGTCGTCGTCCTGCTTGCGGTGCAGATCGGCTTTGTTGTCGCCATCTCCTACTTTATGCAGGAGTATCTGGCGCTGGCCTACGGCGTCGTACAGGTCGGCGCGCTGTTCCTTGCGGTGCATATCTACAATGAACCAGGTGAGCTTTCTTATAAGCTCATCTGGTTCATCCTGCTTTTGCTGGCCCCGCCAGTGGGTATGATTCTCTGGTTCCTCTGGGGCGGCGCGGCGCAGAAGCGCCATCTGCCGCAGAACACCAAGCGCTTTCCTGACGAGCCGGAGAGCGTGCGCATGCGCAGTGAGATCGCCGTCGACAAGCTCACGCGCCAGCTGCCCGCTTGGTCGCGCACGGCAAACTACCTCTGCCGCCGCGACTTCCAGCTCTATCAGAATACCTCTGTCACGTACCTGCCCGAGGGCGCGATTTTGCTGCGTAATCTCATCGACCGCGCAGCCAAGGCTGAGCGCTTCATCTTCCTTGAATACTTCATTCTGGCTGAGGGAAAGCTCTGGGATGAGCTTGAAAAGATCCTCTGCGCCAAGGCACGCGAGGGCGTTGAGGTCAAGATCATCTTCGACGACTTTGGCAACATCAAGCGCTTTTCCGGCGAGACGATCGACCGTCTGCGCGAGGTGGGCGTCGAGGTATTCATCTTCAACCCCGTGCACGAGTATGTGAACCGCCTGCACTTCAACTACCGCGACCACCGCAAGATCGCCTGCATCGACGGTGACGTCGCCTACACCGGCGGCGTGAACATCGCCGACGAATATGCCAATCTCATCGAGCGCTTCGGCTACTGGAAGGACAGCGGCGTATGTCTTGAAGGCGAGGGCGCCTGGGGCCTGACGGCAAGCTTTATCCGCATGTGTGTGAACCTCGGCGGCGTGATGCACAACGAGCATGACTATTACCGCCCCCATACGCCGGTCAAAAGCGAGGGCTTCTGCCAGCCGTTTACCGACGGACCGCAGAACAACCCCGACAATCCGGCCGAGGATGTGTTCCTCCAGATGATCTCCGGCGCGCGGCGCTTCCTCTATATCACGACGCCGTACTTCATCCCCGATGAGAGCCTGATGCGTGCATTGTGCATCGCGGGCGACGGGGGCGTGGACGTGCGGCTGATGCTGCCGGGCAAGCCTGACCACTGGTACGCCGACTGCGTGGCGGAGTCGTACTTTGGCGAGCTCATCAAACACGGCGTAAAGGTATACCGCTATACCCCTGGCTTTCTGCACGGAAAAAGCATCATGGTCGACCGCGAAGCAGCCTTTGTTGGCTCGGCGAATATGGACTACCGCAGCTTTGAGCTCGACTATGAGTGCGGCGTGATGGTCTACAGCGTGCCGATGATCGAATCGCTGCTTGAGGACATGGATATGATTGTCGACCGCAGCCACCTCGTCACGGCGGAGGAGTGGGCCAAGCGCAGCGTCCTGCGCCGCGTGTTCGAGCCGCTGCTGCGTTTGTTCGCCATCTGGATGTGACGGGAAAGTGGGGAAGAGGCAGGAATTTTCCAAATTTTGATTTTTTAGAAAATTTCCTGTTGACAAATGCAAAGTTCCTGCTATAATAGCATTTGTTCGCTGAACGACACAGCGCGGCGAACAACGCAATATAGCGGGATTGTGTAATGGTAGCACAGCGGACTCTGACTCCGTATGTGAGGGTTCGAATCCTTCTCCCGCTGCCAAAGAACCGCAACCGAAAGGTTGCGGTTCTTTCTTTTTGCTGCGTGATTTAGGCACTTTGGACGCAGAAAAGTTGCATTTGCGTTTTCGTAGAATACGTTTTACCCCTAAGTTTACCCCAATTAAAAGTTTTACCCCTTAACGGGGACAAAAGCAGCTCCGCCGATGATGAGATCGACGGAGCTTTTTTCATGCCTTTTTGAGATTTTCAAAATAGCCCTGCATCCGGGCGGCGCTGTCCTCCTTCATGCGCTCTGAGACGTGACCGTAAACGTCCAACGTAAAAGCGGCGGTCGCATGGCCGAGATTTTCTTGCACGGTCTTCACGTCGTCACCGTTTTGCAGGGAGAGCGCGGCGAAGGTGTGGCGCAGATCATGCACACGGGCGTCCGGCGCTCCTGCTTTGGCTGCAATCTTCTTATGATGCGCATAAAGGCGCTGCGGGTGCAGGTGGTCGCCGAGCGCATTTGTGAAAACGAGCCGACAGGCGGCGTACTGCTTGGCGGGATCTATCCAGTCCTGCCAAAGATCACCGGCCTGTAAACGCCTTTGCGCCTGCTTGGAGCGAACGGCGCGCAGCATATCCATGACGAAGGGAGCGGGGCGCAGGATGCGCGTCTTGTCGTTTTTGAGGGCGGCAAACTGGAAGCCGCCAGCCTCGGCGGGGCGCTTCTGTAACTGCTTGCAAATCTTGAGCGTGCCTTTCTTGAAGTCGACACAATCCCATGTCAGCCCCAGCGCTTCGGCTTCACGCAGGCCGGTAAAGAGAATTACTTTCAGAATATCTCCATAATCGTTGTCGGTATCCGCTGCGGCGAGATAAGACTTGACCTGTTCGTCGGTGAGCGGCATGATCTGCGCTTTCTCGACGCGGGGAAGGTCTACCATGTCACACGGATTGCGTGCGATGTAGCCCACCTTGACGGCCTGAGAAAGGGCCTTTGTCAGAACGCCGTGAACATTGCGCACGGTCTTTGCGTTGAGCGGTGCGGTCTCCGTGACGGCGACGCCGTCCTTTTTGATGATCTTGCCCTGCTTGTCCCGTTTGGGAACAATGCGGCCATTGGCGAGCAGATCGTTGTAAAAGCCCTGGATGATATGCGGCGTGAGTTTGGTGAGTTTCACCGCGCCGAGGGCGGGCTTGATGTGCGTTGCGATTTGGGCCTTGTAGGTCTTGACCGTGCCGTATTTCTGCGAGAGCAGATAATCGCTCTGCCAGATATCGAGCCATTGCGCAAGTGTCAGGCGCGTCGGCTCTATGTAAAGCCCGTCGTCGATCGCTTTTTGCGCGTCGCGCATGGCGGTCAACACTTCTTTCTGCGTGTTGCCGTAGATGCTGCGGCGAATCGGTTTTCCTGTGCCTGGGTCATTGCCGACGGTCACACGGGCTTCCCATCGACCGTCAGGCCGCTGCCGGATGCTGCCTGCGCCCGACGCGGCGCGCGTATTTGCTTTTCTTGGCATTGCTTTTTCCTCCTGCATTTGTTATGATTGGAGGGCAGTAGGCTATCAGTTTGCTGCCCCCTATAACCGTCCTCGGTGCTGCAACACCGGGGGCGGTTTTTTACTTTTGGCTTGACTGTAGTTCTTCAATACGTTTTAGATACTTTTCATACTCGTTTTTTCGTGCAGTGAGATAAGCATTTGTGTCTGCAATTTTTAAGTCATCTGAATAAAGATTGGCAAATTCCTCCACGGCCTTATTAAAAGATTTTTCAAAGCTACTCATTGCCAGCCATCGGTGAAAATTCGTTTCATCCGTTACAATATCTGAGCCTAATTTTGATTGAAGAGAATTAACTTGAATTATATTTTTGACACTATTGCGCATCTGAACGGCCCAAAAAGTAACATAGCTTTCCTTTATTAAGAAATCTTCAAAGGCGAATATATCGCGCCGTTTTGACTGGCTGTGGTCAAATCGTAGCGACTCGATAGCATCTGAGGATAAACCAGTTGTCTTACAAGCAACTTGTATATCCTCATTTGCTGTTTTAGCGTCAGATCGACCAAGCAAATAGTCAGTCGATACACCATAAAAACTAGAAAGACAGTTTAAGTATTCGACATTCATTTTTAAGTTAGTGCCAAACTTAGAATGATTGACATCGCTTACTTCATAGTTCATTAGGCTGTCTCTACTGATTTCAACCCCGTATATTTCTTTTAGTTTCTCTTTTAACTTTTCATGGGACATTTTTTTCCCATTTAAAGGAGTTTCTTCTCTTAAGGCTTTTAGGCGCTTTCCCATCTTTACAGATTGTTCTTCCCTAGTCATATCAGGCCTCCTACAAGTACGAGCAAAATCAACTATTGCAGAAATAAGTCGATTAAATTTTACTTACATCGACTTGAAAAAATGAAGCGAATCGGTAGAATTAAATCATCATCAAGGCGATGATAGCAGATTTGATTCAGCAAGTCAAGTAGGAGGATAGCTAAATGGAAAATTTATCTTTGCGGCAGCGAGCAAAAAGCGCGGGAATCCCATTGTGGAAGATCGCGTCGTGTATTGGCATCAGCGAACCAACTATTACTCGTTGGCTGCGAGTTCCTCTTTCCTGTAGCAAGGAGAAGCTTATTCTTGAAGCTATCTCTAAGTTGGAGAAGGAGACGGAATGATGGAAATTTTGGCATATACGCCCACTACGCTAGCCGAGGCAATGCACGCCAGCCGTCCAACAGTCTATCGATGGATGAGAATCCCCGGATTTCCCGTCGTACGATTAGGCGGTTGTGTGCGGATTCCTGTGAAAGCATTTGAGCAGTGGCTCAATGAACAGTCAGGGGTGAAAATCGATAATGAGGGATAAAAAAGAAAACGCCCTCGCCGGTGTGGGAACACCGACAAGGGCGACGGGAAGCGGTTTGGCGACCACACTTTCCCATCAAAAGAATACCACAGCGACGCAAAAAAAGCTACTTATTTCTGACTTGCTACATGGGGGTAGCGAAAACGGTGTGACGCTCACAGAGCTTGTCCAGCTCACGGGAGAAGATGAGAGGTCGATTCGCCGACGCATTCAGCGGGAACGAAAGGCCGGGACGCTGATCCTGTCCGACAATCAGTCTGGCTACTTTCTTCCCACGACTGAGGACGAAGTCAAACGTTTCATTCGCTCCATGTCTCGTCGCGCTCGTGAAATCAGCGCTGTCGCCCGTGTTGCAGAGGATGTGCTCGCACGGATGATGGGTCAGGAATTTTTGGAGGGTTGGTAATGGCGAAACGGAGGATGTTTTCGCTCGATGTTGTTGACACGGATTCGTTTCTCGACCTTCCGGCAAGTTCACAAAGCCTTTATTTTCACCTCGGTATGAGAGCAGACGATGACGGTTTTGTTTCATCACCAAAACGGATTACGGCAATGGTCGGCGCTGCTGGAGACGATTTGAAACTGCTGATTGCTAAGGGCTTTGTTATCCCGTTTGAATCCGGTGTGTGCGTAATTCGAGACTGGCGAGTGAACAATTATATCCAGCGTGATCGCTACACACCATCCATTTACACCGAAGAAAAGCAGCGCCTATCTATCGCTGAAAATGGACGGTATAGTCATGTGGATACGCAATGTATACAAGATGTATCCAAATCGGATACACAGGTAAGGATAGATAAGGAAAGAGAAGAGATAGATAATAAGGCGGCTACGCCGCCACGCGCTCGCTTTATTCCTCCTACTCTTGAGGAAGTACAGGCTTACTGTATCGAACGGGAAAACAGCGTAGACGCAGCATACTTCCTTGATTACTACGCTGCAAACGGCTGGGTGCAAGGGAAAGGAAAGCCTATCAAGGATTGGAAGGCTTGCGTCAGGACTTGGGAGCGTCAAGGCTACGGCGGAGAACAATCTTCCGCAGTTCCCAAGCCCAGGCAGTACGACGAGGCTACGGACACATGGAGGTGAGAGCGTGAATTCTATTCTGAACGAGTACGGCGTACTCGGTTCGCTGCTGATTGACCCGTCGTTGTTTCCGGAGGCGGCAGAGCTTCCCGACGATATGTTTTCTTCCGTGCCGCTGCAAGAGATTTTCCGGGCGATGCGTCATCAGTACGAGGAAAGCGGCAGCTTTGATGCGCTGACCGTCAGAGTGGAAGCGGGACGCAATTGCACCGATGTGACGGACAAGCTGATTGCTGGATTGATGGACACAACGCCAACCACGGCGAACCTCGATGTTTACTTAGCAGCGGTCAAGGAAGCTGCGCTTGCACGTTCCTTGCGAAAGATCGGCGAAGAACTGATGACCGCCGAGCATGACCCTACAGACGCGCTTGGACGCGCACAGGAGGCTTTGCAGCGGCTTGCCGAGGAAAACACACGCGGCGATTCGCAAACGCTTACGGCGGTGCTGATGCAGCTCGGATACCGCGTTTCTGAGCAGGTCGGAGGCAGAGTGCCTTGTGTGGCCTCGGGCCTTCTGAGATTCGATAAACTGCTCGGCGGTGGCTTCATTAACGGCGGGTTACACGTCATCGGTGCAAGACCGGCGGTCGGAAAATCAGCGCTCGCCTTGCAAATCGCGCTCAATGCAGCAAGAAACGGAGTCAAGGTATTATACTTGTCACTTGAAATGAGCGCAGAGGACTGTTCCGCTCGCCTTGTCGGCAACATCGGCGGCCTGTCATCGGCGCGGCTCATGTTCGGCGGCAGGCTTACGGACAACGAGTACACGCGCTTTGCCGAGGGGACGACAGCGCTCTCCGCGTTGCCGCTTGTATTCAACAAGCGCACGGGTATGAACGTTCGGCAGGTGGAGGCGCTGGCCTATCGCGAGAAGCCGGGCCTGCTGATCCTCGACCACCTCGGGCTGCTTGAACCGCCGGAAGCTCGGCTTTCGCTTTACGAGGCGACCACAAGGAACAGCAGGGCCTTGAAGCTGCTTGCACTGAGGCTGAACATCCCTGTGCTGTGTTTGTGCCAGCTCAACCGCGCAGCGGCCTCTGACCGTTCTGGTAGCTTTCGGGCTACGATGGCAAATTTACGCGAGAGCGGCGCTATCGAGCAGGACGCGGATACGGTGACGCTGCTGCACAATCCGCCGTGTGAGACAGGTGAGCGCATGGAATCGCCATCTTTGTTGGAGTTGTGGCTCGATAAAAACCGACGCGGCGCGACTGGTCACGTTGACGCGACCTTCTACAAGGTCACAGGGAGGGTTACAGCATGAATATTGAGGCCGCGGCCAGCATTTTAGCGAAAATCAAACCGGCACGCCGGAAGCGTGAGCGCTATCGCCAGCGTGACGAAATACAGCACCGTGTAATTCCGCTTTTGCCTGCTGATGATCGAGATAAGTTTGAGCGGGCAATGAACCGTCATTTTCGATTATGAAAAAAGCTCTCCCCAAATAGGGAGAGCGGCTCTTGCGGTGAATCCGATTTGTCGATTCTGATTTTACCACAGGAGGAGCGGATATGCAAGCAAAATCACTTGACACACAGGATAAGCGAACAAGCGAAATTGCAGCAGCGGTGCAGGCGGGCGAACATTCTGAGACTTTGGGCGGCGGTTGAACGCTTTGCGTGGCAGCAGACCTTGAGGTGGGTGCGGGCAATGGAAGGCCGTGCGGGTGTCGAGGAAAGTGATCTTCTGCAAGTGGCGTTTATCTCCCTCATGGACACGCTGCCAACATGGGATGTGAACAAGGGTGAATTTCTCACGCTGTACGGCATTAAGCTCAAGGCGGAGTTCACAGAAGCCTGCGGGCAGCGAACACAGCGGACGCGATGTGACCCCATCAACACTGTTTGCCGGTCGATGGACGAGCCGATAGGCGACGAGGACAGCGACCTGACGCTTGGTGACACAATCTCAGATGAAGCAGCAGAACAGGCCTTTGAGGACGTCGAACAGCGGGACTTTCAACAGGCTGTGCAAGCGGCACTTGCACAACTAACAGATGCGCAGCGCGACGCGATCATCAGTGAGTTTTGGCTTGGTCAAAAGCCTGATGCAAAGGCGCGGCGGGGAGCAATACGAGCCCTGAGGCACCCGCGTATCCGCAAACCGCTGATGGAGTATTACTAATAAAAAACACTGAAACGTCAGATAAAGCAGAGCCGGAAAGGGGGCTTTTCAAACTTTGGCAAAGAAAATTCGAGACGAGACCATTATTGACGCGCTTTTGATCTCCGCGACAGTGCGGAGCGCGGCGGCAAAGCTCGAGATCAACGAGCAGACGATCTATCGCCGAAAACGCGACCCTGAGTTTATGCAGAAGTATAACGAGGCACGGCGCGAGCGAACCGAAGCGGCGCGTAACGTGCTGCAGGAGCGGGCGCACGCCGCTGCGGATACGCTGGCAACGATCATGCAGGATGCAGACGCGCCCGCACAGACCCGCGTAAGCGCCGCAGCAGAGATTTTACGGCAGACGGTGAAGTACACGGAGATCACAGACATCATGCAGCAGCTTGACGAGCTTGAAGCATGGCGAAGGGAGCAGGAACAGCGATGAAGAAAAATTTTGATATCCGCCTTGCGGCGTTGCGGGAATACCTCAGGTCGCTGTCAGCCGATGAAACTACTTTTATCGTCGAGGGCGGCGCAGAGTATCACACAAAAGAAGATCCTTTCAACTACCTGATGCAGCACGGCGCAGTTACTCACGATGGGCGGCACATTGTCCTTTATCCGCACCCAATCGAGGGCGTGGACGGACTGAGCTTGAGCTTTTACCAGCTTATTGACGAAGCCATTGAACGCGGCAAGCTGGAATTGCCGGAACTAGAGAGTGACCATCTATGAGCAACAGCGTTAAAGACCGCATTGCCCGTTTACAGGCGATTGCAGCGCAGAAGCAAACGGGCGTAGCAATTATGCTATTGCTTGAAAATGGCGCGTGGGCGGCTTGCAGAGCGCCGCAAAGCCCTGCAAAGGTGTTTCAGACGGAACAGGCAGCACGAGATTATTTATCAGACTGCGAAAGCGTTATCATTATCGACCTTTAAAAAAAACAGCGCGGCAGCGCATGAAAAAGAAAGGATAATTTACACCATGAGCGAATTTAACATTTATGCCCGAAAGCTCGATACAGCTTTCAAAGAAGCCCGCAGCGAATACAACACCGCTTTCCGCGCACTCCAAGAGGCGCAGCAGGCCAACCGTGACGCTAACGCATGGAAGCCCGGAGACAGCGCCGAGGAAAAGCAGGTTAGAACAACCCGCGCAGCGCTAAAGCTGCATGACGCAGAAGCCATTTTTAACGAGGTGAGCGCCCGCGTTTGGGACAACTTCAAGGCCACGCGCCGCACGATCCGCGCCGAGCTGGAACAGGCAGTGCGCGCCGCCAATATTGCAAACCCTGACGCAATCGACAATAGCGCCCTTGAGCTGATGAAAACCGGCGTTCTTTCCTCGGCTGATTACTCCGCGTTCATGGAGAGATTTGACAGCAACCACACCATGTTAAAGTTAGTTGGTCACTACGCAGCCGAAGCCGCAAAGACTACGGACAGCCGCCGAGAGGCCGCAGCCCTTAACGCTATCGCTCTTGACTGCCAGAGCGGGGAGGGCGCAGTCATGCGGGCATGGGACAGCATTTCGGCAATTTCTGACAGTTGCGGCGACGGGGACGGCTACCGGCGCAAATCGCCCGGTGTAATTGTCAGCATGAGCGAAAAATGGGACGATCTCGCGGGCGAGGCCGTGGAGAACTTCTGATTTTCGATAAGCGGCAGAGATCAACATTCTGATACAAAGCTTCCTGAAAACAAATTTAAGGAGAGATAAATATGGAACTTAGTTTTGCGAACGGCGTGCAGGAGTACACCGTCCACGGCGTCAAGGGCGATGTCGTCATCCGCTTCAACCCGACTGACGGCGCATTTATCCAGCGTCTTTACAACGCATTTGATACGCTGGACAAGAAACAGGAGAAATACGCAGATGAGGTGCAGAAGTGCGGCGACCGCGTTGAGATTTTCAACATTGCCGACCGCCGCGACAAGGAGATGCGCGAGATCATTGACGGTCTTTTTGAAGAGCCGGTGTGTGACAGCATCTTTGGCAGCATGAACCTTTATGCGCTGGCAGACGGCCTGAACGTATGGGTAAATTTCCTGCTTGCGCTGATGGATGAGACAGACAGCGCCTTTGCTCGTGAGCAGAAAGCCACGAATCCGCGCATTCAGAAGTACACGGCAAAGTATCGCCGATGAATTGGGGCTTGCCTGTCTCCGTCGAGATCGGTGGAGTGAGTTATGAGATACGCACAGATTTTCGCGTAATTCTCGATATCTTCGTAATGCTGAGTGATCCTGATTTGAGCGGCACTGACCGCGCAGAGGGCATCTTGCAGATGTTCTATGTCTCGCCTGAGGATATCCCGCCGCAGCATTTGCAGGAAGCTGTAGACCGTTTTACATGGTTCCAGAACGGCGGCAAAGAGCAGGATAAGAAGAAATCGCCGAAGTTGGTCGATTGGGAGCAGGATTATCCGTTGATCCTCCCGCCCATCAACCGGATATTCGGACGGGATATCCGCGGAATCCCTTATGATGCGGAGACCAACACCGGGGGCGTCCATTGGTGGACGTTCCTCGGTGCGTATAACAATCTCGGGGACTGCACCTTTGCTCAGGTCGTGCGCATCAGAGACAAAAAAGCACGAGGAAAGACGCTCGAAAAGGACGAACGCGAATGGTACCGCCGCAACAGCGACCTCGTGAACATAAAAAATAAGCTCAGCCAGGAAGAAGAGACCACCATTTCGACTTGGTTGAAATTGGGGAAGGAGTGATCAAATGGCAAATGCTGACGGCAGTGTGATTTTCTCTTGTGATTTGGATTCGACCAAAGCACAAAAGAAACTGAGCAAGCTGCGTGACGAGATATCCGAACTGAACAGCAAGCTTGAAAAGGAAACGGGCAATAAGATGAACCTTGAAAAGCAGCTTGACGCCGCATCTCAGGCAGCGAAAGCTACTGAGGAACGCGTGAAGATGCTGCGAAAGGAAGTCGAACGGCTGAACGACCGCGAATGGATCCAAAAACAGGGCTTTACACAGAACGAGTATCAGACGCAAGTGCTCGACCGCCGCGCCGCTGCGGAGGCGGAGCTCAAACAGCAGGAGGAGCTTTTGCACACGCAGACGAAGGAGGTCAAAACGCTTTCGGCGGCTTACGAAGAGACGACCGCCAACATCGACAGCATGACGGCGTCAAGGCAGGGCTCGATAAGGCGAAAGTACCCGCCGGTGAGTTGATCGCTAATACGGAGCAGGAACGCAGGGAGCGCGAGGCGGAGAATTCCGCGCTTGCCAAAGCGGGCCAGTATGCCGCGCGTTTCAGAGATCAGGTCAAGAGTTTAGCGCGCTCTATGCTTGTGTTCTCAGTCATCACGGCGGCGCTCATGGCGCTGCGCAAGCAGATCAAGGCGGCTATTGAGACCAGCGCAGAGGCATCCGACGCTTTTGCCCGCC
>OGRU01002557.1_pt1 | contig 11705 bp, 7 predicted proteins | sample 1553541 | NCBI WGS metagenome assembly OGRU01 (sample SAMEA2580068, study PRJEB22360) | human gut metagenome | biome: human gut; feature: human-associated habitat; material: faeces | place: Denmark | collected 2008/2010
GCAAGCAGATGGCGTGCAAAGTCGCCAGACGCTCTTTGTGCGGTATTGCCTTAGCAAAAAAGGCACCGCAGCCATGCAGCCGCAGTGCCTTTTTTATTTGTGAAACTCGTTTAGAATAACGATTTCATTATGCGTTCATGCTGGAGTTTTCCGGCAGACCCTTCAGAATGTGAACGAGGAACTTCAGCAGAGCTGTTGCGTCGTTGCCGTCGATTTCACCGTTCTGATCGTAGCAGTCACCATTCAGCATCTGCTGTGCGTTGAAGGTTACAACATTTGCAGCCTTCTTGTTCAGCAGAACTGCGTCTGTAACGTCTACAGCGCCGTCCAGATTGGTATCACCAAGCAGCAGCTGACCCGGAGTGATGGATGCAGCAGTTACGCTGGTGGTGGTAGCATTGCTGTCAGTTGTGGAAGCGTTGCTTGCATCTGTAGTAGCATCGCTTGCATCAGTGGAAGCTGCGGTAGTAGCAGCGGTTGTTGTAGTTGTATCCTTTGTGTCGGTAGAAGAAGTAGCTGTAGTAGTAGAAGATGCATCACGTTCGATGTACGGAGCTTCGTCATCCAGGAAGGAAGCAACCCAGCACAGCGGAGAGTTCCAGTTGATGGTGCACTCGTTTACAGACCATGCTTCTACGTTATCCAGATAGCACCTCATCGGAGCGATAGAACCTACCTTGTAGCCCTGACCCTGAACCATCGGGTCTTCCATGTTGGAGTTCGGACCACCGGACAGAACGCCGTACGGAGCATACGGGAAGTCGTCGCTGTTCAGCTGACCAGACCACCATCTGTGGTGCGGGTAAGTGGTAGAGTGTTCACCGTAACCGGTTACATAACCCTGTTCCAGCGGGTTGCGACCCATCAGGTAGTCCATTGAAGTGGTAACACCGTCAATGTACTTTACTTCCTTAGATGCGTCATATGCCAGAGCCAGTGCCATAGAGTTGTTGATTACCATGGAGTTGGAACCCCATTCGTAACCGCCACTCAGAGTCTTGGTTTCAGAATCGCCTGTACCGGAAGCAGCATTGTACTTCCATACAGTGGTATCATAGTCATGACCTACATACGGGATACCATATGCAGATTTGTCCTGTACTTCCAGAATGGAGTCAGCTGCCTTCAGAACTTCTGCCTTCAGGGTGTTTACTTCATCCTGAGTCAGCAGGCCCTTATCCAGCATAGCCTGAGAATTTACATACAGGGAGATAGAACCAACGGAGTTCAGAGTACCCCATGTGAACAGGGAGAATGAACCGTTGTTTTCACCACCAACCAGAGTTGTGGAGATTTCCAGAGCCTTTGCGTTGTCAGTACCATAAGCGTTGGTACCATACTTCATCAGTTCATCATAATAGGTCTTGTCGCCTGTTGTGATGTACAGTTCGCAAGCTGCCCAGTAGAATTCGTCGCTGACTTCGGTGTCACCGTACGGGCCACCGCCCTTGTTCTGATCCAGCGGAGCATACATGAGGTCAGCAGAGATACCGCCTTCACCCTTGGTGTCGCCACCCCAGCCAGAGAACTTCTTGAAGTTCTTCTGTGCTGCTGCATAGGTCTTGATTGCTGCATCTTCCATGGTCTTTGCATAAGCTGCATCGTAATCCTTGAACAGACGAGCTGCCTGTGCAAATGTTGCAGAAGCGTTCAGAGTTGCTGCATAGGTAACCGGCTTAACGATTCGCATCGGAGCCTTGTTTTCCTTGTCGCCTTCGTTCTTGTCATACGGAGCAACAGCCAGACCGGTCCACTTGTAGTCGTGAGCCTTGTGGTATACCATACCATCGTCACGCATCATTTCGAGGAAGAAGTCCAGTTCTACCTTGCACTCGTCCAGAATATCCGGAGTACCGTTTCCTGCTTCCGGAATAGACATAACGGTGGAGTTATCGCCGAACTTATCAGCCTTGCCTACCATGAGGGATCTCTCATACATGTTCATCAGAGTCCACAGAGAGATACCGCCGTTTACAACGTACTTACCATAGTCACCAGCGTCGAACCAACCGCCAGCTACGTTAATGGACTGGCTGTAGGACGGCTTGGAGGTGTAGATGTAAACCCACTTGTCTGCGATGTAAGCGTTATCAGTCGGCCAGTGCTGAGAATCCTTACGAGCCAGAGTCTTCTTGCTGCCTTCCTGGCTCTGCGGAGACGGAATGTACTTGTCTTCAGTATCCATTGCACGGTTCTGATAGAAGTAGTTCAGTGCATAGGTCAGCATGCTCTTGTCGTGGTGCTTTTCATACAGGTTCTTGTCGATGTCAAAACTCTTAGAAGTCTTGCCGGCAACAGTCAGGGTGTAGCCCTTGCCTTCTGTAGTGAAATCTGTGAAGTCGATCTGCTGGGTGTAATCCCAGGCACCAGACTCATCATACTTGGTGTTGCCGTCGGTAGTGCCGCTGTAAACAACGCTGCCGCTTGCGTCCTTGATCTCGTAGTCATACTTGGTAGTATCACCTTCGGACAGAACAACAGTTGCAACCTTCTTACCATTCGGATAGTAACCAACCTGGTTTACTTCAACGCCGGTCGGCACATAAGCAGCTTCTGCCTGATAGTCAGATGCATCATCGGTCATATCGATGAGTGCCAGGTTGTCGAACCGGATGATGGTATCCTTCGGGAAGCAGTCCATCTTCGCGTAGTTACCCTGACCGCCCATGTGGAAGGTCCATTCTGCGGTACCCTTAACGGTTTCAGTAGCCTGGAATTCATAAGCAACTGTGGTCCACTGGTTTGCCGGATATTCCTTGTTGTACCAAGCATCCCAGCCCTGACCGTAGTCTACCTTGTTACCGGTCTTGGAAGCACTCTTCAGCTTTTCTTCCAGCTGTTCCTGTGTCAGACCTTCTTCGTAAGACAGGGACAGTTCGTCACCGTTGCTGTGCCACAGTTCCTGATCATCTTTGGACATGTTGCCCAGCTTTGGGTACATGTGACCGCTGTTAGACGGGTTTACGCTGTAGGTAATACGATAGGTGTGACCGCTTTCAATGGTCAGATTTCTGTGACGGAACTGGCAGTCCCAACGGCTTTCACCGCCGTTTGCAGTACCACCGATGTTTTCCAGCTTGATCGCATAGATACCGTCGGTGATGTCGAACTTCATGACAGCAGTTGCATTTTCACAAATGTGCCAAGGCAAGCCCTTTCCGTTTTCGAAGGTACCTTCGCCCAGCTCCTCGCCTGCGAACGCTGTCATAGACAGTGCAGTCAGACCTGTAGCGGTAGCAGAAACTGCCATCACTGCAGCAGAAGCGAAGGCAAGTGCCTTCTTGCCGAGTTTTTTCTTCAGCATAAATATCCTCCTTGAAAATTAGAGATTTTTTGATGTTGGAACAAGGGTACGCATGTTCCACTTTCAACGATTGTTTTCGCCGAACACGCCGGCAGATATACGCCGCACCGGATAGGATTCAGACGCAACTATCCCTTACAGGGCATATCTTTCTCGTTTCATTTATTATAGCACATGAAAAATTCATTGTAAAGTGGATTTTCAAATTTCAGTAAAACATGCTAAACAGTTTCCATGCTTTTTGTGCAACTTGCCATATGTAACGACAGATTTTTCGGAAAAAACAGAAAAGAAAAAGGATACAGGCAAAATTTGCCCGTATCCTTTTTGTGAAAATTGCCGATTTTTGACAGAGATTAGCCCTCAGCCGGCAGAGTCCTTACGATCGAAACGAGGAACTGGAGCAGTACCGTCGAATCTGCCTGACCAACACCGTCATCGGTGCAGCAGTCAGCATTTGCATACTGCTGGTCGTTCAGGATTACCACGCCGGCAACCTTCTTGTTCAGCAGAACTGCGTCTGTGATGTCCACACGGCCGTCCAGATTTACGTCACCGTACAGGCTTGCCTTTACGCTCGGCTTCGGACCGTTGGTAGCGGTGGTTGTCTTCTTGGTGGTAGTTGTGGTGGAAGCGGTGGTCTTTTTGGTAGTTGTCTTGGTTGTAGATACAGTGGTAGTGATCTGACCGCTGCCGTTGTAAGCGTCTGTGTAAACTGTGATAGAATCGATAGTGAACTTGTTGCAGTCGATCCACCATACGCCGAACTTCAGTTCGCCGCCGTACTGGGTCTGAATGATCGCAGAAGTTGCAGAATCCACATCCCATACGATGCTGCCGGTCTTTCCGCTGATGGTCTGTTCCATATCCTCGGACTGTGTCCAGTAATCCGGAGCCACGCTGGTAGAAGAACCGAATGCACCCTGCCACTTGCCGATCTGCTTCTTGCTGGTGGAGAGGTTGATCTCAACCTTGGTGACCTTTTCGCCTGCCGGAACGCCCAGATCGGACCACTTCCAGCCCAGCATCTTATCGCTTGCCGGCAGCTCATCATAAACAATTGCCTTATTAATATCCTTGGTATACTTACCGCCGCTGGAAGGCTTTGCAGTAGTAGTGCCCGGTGTTACGTTGCCGTAGTGCAGAACGACCTTGTCGATCTTGACACTGCTTGCATCCGGATAGAAGACCATTGCCTTGACAGTCTGACCCACGTTGGACGGGATCACATAGTCTGCGGTGCACTGACCGTTCGAACCAACGGTTACGTCGAAGTCGGTCTGTTCCCAGGAACCAGTCCATGTGCCGAATGCACCGCTGGAGTTGGTGTCCTTAGTAGAAATGGTGTAGTACAGCGTTGCAGACTTTGCACCGTTGGGAGCAAACTCTGCGTACAGCTGCTTGTCGCCTGCGGTACCAGTCTGTGTGCCGGTTGTAATGTTTGCAGTCTTGTCATCGCCGCTTGCCGCAGCAGTAGTAGCGGTTGTAGTCGGGTTCTGCTTGGTAGTAGTTGCATTGGTTGTCGGGTTGCTGCTGCTTCCCTCGTCCAGAACGACCTTGTCGATCTTGACGCTGCTTGCGTCCGGATAGAAGACCATTGCCTTGACAGTCTGACCTACATTGGACGGAATGTTATAAGTTGCCTTGCACTGACCATTTGCACCAACAGTAACATCAAAGTCAGTCTGTTCCCAGGAGCCGGTCCATGTGCCGAATGCACCGCTGGAGTTGGTGTCCTTGGTGGAAATGGTGTAATACAGAGTTGCAGTCTTTGCACCATTGGGGGCAAATTCTGCGTACAGCTGCTTGTCGCCTGCGGTACCAGTCTGTGTGCCGGTGGTGATATTGGCATTCTTGCCGCCGCCGGAAGTATTTCCACTGGTAGCAACAGTTGTGGTGACCGGTGTGCTGCTTTCGTCCAGAACGACCTTTTCGATCTCAACGCTGCTTGCGTCCGGATAGAAGACCATTGCCTTGACAGTCTGACCTACATTGGACGGAATGTTATAAGTTGCCTTGCACTGACCATTTGCACCAACGGTAACCTCAAAGTCTTCCTGCACCCAGGAGCCTGTCCATGTGCCGAATGCACCGCTGGAGTTGGTGTCGCTGGTCTTGACCTTGTAGTACAGAGTCGCAGTCTTTGCACCGTTGGGAGCAAATTCTGCATACATCTGCTTGTCACCGTCAGTACCAACCTGTGTACCGGTGGTGATGTTTGCAGTCTTACCGCCGGACGGAGCGGCAGTGGTAATTGTAGTGGTTGTGATATTCTGCTTGGTAGTAGCCTGTGTTGTGGTTGTAGTCACCGGCTTATTGGTGGTGGTAGTGGTAGTTGTTGCCTTGGTGGTGGTAACAATGCTGCCGCTGACACCTTCAATGTTGGAGTCTACAGAACCGGTTTTGTAAATAGAATACAGACCTGCTGCTGCACCGACCAGACCTGCGTTATAGTCCAGGGCAACTTCGTTTGCCTGATAGTCGTTTACAGAGTCAGTATAAGTGAAGTTGGAGTCTGCCGGACCGCCGACCAGAGCACCGACCAGCGTGTGGCCATTGCTGCTGTAGCCGGTCTTGCCCTTCATTTCGTCAAAGCTCTGATAGCCGGATGCAGCTCTGTGGTGCGGATACTTTGCAGAATTGCTGTCCATGCCGACAACGAAATTCACATTCTTCGGGTTGTTGCCCAGGATCATGCCCATCTGTGCCTTGCACCAGCTGGAATAATCCATGCCGCTCTTTGCGGAATATTTCGTGGTAGCCAGTGCTGCCATCTGCAGTGCAGTGTTATAACGTGCACTGCCCCAGTCGCTTTCGCAGTAATATGTGCTTTCGCTGGTGCACTTGCCGTTCAGATATGTGGTGACCTTTGCCCAGTCCATTGCATCGCCGGTGATCTCACTCTGGAGGATCGCAGCACCGAGGCTGACATTATTCCAGCACATGGTGGAGTATACGCCCCACTTGCATCCGGACTGACCGGACTTACCGGCATTGGTGTCGTTCATGAACTTGTCCAGGAACGAGCTGTAGGTGCTGTCCTTGGTTGCCAGATACAGCCAGCCAGCTGCCCATGCCTGATCGTCATAGTAATCGTAAGATCTGTAGAAGTTTTCAGCCTCCGGACAATTTGCCTTATTGGTCTTGATAGAATAATTGTACAGTGCCTTTGCATACTTCAGGTCTTCTGCGTTGCCGAAGTTGATGTAGTTGACAGCCAGTGCTGCTGCATATTCTGCGGCGATGTCGCTGGCATCATCAGAAGTCCAGTAAGCAGTACGCAGACTCTGGTCATTCTGGGACTCCGGAGAGCACCAGACATCATGGTCAGCCTGTCCTACGCCTACCTGATAGCAGAAGCTGGTTACTGTATCGCCGCTCAGCTTTGTGCTTGCCTTAAAGAAATCACAGAAGCGATCGGTCAGTGCCTGCAAATGAGCTGTCTGTCCCAGTGCATCATAGCTGTCCTTGAATTCATAATAGCCCCAGCCCAGAGTAGAAGCGGTGTAGCCAGCCGGCAGACCAAACTTTACGTGATCGCCTGCATCGTGGAAGCCGCCGTCCACTTCATCGCTGCCGTGGCAGTTATCTCTCCAGTCAAACTGAGAGGCACTTCCCACATCAGAGCCGCACATATTGCCGTCGTAAAAATACATGGAGTACTGCAGCAGCTTTGCGTAGTTGTCATAAGACGCAGCAGATGCCGCCATGCTTCCCAGCGTTGTCAGTCCGGACAATGCTGTAGTTCCGGTCAGTAACGTCGCAGCACTGGCAGCACACGCCAGTACCCGCTTACCGAGCCCAAGTTTCTTCATAAAAAAACTCCTTTCGTAGTTCGCATTTTTCTGCACCGTTCTGCCCCAACTTCAGGACAATTCTCAAAAAGTGCAGACATGCCCGAAATTTATTCTATCATACCTCACAAAAAAAATCAACAGTTTTTTCCTTTCATACGAGAAATCTATGAAAACTGCCCAAACGGCATCTGGATTTTTTAGCCATAATGTCAATTTACTGCCGAAATCATGCTGATTTTGCAAATGCATACACGCCCCAAAAGTGCTGCATCGGTCAGATTCGCGTTTCCACGTCACGCAGCTGTTTCTGTAACTGTTTCCAGTCCGGCAGTTCTGCGGCGATCTCCGCATAAAATGCCGGCGAATGATCCGGATGGAGAAAATGGGAAAACTCATGCATCACCACGTACTCCATGCACCGCACCGGTGCCGCCAGCAGCCGCAGATTAAACGTCAGCACGCCGCGGGTAGGGCGGCAGTTGCCCCACTGGGAAACCATATGCCGGAACCGGATCTCAGGAAATGCCACGCCTTTCGCTTCAAACACGGGATAAACTGCACGGCAGAGATTCCGCACTGCCTTTTCGCAGGCGTTTTTCCACCAGCTGTCGAATACCTGTTTCCGAATCTGTTCGTTTTCCGGCTGTTTCACCAGCAGCCGGAGCGTTTCCCCCTGCACCAGCACGCTTTCCCGACTGCCGCGTTCCACCGCCAGCCGACAGGATTTCCCCAGATACAGTACTGGTTCTCCGGCGGTATAGTGCACCGGATACTGTTTCGGCTTTTCTGCGGCAGCGGCGTATTGATGCAGGGTCTGGAGAATTTTCGCGGCATGCTGCTGTAAGATCTGTTCCACCCGTTCTGACGGTACATGCATCGGTGCAGAAACCAGCAGACCAGTTTCCGGACGAAGCCGCATGTTGATATTTTTGACGGCTTTCCGTTCCAGCGTGTAGGAAATGGTTTCGCCGGCAAGAGTGATGTTCCGCTGTTCTTTCATGAGTCAGTGTCCTCGCTTTCGGTGAGATGCATTTTTGCAGCACTTGACAGATCCTGCAATCCGATGTATAATAGTATCACAAAATAATTGGGGAAACACTGAATAAAGCTTGTGCGTAAGATGCGTAGTCAGATTTTTCGGCAGATTGCACAGAAATTCCGCAGGCATACTTGATGTATGGCAAGGGATTTCTGGGCAATATGACGGAAAATCTGCACGCAGATTGCGTACAAAGCCGTCAGGCGGGCTTTATGCTGTGTTTCCTTAGGGAATGATGTTCTCCCTTGGGATTCCAAAACCGCTTGAGTGCTGATGACATCTGCTTTTTAGGGTCTGTTCCATATTTTTTATCTGCCGAAAAGACATGCAGAAAAAGATATGAAACAGATTTCTAGGCAGATATTGTCAGCTTTTTCTTTTTTCGGAGGTATTGTCTATGCAAAAAATCAAACTGCAACTTATTTTCCCCACTCTGCTGCTCTGTGTGCTGGCGGCAGCTGCCGGCTGTATCACCGGTGCACTCACCGCCGGATTCGGGCGTGTGCTGCTGTGGATCGGTACATTCCGGACAGAGCACCTGATCTCGTGTGTTCCCTTTCTGCCCATTGCCGGTGTCTGCATGGTATGGATATACCAGAAATACGGCAGGGAAAGCAGTCAGGGCATGAGCCTGATCTTTGACGCTGCGGACGGCACTGCAAAACGCATTCCCCTCCGGCTGATCCCGCTTCTGATCGGCAGCACGTGGCTGACACATCTCTGCGGCGGCAGTGCCGGACGGGAGGGTGTCGCTGTACAGCTGGGAGCTGCGGTTTCCCACAACATCGGCAGCCGGATTCCGTGGTTCCGGAGCATTCCCGATGCCGTTCCCATTCTGACCATTGCCGGAATGGCTGCCGGTTTCAGCGGGCTGTTTCACGCACCGCTGGCGGCAGTCTGCTTTGCACTGGAAGTGCTGGCAATCGGGAAACTGGAATATCGTGCCCTGCTGCCTGCCGCCATTGCCGCAGTGACAGCAAACGGGATCTCCGTCGCACTGGGGCTGGAAACCTTCCAGGTGGCACTTCCCGAAGCCGGCTTTGCACCGCTTTCCGTGCCGGTTCTGCTGCTGGGGATTTCCTCCGGCATTGTAGGCGGCATCTTCACCCTGCTGCTGAAACAAGGAAAAATCTATGCCGCCAAGCTGCTCCCCAACCCTGTGATTCGCATTGCCCTCTGCGGTTCGGTACTGGCAATGTTTCTCCTGCTCTCCGGACACGGCAGATACGCCGGACTGGGCACCGATCTGATCGCCCTCGCCTGTGACGGCGGAACCATTTACTGGTTCGACTTTCTGTGCAAGCTGCTGTTCACCGTCTGCACCCTTGCCATTGGATTTCAGGGCGGCGAAGTCACACCGCTGTTTGCAATCGGTGCCTGCCTTGGTGCAGCACTTGCCCCGCTGTTCGGTATCTCTCCGGTATTCGCCGCCGCACTCTGCTATGCCGCCGTTTTCGGCAGTGCTTCCAATACATGGCTCGCTCCGATCTGCATCGGAACCGAAGTGTTCGGATTCGCGTACCTGCCCTATTTCGCCGTTGTCTGCACCGTTTCCCGCCTTTGCAACGGCAACCGTTCCATGTACGGCAGACAGAAACCGGCTCCGCTGTTTTTGCAGGGGCAAAAATAAGACACGTTTTCAAAAAGCCGTACATGATCGCTCATGTACGGCTTTTGTTTAGAGCCTGTTCAAATCAGTTCTATCAAAGAGGATTGCGGGAGAGCCGCTTCAGCAGCGGAATGCACACACCACCGCACAGATTTCCCAGAATTGCCACCGGGAAATAACACAGTGCACGAAGCGGGTTCGGACAGCCAGCCATGCAGTAATAGAACGCATCTGCCACACAGTGGTTGAAGCCGGACAGAATGAATACCATGATCGGCATTACCACAATGAACACGCCGCCGATGAAGTTCTTCTTTTCGTTGCAGCGGCGGGAGCCTTCTACAGCGGAGAACATCAGAATGCCGCAGAAGAACGCCAGCACAAAAGAGCTAAGCAAGCTGTCGTCCAACTTGGCGGACATGGTTGCCTGTGCACGATCCATCAGTGTCACGTCCATGCCGTTTACCTTGGTTTCCGTTGCGAACCGTGTCAGGTGCACGATGCCGGCGGTCAGGCCGGCACCGATCGCATTCGCCAAAAAGGTGAAGAACGTTTCGCCCAGATACGCCTTGTCACGGTCGAAAATGTATCCCACCTTGCCGGTGTACAGTCCATACTGGAACTGCACAATGCAGAACAGTCCCAGCGAGAACAGAAATGCCCCAAGATAGCGGTTTTCACAGGACATGCTGACGACACAGCCGATGCCGATCATCAGACCGGACAGCATACCGTCCGCCAGAAAGGACAGCCACTTATTTTTTTGCTTCTTTTCCATTTTTTATTTCCTACACTTTCTATACTTTATGCAGCGTTTCCTTTATGCGAAAAACTCCGCCGGATCACCGCCATTCACTGCCAGAATGTGCAGCGGTGCCTGCAAGTCCGGCAGCAGAAAACCGCCCTCAATGCATGCCGAGCTGCAAAACGCAAACATGGACGGATAGGTTTCATCGTCCATATAAAACGGTTCTCTGGCATTTTCCGGATCAACACCCACACGATAAATGCCGTCCGCATAGTGGAACAGCACGTCCAGTTTGTCATTCCGGTGTTTCCGCATCAGAGCGATCACTTCGCCGGAATTTACAGAAACACTGCTCCAGTCAAAAGAAAGCATCGATTCCATTTTTTCTTCCTCCTCACAAAAAACAGCACACTCTGAGAGCATGCCGTTTTCCAGTTCATCAAAATTCAGCTTCATTCAGTATTTGGCTTAAGGCAACACCGCACAAAGCTTGTGCGTAAGGTGCGTTGTCAGATTTTTCGGCAGATTGCCCAGAAATTCCGCAGGCATACTGCCGTATGGCAAGGGATTTCTAGGCAATATGACGGAAAATCTGCACGCAGATTGCGTGCAAAGCCGTCAGGCGGGCTTTGTGCGGTGTTGCCTTAACTCAGCTTTGCACCGCACTTGCCGCAGAAGTCAAAGGTGTACTTCTCGTCGAACCGTGCACCGCACTTGCCGCAGATGCGAACACCCTTCAGCGTGCTCAGGTCGCCCTGCATGCTGGCAATACGACGCTTTCTGTCGTCGATGTCTGCACACAGCTTCAGTTCTTCCTGATGATCGCCGTTCGGATTCTCATAGAACAGTCTGCCGATCTCGGTCATTACTTCCTGAATCCGTTCCTTTTCGTATGCGATCTTCTTTTTCAGATTGCTGGTTTCCGCAGCACTCTTGGAAGATTCTGCCACATTGCGGCTCACCTGATTCATCTTGTCAAAAATACCCATGTTCAGTAACTCCAATCTCCGGAATCCTCCGGAAAACATGCTGCTTTTCTGAAATTTCATGTTTTCCGATAATCTCTTACAATTCCGACTTTCATAACGTTACTTAAATTATACATGATTCACAAGTTTTTGTCAAGTGTTATTTTTTCGGAAACATTGGCATGTTTGTAGTGCTACAATAGATATTGGACAAAATTAAGAAAAAAGAAAAGAGAGATA
>OGRU01002559.1_pt1 | contig 11698 bp, 9 predicted proteins | sample 1553541 | NCBI WGS metagenome assembly OGRU01 (sample SAMEA2580068, study PRJEB22360) | human gut metagenome | biome: human gut; feature: human-associated habitat; material: faeces | place: Denmark | collected 2008/2010
TTGGATTCGCAAGCAAGGCCCTTTCTTTATGCGCTATGGCTAAGCGGAAAAATGGGACCTGTCCCTATATCCCCAGAAACTTCAACTGCGCGCGGATGCTTCGAATGGAAGGCATGCGCAAAGCAGGGTTCACGCCTTGATACACCGCGCCGAACAACGCATCAGGTTCGGCGAGCGTGCCCGCATTCAGCGCTTCTTTCACCTGGTTAAGGCGGTCGACGCGATGCTTTCGCGTGGCTTCGATAATGGGCAGCGGGTCGTCGATGGGATACCCATGCCCAGGATAGAAACGCCGCACCCTGCCTTCGCGAACCAGCCGCTCAAGCACATCAAGGCTGGCAAAATAACTGGCAAGTACCCCATCGGGATGAAACACCACCGTGGGCCCATGGCGAAACAGCACATCGCCCGTAAATAGAGATTGCTCTGCGGGGAGAAGCAAGCCCACCGAATCTTCCGAATGGCCAGGAAGAGCGATCACCTCAAACTTCGGCGCTCCTTCAAAGGGGCGAAATGCGCCCTTCGGAAGAGCTTGGACATCAGTACTCCAGCCAGCTTTTTCCTCGCAAGAATGAGGCAAGCCCCCCGAATCCAATTCGCCTGCAGCTCCAGCTTCGACCGCACCTGCGCCCTCGGCGCCTTCCGAGCATGCACGCTTCACGCCGCCGCACTTCGCGAAGCCGTGCTTCTGCAGCAGCTGGTTGATACGGATCGTGCGCGGCGCGTACACCGGAGCGCCCGTTGCCGCAACAAGTTCGGGAATTCCCTCGATATGATCGGGGTGGTCGTGCGTGGCAACAATGGCTCCGATGCGCAGCCCTGCCTCACCGCATGTCGCCAGGATGCGCTGAACCTGCTCGCCGGCAGGAGCGGGGTCTATCACCACGCATTCCTTGGCACCCGGCTCGGCCACAATCCACGAATTGGTTCCCACATATGTCATGGGGCTGGGGTTGTTCGCGCGCACGCACCGGACGCGCGCGCTTACATGCCCACCGCACCAGGGCGTTTCATCCTCTACGAAACCCACCGCTCAACTCCTTTTCTCGCAAGCCGGCAAGAAAGCGCCCGCCTTGCCGCGTTGCCTATTTGCGCTTCGGAAAATCGCAATGCAGCATAAACGTGCCGTCTTCCTTTTTGATGGGGTACGACATGAAGCGCGTAAGTCGGCGGCGTGTTTCGACAAATTCTTTCGCGTTTTGAGCCGAAGCGATGCAAGTAAGGTTGTAAACGGTTGGCGCCAGCACCAGCCAATTGCCTGCGTCACCTGCACGCATAGCGTACGCGGGAGTTACCCAGTCGGCAATCTGCGCTTCGCTTGTTTCGCCATCGGCCACCTGGCCTTCTGGCATAAGGGCAGAAAAGAAGAATGTGTCGTATCGCTTCGTTTCAAATTCAGGCGTACAGAAGTTTGAAATAAGGCCCAGCAAGTCGGTGCGCAAAACCAATCCACGCAGGATGAGCATGTCGGCAAAGGCAATCTCGTGGTTTTCCAGAGCGGTACGATCTTCCTGCCAGGAAGGGTCGCTCAGGTCCTGTACCACCGAATGCTCGTCGGGGCCCGCCAGCAAAACGCCGCACTCCTCGAACACCTCGCGCGCAGCAGCAACAACCACGCGTCGCGCCACATCCTCGGTGCAGCCCATGAGCTCAGCCCATTCGGCAGGAGCGGGCCCACACCACGGGAGATTGGGGTTCGAGTCGCGATCATCGACCCTGCCACCAGGGAAAACAACGGCATCGGGAACGAACTCCATCGTTTTTACGCGACGAAGCATAAACACTTCCAGTTCCTGGCCGGTTGGGAAATCGGGCGGAAAATGATCGCTTTCGATGCGATATTCCGTCTGGAACGGAGCCGAATCACGCACCAGCATTACCGTTGCCGCATATTTGGGCTGCACCGGCTCAAACCCTGGCTGAAGCGAAGCCTCGATCTTCGAAAGCACGCTTTCCCTCGCCTTGAACTCGACCGAACCACCCTGCAAATCAACTCGCATAGCACCCTCCTTTTCGCCGCTTCCCGTTGCGGCGCGTCGTTCGCTTTCTATGATACGGTGCGCGCTGGTCTTGCGCCAGAATCAGGATGCGAGGCAACCAACATCAACAAGCCTCGTGTGATGCAGAGAACTGGACAACCGGTTCGCCAAATTGGGGTACTGGCCAACCGAGCCAAGCATGCCCGTTCGCCGGAGTCCGCCGCCAATGCACGCCACCTTAGCAGCTACACGACAAAGCTGAAGACTTCGCCCCAGTTTCGCCGCAAGACAAAATCGGCAGTGCAGTTGATGTTGTCATACACGATGGACCATTGCGTATTGCTGGTGATGTCTTCTGGGTTTGGCTCCTGCGAAGAACCGCGCAGCGCCTTCCAGGCAACTTCCTTCGTTTGCGGCTGCGCACCATCAAGCACCTCGGCAATGGCGAGCGCGCGTTCTTTTCCATGCCCTAAAGCACCGTTCTTCTGATTCGGCAGAACCTCGTTGGCATAGCACGCGTAATAGTTGGTGATTTCGCGCGCATGCGTAACGACCATAGGGCGCGCAGGATTTTGCGGGTCGTACTCAACAACGCGGCTGTCTCCAGAAGCATCGTTGATGAAGAAATGGTAGTCGCGGCCAGCCATGGCAACCATATCGTACGAGCCCAGCAAGTCTACTGCTTCCTGCGTGCTTGCCGCCCTATCAAGCACCAAACGAATGGCCAGTGAGGTATTGATTTTCGGCTTGCCGCTGTTTTGCCTGGTAGGTAGGCTATCAAGGGTAAGCACTGCAATGGATACGCCCTTTTCGTTTATGCCATCAAGACTCGCGAAGGGTCCCAACATCGCCGCAACTTTACTTTTCAGGCTTTCCTCGGGCATGTTAGCGCCCAAATTGTTCAGCACCGAAAAAGAAATGGACGCATACCCGTCCTTCGGATGCGTGCGAACCAAAAGCGCAGAGGTATCGTCTTTGAAATCGTAGTTGCGACCCATCAAAACGCTGCTTGGGGCTTCGGCGCAAAACGCACTGCAGGCGAACTTCGGCGCCTCGACCTTTACGGGAATCCCAGGGAATACCTGCTTGCACACCGCGTCGATATAGGCCTGGTCGTCTTCAACCCCTGACTTGATAATGGCGTCAAGGTCGTAACGATACGCAACCGTGCTCTCATACAGGTTGTACGCACCGGCAAAACTGGACAACTTCTTCAGCGAGCAAAACGTCTTAATACGTGAAGCGGCCAACGCCCCAGTCGCAACCACGGCTACCGCACCGACAGACGCCGCGCACAGCAAACCCACCTTCGCCGTTTTGGAATCACCTGCGAAAACACCCATGCGAGCTCCTATCCCCAAGATCAGCAGATCACTTTTGCCGCCATCGCACCAGCAGTTGCACAAGCCGGCCCAACAAATGGCGCGTTCCTCTTCGTTATTGTAGGGCAACCAGCGAAGCATCCATCCTGCCACACCGCAGGATGGTAACAACTACGTTATTAAATGATGCAGAAGCCGATCTGGTTCTGTCGCACCACAGGAGGGCAACAACTACGCCATTAAGCGATACGGATGGCCCATCTGGTTCTGCCATCCTACTGGAGGGGGTAATTGGTATCCGATACCCGCAAGCCGCCGCGTGGCGATTCTGATACCCACAGGAGGGCAGCAAGCCTGCGTCTTTCGGGCTGTTATTCGGCGGACTCTTCCTTGTCGCACTCTTCCTCGTCGAATATTTGCACTTGAAGCTCAAGATCGAAAGTGTTGGACAGCACATCGAAAAGCTGTTTCACGGCAGCCTTTGCAATGGAACGCAAATCTTGCTGTTTTATGCCCTCGATGATGGTCGTGCGCTCTTCTGCCGGCACATTCAGCGCAGAAAGGCTCATCTGCAGATAGCGTTCGATTTTTACGTCAAGGGGAAAATCGTCGCTGCACGGGCGCAACATGAAGCCAAGCATCAAGCCCGATGTTCCGATGTCCATCTGGTAGAAATCCTCTTCATCGAATGAAGGGTTGTACTGTTGGAAGAATTTCTGAAGATGCTTCGCGGTATTGCGGCGAATGTACTCCAGGGAACGTTCGCTGGCATACGCCTGCAAATACAAATCGCGAATGATTTCACTTAATTCGGCAATGGTGAGCTGAACGGACGTCTCGAGCGCATACGCAAAAGCCGGGCTGGCATTAGATCCCAACAACGCGACTGCTGAATCAGCTGCCGAAAACTGCTCCGCAAACATGAGCTTCATCAGCTCATACATCACTCCGTCTTTGTTTCCGAAGACATTCTGGAACGAGCTCGAGGACACATCGGCTTCTTTTAGAATGGCCGCCATGGTGGTGCCGTGGTATCCCCGCTCCAGGAACAGGCGAACGCTCGTCGAAAGCACGTGATTACGAACTGCTTCGCTATCGTACCTCCGGACCATAGAATGTCCTCTTCTCTACTCCAAAACGACTAAGTTTGTCTATTTCAGCGCCGAAAAGCACTTTTGTCAAATAGTCTTTGAGAATATGTACTGTTTGCCAAAAATAATCTAATTAACAGGGGTTATTGCATTTATCAATCATGCCTGAACAAATTCATCTTACCTTGCGGGAGGTTCAGCTCATAACATGGAATTCTTCACTCCCCGCCACGCAAGGCCAACGCAAAAGCCCCGCCTCTCACTTTGTGGAAAAGCAAACCTGAAAGCTCAATGAGACTCAAGACCAGCCCAAAACTTCAATGCCCCGTACAAGATTTCTGAATTAAAGGGCACCCCTGCGGCCAGCTTCGTTGCCGCCATCGGGGCTGGCACTCCACTCTCCTCAGGCGAGCCAGATCCACAGCCTGCCTTTTCCCGCCGCCTCAAGACCTAGGGGCTGCCGCTCCGTCCAATCCGCAGCAAACCCCTCTGCACACGGGCTGCCGCCCAACCCAATCCGGCAAGGCCTGGAGGGGTGCCTCGTCCGATCAGTGACCCTAGACGTTGCTGCCCGCGCTGCCACCGAGAATACGCATGTCTGCGTGATTTGCCCCATTGCGGTGATCCCCCCCCTGCGATATCCGCCCGTTGCGGTGATCCACCCATCGTGAAACCTATCTGTTGGGACAATCCGCCCATCGTGAAAACAAAAATCTCGGCATCTCTGCAACTTTTTTGCGATTACGAACTCTTCCCTGTCCCGGCAAAGCGAAATAGGGGCCTTTACACGGCAAATTACCTGCATTTTTGTGCCGCGATTCGCGATTGGGGAACTCGCAGCAATTGCCAATCGCAAAAAAAGTTGCAATTCGGACCGATTTTTTGTTTCTGGACTCTTGGAATAGCTTTGACACAGTGATTTGGTCAGGGCGAACCTTTGCAGCACCTCAATCTGCGCTACAACGCGGACCCAGCGTAGCATCGTGAGCAGCTTCGCAGTGACTCCCGTGGGCGCCGCCATGCCCTCCCCCCAACAAAAAAGCGGCACCCAATTGGGTGCCGCTCTGCTAGTGATCTTTCGTTCGGTGCCGTTCCTGTAGCAGCACCTTCGGAAGAAAACTTACATGTTGGAGAAGGCGAAGTTCTCGGGATGAGCCTTAACCTCGTCGCGCAGTTTCGGATTCATCTTGCGAACGCCACGACGGTTGTCCTCGGTCTGAGAAGCCAGAACCTGGTTGCGGTTCTCCATCTTGATCTGAGACTCGAAAGAGTTGTCAAGGGAAACCTGCAGGGATTCCTTGGTAAGGCGAAGACCCAGAGGAGCAGAGTTCTTAACCATAGCCTCTGCCATCTTTACGGCCTCTTCTACAACATCTTCGTCAGCAACAACCTTGTTGGCGAAGCCCCATTCCTTCAGCTCTTCTGCGCCAATGCGGCGAGCAGTCATCAGAGCCTCAGCAGCGCGAGCGTAACCCACGATGCGGGGGAGGTAGTAAGAACCGGACATGTCGGTACCGGTAAGGCCGATGTTCAGGTAGCCTGCCTGCATCTTGAAGGATTCGCCGCAAACGCGCAGGTCGCAAGCGCAAGCCAGGGAAAGACCGCCGCCTACTGCATGGCCCTTGAGAGCACCGATGATGGGCTGCATAGCGTTGCGCATGTTAACGGCCTGGTCGGAGCAGATGGTCTGCATGATGCAGTGATCGCGCTGAGCGCGGCCCATGTCTGCGGGGGGCTCGAAGTTGAGCTCGTTGAGGTTGAAGCCTGCGCAGAAGGATTTGCCCTCGCCGGTGAGAACGATTACGCGGCATTCGGGGTCCATACGGACCTTCTTCAGATAGTCGTTGAAGTCGGCCATCTGCTGGTAAGACATTGCATTCAAGTTAGCAGCATCGTCGAAGGAAACAACGTGGATCGGGCCACGGACGTCAACCTTGAGGCGCTCATACTCATACTTGAATTCGGGCAACTTGTATGCCTCCTGATATACGCTCATGCGCACTTCCCCTTCCATATTGGAAATCTCGTATAAGATAGATAAATCGTAGTTTTTTAAAGCGTCCCTTGTCAAGGACAGCAAGGGGCTTTCAGCTTCGTATTTACTGGCTCATACTGCCGAAAGAAGGGGGAACAATGGCAGAATTTAGCCCGACCCGAACCCATGCAACCTGGAAGCCGCGCGTCAGCTCAGCGCACCTTCCCTATTACCGCTGCAGCGAATGCGGCGCCGTTCTTGCCGGCATCGACGGCAACGTCGAAATCACGTGCACCAACGACGGTGAGCGTTCGCTTCTGTTCGAACCGCCGTACGGCCATGTCGATTTCAAGCCGAACTGCTGCGGCAAACCTATGGAGCGTATCGAACTCGTAGACGCCGCCGACGTCGAAGACCGCTTTAAGCTGACCTATCAGATTCTTGGCGGCATGAACAACAACTGCATCAACGTGAACTGGCGTTCCATCGACTCCACATGCAAACCCCGCTGGTTCGGCCTCAAAACGTTCACTGGCATGCAGCACAAGTACGTCACTCCCAAGAAGTGGCCTCCTGTAGTGTTTGCGCTGGCAGATGAAGACGCGTTTGCCTACTGCGACAAGAACCCCTGCGTGCAGTGCACCTTCCGCTGCAAGCGCGAGTTCGAGATCTACGCCTATGTAGAAAACATCGGCATGGTGGTTAAGCATCTCGACGAATGGGTAGCGCCTGGTAGCGCCAGCACCGACGACTTCGATTCGCCAACCGAGATCATGGAAAAGGCTCGCAAGGCCAAGGCCGAAAAAGGCGAATAGCCCTCACGCGCCAACTGCTCCTACTTCCGATACGAGGAACAAACACGGAGCCTGCCAGCTGACAGGCTCCGTGCCGTTTTACTAGCACTACAGCATTTCTGCATCGAAGCCCTTTTCGATCACAGCTCCGACAAGCACTTCATTGGGCACGGAATCGCTAAGATGCACCGTGGCCTGTTTGCCCTCGAGATCGACCACCGCACTTTCAACGCCGGGCACCGCTTCCAACGCTCCGCGCACGCGACCTGCGCATTTGTGGCACTTCATGCCCTCCACGCGCAAGCGCTTTTCAGGGAATTGCAAAACGGCGGAGCGCGAATTTACAGCGAAAGCATTCGGGCCGGTCGGCATTCCGTCGCTAGAAGAAGCATCGTTCACCGTTTCGTTAGCCGATGGTAGACTGTTCGCTTCTTTGCTGGCCACAGAACCAGCAGCGACGCCAACGTCAGCGACTTCGTTGACTGAGGCTGGGCCGCTCGCTGCTTTGCCCGCCGCACCCATCGACGTTGCGGATACGCGCTGCGGCTTCCACCCGCGCAAACGCAAAGCATTGGTGACCACGCATACCGAGCTTACGCTCATGGCCGCCGCCGCGATCATCGGGTTCAGACTGAAACCCACCCACGCAAACGCGCCTGCCGCCACAGGAATGCAGATGGCGTTGTAAAACAGCGCCCAGAACAGGTTCTGTTTGATGTTGCGCATAGTGGCACGCGAAAGATCCAGGGCAGCGGGCACATCGGCCAAATCGCTGTGCATCAGCACGATATCGGCACTTGAAAGTGCAATATCGGTGCCGGCGCCAATGGCAATGCCCACATCCGCACGAGCCAATGCCGGAGCATCGTTGATGCCGTCACCCACCATAGCAACCGGAGCCTTCGCGGAAAGCTGGCGAACAATACGCTCCTTTTCGGCGGGCAGCACGCCGGCAATGACTTCGTCGGTGCCCACCTGACGCTGCACGGCAAGAGCGGTTCGCTCGGCATCGCCCGTGAGCATCACCGTGCAAATGCCCATCGCCCGCAACTGCGCAATGGCGGCAGCGCTGGTTGCCTTCGGTACATCCGCCACGGCAATAATGCCTACCAACTTGCCATCGCAAGCGAAATAGGTGACGGTCTTGCCTTCGTCGGCGAGCCCTTCAGCCTGCGAAGCATCCACCGCGATGCCGCACTCGGCCATCATGCGCGCATTGCCCGCATAGCACGCCGCGCCCGAAACACAGGCGGAAACGCCCTGACCAGGAACCTGCTTGAATCCGGAAACCAGCTCAGCAGACTCTTTTACCGCATCAGCACCGATGCCACCCGCTGCGTACAGCACCATCGCGCGAGCCAACGGATGCTCGGAAGGCTTTTCCAGTGCATAGGCAAGCCGCAGCAGCTCTTCGGCCCGCACGCCCTCCACTGGTAGAACATCAGTTACCTGCGGAGCCCCCTTAGTGATGGTGCCCGTTTTATCCAGCACCACCGTCTTCACGCCGCGCGCCGTTTCCAGCGCCTCAGCCGACTTCACCAGAATCCCGTTCGCGGCACCGCGTCCCGTGCCCACCATAATGGCAGTAGGCGTTGCCAATCCCAGCGCGCAGGGGCATGAAATTACCAGTACGGAAATCGCGTACGTAAGCGCCACGGAAAGCTCCGCCCCCACGGCGAGCCACACGGCAAACACCACCACCGCGATAGCGATAACCACCGGCACGAACACGCCGCTGATTTTGTCGGCCATCTTTTCGATGGGCGCCTTGGAACTGGTGGCTTCGTCGACCAGGCGAATAATGCCCGCCAGCACGGTTTCTTCGCCCACGCGTTCGGCACGCATCGTGAACCAGCCCGCCGTGTTCACGGTGGCGCCCGTCACCGCGCTGCCAGCATGCACGCTCTTCGGCAGAGGCTCGCCCGTAATAACGGATTCGTCGACCGACCCTTCACCTTCCAGCACCACGCCGTCGACCGGCACCGATTCGCCCGTACGCACCATGAGCACGTCTCCAACGCGCACGCTTGCGGCAGGAACCTGCACTTCGACGTCGTCTTCCACACGTGTTGCCATTTTGGGCGAAAGATCCATAAGCTCCGAAAGCGAGCTGGTGGTTTTGCCCTTCGCACGCGCTTCAAGATACTTGCCCAGCGTAATGAGCGTCAGGATCATGGCCGCCGATTCGAAGTAAAGGTTCATGGCGAAATGATGAGCGGCCGCCATGTCGGAATGACCCATGAAAAATGCCATGTTGAACAGCGCATATGCGCCGTAGACCGTAGCGGCGCCCGAGCCTAGCGCAATGAGCGAATCCATGTTGGGGGCGCGATTCGCCAAGGCGCGAAAGCCCACACGGAAGAACTTGAAGTTGATGAAAATGACGGGCACCAGCAGCACAAATAGGGTGAGCCCGTACACCATCATGTTTTCCATGCCAGTGAGCACGCCGGGCAACGGCCAGCCGAACATGTCGCCCATAGAGATGTAGAACAGCGGCACCGTGAACACGAGTGAGGCAATCAAGCGGTGCAGCATGCTCTTCTGCTCGACTTCGGCGGTGGCGTTCGGATTGCTCGCAGCGACGCCTGAGCCTGTAGCAGCAGCGCCTGGCCCATCGGGTACGCCCGCCTGGCCTTTGGGGCTGGCGCCGTAGCCCGCCTTCTTCACGGCTGTCTCAATGGCGGCTGTAACTTCGGCGGCGTTGGCGTCGGCGGCAAGCTGCACTTCCATTGAATTCTTCAGCAGATTCACGGCAACACTCGCCACACCGGGGACCGCACTGGTAGCTTTCTCGACGCGCGCCGAGCAGGCAGCGCATGTCATTCCTTGAACATTGAAAGATATCTTCATGGTGTATCTCCTCTTGGAGTTTTGTGATTGGGGGGGTGAATTGCTGGCCGAACGAACCGCCAACCAAACCGGCGGCAATCGGGATCCTCGCGGACGGCAACTACGGCGGTAGTCTCAGCGACGGTCGATATCTGCACGAACGGGACAGTTGCAGCGACAGTCGGCAGCGGTCGACGGCAGTCAGGATCCGCACGAAAGCCAGCTTGGCAGGCTGCGGTCGGGCACCGGCCGAACAAACCCGCCCTTAGTGGGCAAAACGCTTGATGAGTTGCATGGCCTCGTCAATTACTTCGGTATCGCCTTCGCGTACGCGTTCGGTTACGCACGTTTCCAGATGGTCGCGCAGCAGCATTTCTGACACGGTATGCACGGCGCTTTCCGCAGCAGAAAGCTGAATGAGCACATCACCGCAATAACGGTTGTCTTCGATCATGCTTTTCACACCATTCAGCTGACCGATGGCACGATTCAGGCGCTTCTGCAATTCGCTTTGGAATTCGGCGCTGCGCTCCGTTGCTTTATGACGGCACTCGCATGTACGCTTTGGAGCTTCCGTTTTTTCCGAGCAGCATGCTTTAGACAATTTTTCGCTCATGGTGACCCTTTTCACTGACGGGAACGAGAGAGCCTCTTCTCCCCTTCTTTGTTTTACGCTGCAACTATATACCCCCAGGGGGTATTGTCAACAGGAAAAGTACCGACGGCTAACTTTCTTATCGAGCGAGATACTGGAGGTTGCTAGCACGCGGCCCTCACTCGGCGGGGCCGCTTGACCGGCGCCTCCTTGCCGCCGTCCCGCCCTGAACCCTCCCCGCGAATGCTGACTCTCAAGATTCGGCGAGATTATCGGCGTCAGAGACTTGAAAGCGGAGCTTCACTGATGCCAGCTTTGCCGCCAGCGCTCGACACCCCACAACACCACGCACTCCTTTGGCAGCGTCACCCCGCCCGACAAGAAGCCGCCCGCGCCCCATTCCGCCGCCCATAAGGGCGGCGCCGTGGTTGCGATCGCTCGCGCTGTTCGGCGGCGGATGGCAAGATCTGCGCACTATGCATGATTCGAGGGGCCCGTGCAGCGAAAAGGGCCCCTTCCCGGCAAGATATTCACGTGGTGTATCCTCCGACGGCGGTTTGCGGGGCTTTTCGGATGCATGGCGCGCATATCTTGCCAAAGCCAGCTCATTTTGAATACACGGCGGCGATATATTGCCACGAAGGGGCCCTTTTCCCGTCCGAGGCCTTTTTTGGGATACACCGGGGCAAAATATTGCCATCGTCAGACACCCGGGAACGCATAACGTCAACATATCGCCACCGCCAGGCGCTTGGGAATGCATTTCGCGGGCACCTTGCCGTCGCCGAACGGCCGAGAGCGCATTGCGAGCACACGTTGCTATGCACCGGCCTCCGGGGAATACAATTCGCGGGCATATGCCGCCATGCCCGACCGCCCGATGACGCACCGCGGCAGCATATCGCCAGCAAAGCCACCCTTCGGCTACGCAAGGGGCAGCATGCTCGTTCCCACCGTACCCCGCCCGAGCCCATCCGCAGGATGCGGCGGTGCCCAGCTGCGGCGGTGGGCGCCGCCGCGATGAAAGAGCCGGGACATTGGCGCGCGCGGCCTACTGGGGGGTGTTCCTATAGTTCTGTCAAGGGAGATTCGCCCTTTCGATGGGCGTTT
>OGRU01002566.1_pt1 | contig 11665 bp, 6 predicted proteins | sample 1553541 | NCBI WGS metagenome assembly OGRU01 (sample SAMEA2580068, study PRJEB22360) | human gut metagenome | biome: human gut; feature: human-associated habitat; material: faeces | place: Denmark | collected 2008/2010
GTGATGAAGTCTTCAAAGCCCCTTTCTATCAGTATTTGAGATTAAGTAAAACGGTTCGATTCCGGTCTGCGGCATTATTTTTTTCTCTGAGATTTTTGTGAAGTCAATGTTTGCAAGAATCTCAGAGTTTTTTGTTTTATGCATTCCATTTGGAGGTAAGGATATTATTCAAAAAATAACGGCATTGCATCTCATCTTACGAGATACAATGCCGTTATTTTAAAGTCTTCACACTTTCATTAAAAGTGGACCTGGCGGGAATCGAACCCGCGTCCAAAAACCTGTCCCATGTACTTCTACTATCATAGTCAGTTATTTGACATTCCCTCTGCCGTACGAAAACTAACATCCTTACGGGTTCAGTAGCTTCATAATACGCCTGACGGCTCAAAGCTTTGCCGTCATCGTTTCTCACATAGTCGGTGCCAGATTCCTAAAGTGTGAGTGCTTCAGGGCTGACATGCAGCATTTAGGCTGCAGCTAATTCGAAATTATCGTTAGCGTTTAATTTTAAGTTTGCGATTTAACGCATCAGCCTACGGATAGCTTCTCCATCTTCGAGATCCCTGTCGAAACCAGTACAAGCCCTGATCAGGGTAGAGTAATAAATACTCTCTACTGTAACAGACACATTCTCTTGTGTGCTGTACATACTAATATAGTAAAAAGAAATATAAATGTCAAGTGATTATTGCATTAAAAGAAGTGAAAAAGCAGTAAAAATTTAGCATTTTTAATCTCATTTCACATATTTTTTATAAAGATAATTACTGTCAGACAGGGAAGAATGTGTTAATATAATAATATGAGTAATTATAAATCTTAACAAGAAAATTCGGAAAAAGGAGAGGTTTCTTATGCCAACAACATACGCACATTATAAATTCGGAAAAGAGGTGCTCAGCGCACTTCCAAGACCCCTTCAGAATTCTATAGAAGCGCATAGAGAGTTGTTTGATATTGGGTTACATGGACCGGATATCTTATTTTATTATAATGCATTAAAGAAAGATCCGGTGAATGAACAGGGGCATACACTTCATGAACAATTTGCCGATGAGTTTTTCCATCATGCTGTTGAAGTGATTGAGAAAGCAAAAGATCCGGCAGCGGCGCGTGCATATATTTATGGATTTATCTGTCATTTTGCTTTAGACAGTGAATGCCATCCTTATGTTGAAAAAATTATGCAGGTCGGAAGAGTTTCACACAATGAGATTGAGATGGAACTGGATCGAATGATGCTGACGGAAGATTATCATGATCCTTTGCGCTATCTGACAGCAAAGCACATTCAGCCGAAGATGGAGTATGCGGAAGTGATCGCACCATTTTTCAAAGATGTAACAGCCGAGCAGATCTATAAGGCATTAAAAGGGATGGTTTTTTATCATAAGCTGTTTCTGGCACCGACATCTGGAAAGCGAAAAGCGTTGTTTCTTGGGATGAAGGCAGTGGGGAAATACGATTCATTGCATGACATAGTGATGAGTGTAAAGCCAGATCCGTTATGTCAGAAATATTGTAAGGTTTTGAAACGGCAATATTCAGGTGCAGTGCCGTTAGCTGCGAGTCTGATCGTACAGTATCAGAAGAAATTATTCCAGGATACACAGCTTCCGGAACGTTTTCATGAGACATTCGGTGCAGGAGAAGAGTGGGAGAAACTGCGTCTGTAGAGAATCGAAGAAAAGAGTAACAGACTGCTTGCCAGGAGAGATGCAGAAGAAGAGAAAAAGAGTCAGGAGAATGTAGATGAAGGAATTCGTTAAAGTGCAGGATATCACGAAAACTTATAAAATGGGTGAAGTTGAGATTCATGCAGTGGATCACATCAGCTTTTCGATTGAGCAGGGAGAACTTGTTGTAATCGTTGGACCAAGTGGTGCAGGTAAGACAACTGTGCTTAATATTCTCGGCGGAATGGATACGGCAACAAGCGGGAAGCTGTATGTAGATGGAAAAGATATTACAGGATTAAAGCAAAACGAGCTGTCGGAATACCGCAGGGAAAATCTTGGATTCATTTTTCAGTTTTATAATCTTGTGCCGAATCTGACCGCATTGGAAAATGTTGAGCTTGCGTTGCAGATCAGTAAGGATCCGTTGGATGCACAGGCAGTTTTGGAGGAAGTTGGTCTGGGGGAACGGAAGAATAATTTTCCGGCACAGCTTTCCGGCGGTGAGCAGCAGCGAGTTTCAATCGCGAGAGCATTAGCGAAGAACCCAAAGCTTTTGCTTTGTGATGAGCCAACAGGTGCATTGGATTACAATACAGGAAAATCAATTTTGAAATTACTTCAGAATATGTGTAGAGAAAAGGGAATGACAGTTATTATCATTACACATAATCAGGCACTTGCGCCGATGGCAGATCGATTGATTCATATAAAAAATGGACAGGTAGCAAGAATGGAATCTAATGAGAATCCGACTTCGATTGATGAAATTGAATGGTAGGGGATGTGGATGAAGAAAGCATTACGAAAAAACTTTTATATGGAGATCCGTCATAGCCTTGGACGTTTTTTATCCATTTTCTTTATTGTTGCGATAGGATGTGCATTCTTTTCCGGAATCCGTGCATCAGAGCCGGACATGAGATATTCAGGAGATGCATATTTCGATGAGAAGAACCTAATGGATATTCAGGTAATGAGTACAATGGGACTGACAGAAGATGATCTGGATGCAATTCGTGCTGTGGATGGTGTATTGGATGCAGAAGGAAGCTATGCAACAGATGTACTTTGTACGATTCGGGGAAACCAGGTAGCAGTTCATGTTATGGCGCTCCAGGATAAGATGAATCAAGTTCAGTTAGAAGATGGCAGGCTTCCGGAAAAGGAAAATGAATGTGTAATAGATGCAGATTATCTGGATGGAAAGAATCTGAAGATTGGGGATAGGATCACATTATCGAGTGGGACTTCGGATTCTTTGGAAGATACACTTAAGACAGATACATTTACCATTGTTGGTACGGTCAGCAGTCCGGAGTATATTGCATTTCACAGAGGCAGTACAACAATCGGAAATGGAAGTGTCAGTGCCTTTCTTTGCGTTCCGGAGAAAGCATTTTCATTAGATGTGTATACAGAGATTACAGTGCAGGTTGAAGGTGCAAAGAAAGCGACTGCATTTACGAAAGAATATGAAGAACATGTGGATTCTGTGCTGAAAAAGGTTCAGGCAATTAAAGCGGAAAGAGAACAGGCCAGATATGATGAGATTGCTTCGACAGCGCAGGAAAAAGTGGATGAAGCACAAGAAGAGTTAGCTCAGGCAGAGCAGGATCTGGCGGATGGAAAAGAAGAGGCGGAAGAAGAACTTGCAAGTGCAAGAGAGAAACTTGATGCAGCGCAGAAAGAGCTTGAACGAGGAAGAAATCAGCTGGCAGCTTCGAAGCTTGAACTGGAGCAGTCGAGAAATCTTCTGATATCAAAGCAAAAGGAGCTGAATCAGTCAAAAGCACAAGTTGAGCAGGGAGCACAGGAACTTAGCGAAAAACAGATTGCACTTACAACATTAAGAAATCAGCTGGCACAACTGAAAGAGCAGGAAGAAAGTCTGGAAGATCAGAGACAAGAACTTTTAGTGCAACAGACACAGATGCAGCAAAAGAAAGACGAGCTTCTGAAAGCAAAGGAAGAATTGCAGCAACAGGCAGAAGACTATCAGTCTGCGTATCAGCAGATTTATCAGCCGCTGAAACAGTCCTATGAAGAACTAAATACACAATATGAACTTCTTTTACAGAACTATGAGGCACTGAAAGAAGAATACGACCGGAAGCAGGAAGCAGGAGAAGAAGATCCGGAATTAAAGGCTCAGTTAGAACAGTTGGAAGCTGAAAAAACAGCAATGGAAGAGAAGTTGACTGAATTGAAAGCAAATCTGGATAAAATGGAATTGGAGGCGAAAGCTGCCGAAGCGGAGATTCAGAAAAACCAGACAAAAATCGAAGCCGGATTGACGCAGATTAACGAAGGGTTTCCAGCAGTTGAAGCCGGGATAGCTCAGATTGAAGAAGGTATTCCGGTATTGCAGGATAATATACAGAAACTGACGGATGTGTTGACACAGGGAGATGCTGCAATCCTTACCGCAAGTCGGCAGATAGATCAGGCAAAGGCGCAGATTACATCCGGTCAGCAGCAGATTGACAGCGGATGGCAGCAGATCAGTGAGGGACAGAAGAAGATTGAGGAGGCACAGCAGCAGTTAAGCAGCGGAACAAAGGAGCTGGAAGACGGTTGGGCAGTGTATGAGGAAGGTCGTATAGAAGCTCAGAAGAAGATTGAAGATGGAGAGCGGCAGATTACAGAAGCAAGAGAAGAGCTTGCGAAAGCACAGCAGAAGATTGATGATCTTGAAAAGCCAAAGTGGTATGTTTATGATCGGAACAATCTGACAGAATACAGTGGATACGGAGATAATGCAGACCGTATGCGGGCAATCGGTAAAGTGTTCCCACTCATTTTCTTCCTTGTTGCAGCATTGATCAGTCTGACAACAATGACACGAATGGTAGAGGAGGAGAGAACGCAGATCGGTACTTTGAAGGCTCTCGGATATGGAAATGCTTCAATTGTTGGAAAATATCTCTGGTATGCGATCCTTGCGACATTAACCGGTGGTGTTTTCGGAATTCTGATTGGAGAAAAGATACTTCCTTATATTATCATCACGGCATATAAGATCCTGTATCGCCATATGAATGATGTTGTGATTCCGTATAATTTGTATTATGCCGTAGCAGCATGTGCAGCAGCACTTGCATGTACAGTGATCGCAACACTGTTCTCCTGTATGAAAGAATTACGAGAGCAGGCAGCAGAATTGATGCGTCCGCCGACACCAAAACAGGGAAAACGAGTATTTCTGGAACGAGTTCCGTTTATCTGGAAAAATCTGAATTTCACATGGAAATCAACCGTGCGTAATCTGGTGAGATATAAAAAACGCTTCTTCATGACCGTATTTGGAATTGGCGGTTGTATGGGCATGATGTTGTTTGGTTTTGGATTAAAAGATTCTATTTCAGCAATCGTTCCGCTTCAATACGAACAGATTCAGCTTTATGATGGAGACGTTATTTTAAAGGAAGATGTGACAGAAGAAGAGAGAATTGAGGTTCAGAAAGAACTGGATACGGATAAGAAGGTATCAGTGACTGCAGAAAATCTTTTGAAAAATATTGAGGTCAGTTCAGGAGAGTCTTCTCAGGAAGTTTATTTAGATGTACCAAAAGATGTGGAAGCATTCAAAAAGTTTGTCGTGATCCGGGATCGGAAGACAAAAGAAATTTATTCATTGGATGATAAAGGAGCAATCCTGACTGAAAAAGTAGCGAAACTGCTGGAAGTCGATGTCGGTGATAAATTAACGATTGATACAGATGATGGAGAGAAAACAGTCTTGATCAGCGCAATTTGTGAGAACTATATGGGACATTATCTCTATATGACATCTGAAGTCTATGAAAAGACATTCGGTGAGGCTCCGGCCTATAATTCAATTTATTATAGAACTCAGGATCGTACAACAGAGGAGGCGAAGGATGTCGGCGAAAATGTAATGAAGTGTGATGGAACACTTAGCATCAGCTATACGACAAGCCTGAAAAAGCAGGTGGATCATATGCTGGAGAGTCTGGACATCGTGATTATTGTATTGATTATTTCAGCAGGAATGCTGGCATTTGTAGTGCTGTATAATCTGAATAATATTAACATTACAGAGCGCAAGAGAGAACTGGCAACATTAAAGGTACTTGGATTTTATGACAAGGAAGTTTCTTCTTATGTTTACAGAGAGAATATCCTGCTGACCTTGATTGGGGCACTGGCGGGATTGTTGATCGGAAAAATTCTGCACCGCTTTATTGTTGAGACAGTGGAGATTGATTCGGTTATGTTTGGACGAAATATCGATCCACCAAGTTTCCTGTATGCCTTTCTTCTGACAGTGGCTTTTTCATTGTTTGTCAATGGAGTGATGTATTTTAAGTTAAAGAAGATTAACATGGTTGAATCACTCAAGAGTGTAGAATAAGACAGATTTGTCAGGAAATATAATAACGAACATAATAATGGATTGCAGAGAAGCTGCATGGAACATAGATACAATTGTGAAATGTTCCATGACAGCTTCTTTGTTGTTGCCGGCCGCATATAACGTAAGCTATCATGAACAGTAACTTTTTGTTAAAAAGCACTTGAAATATACCTGTAGGGGGTATATATTAATAATTAGAAAATATACCCCCTGGGGGTTATACGACAGGAGAAATACAATGGAAGAAAAGAAAGTCTGTCCGGGATGTTGTCACAAGACAAAGGACCGCCCGGAAAAAGAATATAAAGATCTGATGAATCGTCTGAGTAGAATTGAAGGACAAGTCAGGGGAGTTCGAAGGATGGTTGAAGAAGGCGCGTATTGTCCGGATATTCTGATTCAGGTATCTGCGGTGAATGCGGCTCTGAATAGTTTCAATAAAGTGCTTTTGGCAAATCATATCCGGACATGTGTGGCAGATGATATCCGGGATGGAAAAGATGAAACGATTGACGAGCTCGTGACGACACTTCAGAAATTGATGCGATAAAAGATCTGAAGAGAGATCTGGCACAAAAAGTCCGGATCACAACTTGAAGGAGGAGTAAGATGGAACAATATAATGTGACGGGAATGAGTTGTGCAGCCTGCAGTGCCCGTGTTGAGAAGGCAGTTGGGAAAGTCCCCGGAGTTGAGAACTGTTCAGTCAGTCTTCTGACGAATTCCATGGGAGTGGAAGGCACAGCAACAGTAGATGCGGTTATTGCGGCTGTTGAGGAAGCTGGATATGGGGCAACGTTGAAATCTGCAAAGAATGAAGGGTATGGGATGAATCAAAGTGAGCAGAACTGTGCGGAAGATGCGTTGAAAGACAGGGAGACACCGAAGATGAAAAGGCGTCTGATCGCTTCTTTGTGTTTTTTGATTCCGCTCATGTATCTGTCAATGGGGCATATGATGTGGGGCTGGCCACTTCCGGTATTTCTGGAAGGAAATCATGTGGCGATGGGGCTGGCGCAGCTCCTGTTAACGACAATCGTTATGGTGATCAATCAGAAGTTTTTTATCAGTGGATGGAAAGGCATGATCCATAGAGCACCAAATATGGATACGCTGGTTGCACTTGGTGCAGGTGCATCTTATGGATATAGCGTGTATGCATTATTCGCTATGACAGCAGCGCAGACGGCAGGCGATATGGATCATGTGATGGAGCTGATGCATGAATTTTATTTTGAATCAGCAGCAATGATTTTAACGTTGATCACAGTCGGAAAGATGCTTGAAGCGCATTCAAAGGGAAAGACAACAGATGCATTAAAGAGTCTCATGAAGCTGGCACCAAAGACAGCAACGCTCCTGCGTGATGGAAAAGAACAGGAAGTTTCGATTGACCAGGTGAGAAGAGGAGATCAGTTTGTTGTAAGACCGGGGGAGAATATTCCGGTGGATGGAATTGTTCTGGAAGGAAACAGTGCAGTAGATGAAGCTGCCCTGACCGGAGAGAGTATACCGGTAGATAAAGCAGAAGGGGATAAAGTGTCTGCGGCTACAATGAATCAGTCAGGTTTTCTGCGTTGCGAGGCGACGAGAGTTGGCGAGGATACGACATTATCACAGATCATTCAGATGGTAAGTGATGCGGCAGCAACAAAAGCGCCAATTGCCAAAGTGGCAGATAAAGTTTCAGGAGTATTTGTTCCGGCAGTTATTTCTATTGCAGTTGTCACAATGATCGTATGGCTGCTTGTCGGAGAGCCTGTTGGATTTGCACTTGCAAGGGGAATTTCTGTTCTGGTGATCAGCTGCCCGTGTGCATTAGGTCTGGCCACTCCGGTTGCAATTATGGTTGGAAATGGAATGGGCGCGAAGAATGGAATCATGTTTAAGACAGCTGTTTCGCTGGAAGAGACAGGAAAGACGGAGATTGTCGCACTGGATAAGACAGGAACAATCACAAGTGGAGAACCGAAGGTGACGGATCTGCTCCCTGCGGACGGAATGACAGAACATGAATTATTATTTTTTGCAAATGCATTGGAGAAGAAAAGTGAGCATCCGCTTGCCCGGGCAATTCTTGCAAAGGCAGAAGAAAATGGGGAAGCAGAGCAGAAAAGTGAAATCACACAGTTTCAGGCAGTTCCGGGAAATGGTCTGTCAGGAAAACTTGGAGAGGACTGGCTGTACGGAGGCAATTTTAAATTCATTTCAGACAAAATGAAGATTTCTGCCAGCATAAAAGAACAGGCGGAACGGTTGGCACAGCAAGGAAAGACACCGCTGTTCTTTGGAAGGAATAAGCAGTTCCTTGGCATGATCGCAGTTGCGGATGTGATCAAGGAAGATAGTCCACAGGCAGTGAAAGAACTTCAGAATATGGGAATCCATGTTGTTATGCTGACCGGAGATAATGAGCGCACAGCGAAGGCAATTGGTGAGCAGGCAGGTGTGGATGAAGTGATCGCAGGTGTTCTTCCGGAAGGAAAAGAACAGGTGATCCGCAAGCTGAAAGAAAAAGGAAAGGTTGCGATGGTAGGTGACGGTATCAATGATGCACCGGCACTGACCAGGGCAGATATGGGAATTGCCATTGGAGCGGGGACAGATATTGCAATCGATGCAGCGGATGTTGTGCTGATGAAGAGCCGGTTAAGTGACGTGCCGGCGGCAATCCGTATGAGCCGTGCAACATTGCGCAACATTCATGAGAATCTGTTCTGGGCATTTTTCTATAATGCGATAGGAATTCCACTGGCAGCAGGAATCTGGATCCCGGTCTTTGGTTGGAAATTAAATCCGATGTTCGGAGCGGCGGCAATGAGCCTGTCCAGTTTCTGTGTAGTAACAAATGCATTGAGACTGAATCTGTTTAAAATGTACGATGCCAGCAAAGACAGAAAAAGAAAGATGAAAAAGGTAGAAACAGCAGAAAATACTGTTTCAGATATTGTCTTAGCAGACAAAAATGAGTCAGAAAACAAGGAGGAGACAAAGATGACAAAGACAATGAAAATCGAAGGAATGATGTGTGGACACTGTGAGGCGGCTGTGAAGAAAGCTCTCGAGGCACTTGAGCAGGTTGATACAGCAGAAGTCAGCCATGAGGCCGGAACAGCGGTTGTGACACTGAATTCCGAAATCAGTAATGAAGTGCTGAAAAAGACAGTCGAAGACAAAGATTATACAGTAACAGCGATCGAGGATTAATGAGCAAAGAAGAGGTCCCCTGCGGAAATGAAAGATTCTGCAGGGGACCTCTTAGATTAATCCTTGTATACAATCTTTCCATCACAGATTGTATATTTTACTTTTCCATACAATTCCCATCCGGTAAATGGAGAATTAGAAGACTTAGAAGCATAAGTCTCAGGAGTCCATTTCTCATTCGGATCAAACAGTACAAGATCAGCTGATTTTCCTTCTGCGACAGAACCGCACGGAAGGTGATACAGGCTGGCAGGATTGATCGTCATCTTCTCAATCAGCTGGCTTAATGTCAAGTGTCCCGGACGTACAAGGGAAGTGATTCCGAGAGCAAGGGAAGTCTCAAGACCAATAATACCGCTTGGTGTTTGTGTGATAGGACGGGATTTCTCTTCCGTACTGTGTGGCGCGTGGTCTGTAGCAATCAGATCGATCGTACCGTCTTTGAGACCTTCGATGATAGCAAGGCGGTCATTTTCTGTACGAAGCGGTGGGTTCATCTTGGCAAGTGCGCCGTATTTTAATACAGCTTCATCTGTCAAAGTGAAATGATGCGGAGTTGCCTCTGCATGTAGATTTGCTCCCATAGCTTTAAAGGTACGTACCAGTTCAACGGACTGTCCGGAGCTGATATGCTGGATCACGACCTGTGCACCGGAACGAAGCGCCAGCAGACAATCTCTGGCAACAAGAGATTCTTCAGCAATCGAAGGAGATCCGTAGATGCCCAGCGCATCAGATACAGGTCCGTGGTTGATTCCGTTTGTTTCAATAAATGCAGGATCTTCTTCATGAAGACTGATCGGAAGGTCAAGTGCCTTCGCCTCTTCCATTGCCTTATAGAGAAAGGCAGCATTCTTAAGAGGGATTCCGTCATCTGTGAATCCACAGGCACCGGCAGCGGCAAGTTCCTTCATAGAAGTCATCTCTTCACCCTTGAGTCCGCAGGAGACAGCAGCAGCCTGGAAAATATGGATGTCTTCCAAAGCTTCCCGTTCCATCAGTTCTTTGAGAACCGGAACAGAATCGATGACCGGTGAAGTATTTGCCATACAGATCACGGAAGTAAATCCACCGGCAGCAGCTGCTAGAGATCCGGTATGGAGATCTTCTTTATAAGTAAATCCGGGATCACGGAAATGAATGTGTGTGTCAACAAGTCCTGGAGAAATCATAAGTCCTGCAGCATCAAGCTCATCCTCTCCATTTTCAGGTGTCAGAGTTCCGGCATCTGCGAGTGTCTGGATCAGACCGTCTGTGATGCGAAGGTCGACAAGACGTTCTGTATCAGATGCAGGATCAATTAGAAAACCATTTTTTATAAGCATAATTCATCCTCCTTTTGCTGTTAAGTATACCGTATTTTTGATAGAGATTCAAATTTATTAGAAAATGTGTTATCATAAACACACCATAACATGAAAAGAAAGAAGGCAGAAAGGTTGATCTCTGAATTTTACCGGATCCAGACAATCGTTCTGCGGAAAGAAGGAGTAAATGAAAGAATACGATTATCTGATTGTTGGAGCAGGTCTTTATGGAGCTGTCATGGCACATGAATTAAAGAAAAAAGGGAAGAAATGTCTTGTGATTGACCGAAGAGATCATATTGCAGGAAATATTTACTGTGAGGACATAGAAGGAATCCATGTACATAAATATGGTGCACATATTTTCCATACGTCTGATAAAAAGATATGGGATTACATGAATCAGTTCGCGGAATTTAATAATTACATCAATTCACCGGTAGCAGTTTATAAAGATGAACTTTATAACCTGCCATTTAATATGAATACATTCAGTAAGATGTGGAATATCCGCACACCACAGGAAGCAAAAGAGATTATTGAAAAACAGCGCAAAGAGACAGGAATCACAGATCCACAGAATCTGGAGGAACAGGCACTTTTTCTTGGCGGAAGAGATATCTATGAGAAACTGATCAAGGGTTATACAGAGAAACAGTGGGGAAGAAAGTGTACAGAACTTCCGGCATTTATTATCAAACGTCTGCCATTCCGCTTTGTTTACGATAATAACTATTTCAATGACAGATATCAGGGAATTCCGGTTGGCGGTTATACAGCAATCGTTGAGAAGATGCTGGAAGGGACAGAAGTTCGCACAGGGATTGATTTCTTTGAATTCAGAAAAGAGAATCCGGAGATTGCAGAGAAGATTATTTTTACAGGAATGATCGATGAATATTTTGGATATCAGCTGGGAGCATTGGAGTATCGTTCTGTCAGATTTGAGACAGAAGTTCTTGATTGTGAGAACTATCAGGGAAATGCTGTTGTCAATTACACAGAGCGTGAAGTTCCGTATACAAGAATTATCGAGCATAAGCATTTTGAGTTTGGCAAGCAGGAGAAGACAGTTATTTCCAGAGAGTATT
>OGRU01002578.1_pt1 | contig 11636 bp, 9 predicted proteins | sample 1553541 | NCBI WGS metagenome assembly OGRU01 (sample SAMEA2580068, study PRJEB22360) | human gut metagenome | biome: human gut; feature: human-associated habitat; material: faeces | place: Denmark | collected 2008/2010
TAACAGTCTAATTAGAGCAGAAGTTAAGCACTACGCAAACTTCGGGTATTCAGGTGAATGGTGACATTTGTTTATACAACTTTGCAGAATAAACAGTCAAGTGCGAGTAGAGCCATCTATAATGTGCTAAAAGTTCGATTTGTTCAATACGGGCGTCACCGGAGTCTTATAAAATTATCAGATAATTTATCATTATTTGTTATGGTGTTTTAATTGATTGCAGCACTTTAAATGTACCGGGTGTATCAGAATGAAATATGCCTCCCTATCACATTACAAGAATTGAATCAAGTATTTGTGATGGATGGGTGGCATTATTTGCAATTTTATAATACAAGACAAATTCGTTGAGCATTGTCTCATAGTAAGAAAAAAACGCACAAAACAGGATCTTTCTGCTTTCCGTCATCAAACACAACGACCTTTCCTCAACATCATTAAAACTATTCAAAATAGTATGATAGACATCATAATCTCCATCGGAATTATTTTGCGCCAATCGCTCAGCTTCTTCCTCTGTCAGTTTTAATAGCGTTTGGTATCTGTAAGCTATATCCGTTATCATATGTGATAAAATCCCATATTGGGTTTCTATCATCGCCCTAATATTTGTATATCCTTTTGCAAACATTTGTTTCCGTTATTAAAATCCTAATAAATCGTAGTCAACACCAGAACCAGGGTAATCGCCTTCCATTCCATCTGTTAGTGCATCCCAACGTTCTGCATCATAGTTATGATAGGTTTTACCCCAATAACGCTGTACGATACGTGTCCTTTCATAGGAACCATCTTTGTTGAACACATATTGATATTTGTTACTCTCAAGATATACTTTACCATTATTTAATGCCCTAATGGAATTCTCATTAATCTTATCATCCTCTATTTTAATTTCAAATAGTAGATGCCCGTCTAAATCGAAATAACCATATTGATGTTTTGTTGTTTTAAAAGCGATAGCATTTTCATTAAGAGTATTTGGAAATATTTGGTATTCAACAGAAATACAAGGAGAACACATAATCTTCTCATTTTTCAAATCAAAGACTCCTTGAAGATTGTTTTTAACAATTATGGCTCTACTACCTCCAAACCCTTTCTTTTTAATAGCATCAAACTCTATTCTTGTAATAGGAGCAGGAACAGGATTTTTAAATCCCTCAATGTTGATGTTTTTATTTCTACTAATTATTCCCCATTTATTGTTTTTTCTGACAATATAACAGTTTGAGCATATATCAATTTCATCAAACCAAGGATAAAGTATCATATTGTAGTTCTTATCTGTGATAAATAAAAGCCCATCTTTCCTCCGTAATATATATAAACCTTCAAAAAAGTTCACATAAGTACATCCTTTGGGAAGAAAATTCCATAATTTTAAATCTTTTCTGTAATGGATTTCAGTGACCATACTATCGTCATAAAAACATGTTATCAAAAGGATAGAAAAATTGATTTTGATTTTTTTATATTTTGGTTCAATAAATACACTTCCATCTTTTCTTATAATTCCTTGTTTCCCTCCTTTTTGTGCTATAAGAATATTTTTATTGTCAGAATGTTCTACCCAATCCCATTCTGGCATTTCTTTTTTGGTTGAATAAATAACAGGGACTCCATACTGATTAAAATAATAGGAAGCATATTCAGGACTTTGAAAAACTATATTATATCCTACTTCTTTATCAGCTCTAATATAATTGAATTCCACCTTCATGTGCGAATAGATAAACGGAACAACAACATTCATCATGGAATCAATACACCCCCATAGTTTAGTGTATATTACATGATTCTTCCCCCAATAAAAATATTCTTTTTTATCATGAATCAAACTTACCATAAGCAAGGAACTATCATGGAGTTCAATATAATCAGCAATTTCCAATCGTTTATCTCCATCTATTCCTTTCAAAAACATGATACCATTTGATGTTTCAATTTCACATTTCATAATCAGGATAGAATTATTTAATTTGCCAATAACCACCTTTGTCGGAACCTATGCGTTGAATAATACCTTTATCAACCATCATCTTCAGACGACGCTTTACACTACTTTCATGAAGTCCCATTTTGTGTGAAATTTCGCTTCTACTTATTTGTGGTTTTTCCTTGATTAGTGCTAAAATCTTTTTTATCTGGTCGCTTATCTGGTCGCTTTCTGGTCGCTTCTGGTCGGATACGGTCTTTTCTTGCCCTTCCTCCAATAAATTAGCCCACACAGAAGCTTTCATTATAAAGGCGACCAGATGATATTGGGGTTCCTTCGTGCCAATGGCAGAAAGCTCACGACACATACGGTCAACTCCTTCACCGAACTCCTTTACATAGTCGTAGGCTTTCAGGTACTCGGCTATCTTGGGATTACGGGAAAAATGGGTGTGGCGGATATTGTCGGTGCGTACGATACCTGGCAGTTTACCTGGGGTCTCGAACACAAGTCGGTCGTCAAACATCTTTATCTGTATCTCCGTTCCTTTGATGCTATAATCGCGGTGGCAAACCGAGTTTACCGTCATCTCTTGTATCACGAACTTAGGATATTCTCTGTCGGTCTTGAAGAGTCCGTCCTCACCGAGATATGAATGTTCCTTCACTTGCGTTTCGAGGTAGTCGATGGTTTTCTGTATCTGGTCGAGGAGGCGCCCCTCGAAGGTGACATCTTTGATGACGTTCATTTCCCTGCCGACTTTCTCTTCCGTACCATAGTACTTGATAAAACGTACACGGGCACGAGGGAAGAAGTTCTGGGGATGCTTACCGAAGAGCAAGATGCAGGCAGTGCTGATTTGTGGTACATTGCCCTTGTAAGTCAGGAATCCTTTGTTCTCTTGCAGGTATTCCATTGGAGACTTGCCATAACCAATGCGCTTCATATATGCTTTTACGGCATCCATGTCGATATCCTCGATAGTGGCATCGTAGGCAGGGCTGTCCTCATAGTATCGTTCACCCTTGTCATACATCAGTTGCAGACGTTCCTCAAAGGGTAGCTTACGCGACTTGTCGCCCACCCGCCAAAACACCTCATCAGCTTGGTTGGCATGGAGGCGAGGACTGGCCGGGACATGGATTATCAGTATGTGGTTGTCATTGCCCTCGCTGTCTTGGCAAGGCATGAACTCTGTCGTAACAGAAATGGTGGGTACACAGAAATCAAATGGAGTGCGAAGTATCTCGTTCAAATGAGCCTTGTCTTGGTTAACACCCTCGATACGACGAGTCTTGTCGGATATACCTACGGCTATCATGCCGCCATCGGCATTTGCCATAGCGACAATAGTGTTGGCGAGAGCCTTCGGTTCTATATAAATGCTCTTGCAGTCGAAAGTCTGCCCTTCTGGCATCTGACGTATCTCTTCGATAGTATATCTCATATTCTGTTCATTCCACTTTGGTATGGCAAATCAACTCGTGTATATCCACATTGAGAACATCGGCTATTTGTGCCAGTGTCTTCAAGTCAGGTTGTGCGTGGTTGTTGCACCACTTCGATACTGTGGCAGGGTCCTTATGCAATGTCTTTGCCAACCATTTACTCATAATACCTCTTTCTGCCAATACGGTCTTGACACGATTTAAATCCGCCATACTTCAATTATTTGTTGTGTTTGCCGCAAAGTTACTGCTTTTAACCGGGAATAAATAATATATCCACTTAAAGTTGCCAAAAGAGTGTTGTTTTCTCAAATACAAGGCATTTTTTTCGTAAAAGCAAGTCAAAATCGTTAAATCTTCACTTTCCTTAAACCTACAAATAAACCCCAATCCACTTTTCTACCGTATTAACCACAAATAATTGGTAATCTGTTATTTCTAAATACCCGTTAACAAGTTATCTCTTCTCCGTTCTTTGTCTTATATGCTTTATAACGAGAAAATAAATTTGTCAAACTGCCGGGTTACAACCTTGTGTGCGATAACGTCTTATAAGAAAACTTCATAATCATCTGCAAGTAAGCTGCAATTGTGGCCGAACTTGCAGATATCTCGATTATTCACTACCTTTCGGAATATGGCTCACTGTGCGGAAGACAGTGATTTGCCATATTGGAGTAAATAATTGATAACCTATTGATAATCTGCTTGTATGAAGAAGATATTTTCCTTTGTCGCATTGATGCTCATCGGCTTGTCGCATGTGAACGCACAGACTGTAATGGTCAATGTTCTAGCTCCGACAAGCAAGTCGAAATGCAATGTATATAAGTCGAACGAACAATCAGTTTCCATTAGCGGATACAATGTCAAGGGGGGATTTACATTGGGGTCCCCATCCGGCGGATTGATTGCCGACAATGTCCCGGGAAAGGCTGTGTTCAACCTTAAAGGAGCTTATAGCAAGATGACGCTGATCGTGGGGCCTTCTGCTTTTGGCTCGTATGGCTCTGGCAATTCTATTGTGACTATTTCGGGAGATGGAAAAAGACTTCTGGATGAGGTTGTTTTCGGATATGATGCCCCGAGGTTTTATACTTTCGATGTTGCGGGTGTCAATGAATTGACATTCACTATTCCACGAGGAAGCCTGGACGTGGCTTTTGGAAATATCAAGTTGTGGAAGGCGGGCGTTACCCCATCCAATCCCAATACATTGCTTTCTGGTTTGCCGAATGGGACTGTGGACATGATGAAGACCAATCAGCTTTATTACATGAAGGGAAATGGCGGCGTGAAGCCTGTCGTGGGAGACCGGTTCAAGTCAAGCATGTCAGAGGTAAAGACGATAAGCATTACCCGTAAGGATTATGATTCCGGAATCCAGTTCTCTGTATCTCAGGCTCTTTCGGGAAAGGAACAGGGAACCGCCTGCTTCTGGCTTGACAAGAGGTATGACAAGGTTTCATTCGTTGTGGGCCCGAGAGATAATCAGAGTACCAACTCCAGTGCCTGGCTTATCGTAAAGGCGGACAAGAAGACAGTATATGAAGGGATGATAACCCAGAGAGACCTCGCTAAACAAGTGGTGGTCGATGTGAACGGAGCTACGCAGTTGGCATTTACCTGTGAGTACCGTAACAGTGATTTCCTCGGAGGCATAACATACGGCGTAGTGGATATCAAGGCTCACCCGCAAGGAGATTCATCTGTTCCTGCGGAGGGACTTGTCAATTACAATAGGGACAGGATTTCCAAACTGCCGGATATCTGCCCGCTTATGTCCTCTATCAAACCTTATTCGGTTCGTGGTGTCAGTGCTGCAAATAATACTCTGTTCGAGGGAGAATCCCGTCATTATACATTCTCGATGGGTGGTGAACGCTATTGGGAAGGCCTGCTCCTGACGACAGGCAATACGATGCTGGGGGACAGGGTGGATTCTTATGCGGAGTTTGACCTGGCAGGGGAATATGACTGGATAAGTTTCGATGCTGGATGTCTCAGCAAGAATCACGTATTGGATGATGACAATCTCCGCATCTATGCCGACGGGCAGCTTGTCTTCGACAAGACCATATACTGCACATGGCCTAACCAGCATCACGAAATCCCTGTTTCAAAGTGCCGTACGCTCAGGTTCGAGAAGATGGGCAACGGAAAGAACAAGCAGACTATCATAGGTGTGGGTGACATTATTCTCTATCGTGGCAAGCCTGTTCCTAACAATGTGTTCGAGCATGACGTGCCGGACTGCCCGTTTGAGACAGACCTGATAGACCTTTGCGGCAAGCCTTATTTCCATTATGTCGGAAGGTATGTAAGTGATTTGACCGGATTCAGCATGGACGAATGTTTCCACGACGGAAGCACTATCACAAAGTATTTCCAGATGAAGGACGGAAGACAGATCAACAAGGGTTTCATGCTGGAGACGAACATTCCTCTAGGACTGGAGAATGTGACGGTCATGGATGCCGTATTCATGGCATTGACAGGAGTCGGCGCGACTATCAGCGGCTCTGACGTTGCGGCATATACAGGCGTCAGCGGCGGAGTCTCAGGCGGAACTCCGACGGCGGGCATCTTCCTGCTCCTGGAGGACAAGAACAGCAAACAGGCTTCGGCTGCGGCGTTCAATCCTTATGGCGAATATGAGAGCTGTACTTTCACTGTTGCCAACAAGATGGAGCACATGGATGAGTTCGATGATGTATTCCAGAACAGGAGTGAAGAGGCGGTGAAGAATCCTGTCAAGCTCAATGTGTTTGCTGATCAGGTACTTGTAGGGGAGTTCTGGCTGGACAACAAGATGCAGCCTCTTACGGTTACAGTCCCGATCTTCAAGTGCCATCAGCTTATGTTCTGGCTTGAGTGCGGGGACAAGCGCTCGGGGCAGTATGTCTTCTATGACTTGAAACTCAGCAAGGCGCCTTGTAACATTGAAATACCTTCTGAATATACTCCTTCCCGGAAGGTTTTGTCTGAAACGGATGCCAAGTCGGGGGCATCGGATCAGGTGCAGGATGACAAGAAATCCAAGAAGACGAAGCAGCGGCTTGGAGCGTCTGGACTGTTCCGGCTTTTGGGCCTATAAGCAAACAGACCACTTCATATGAGGTGGTCTGTTTTGTAAATATATGAATGTCAATGTCTTTAGAGGCTCTCTCTGAGAACCTGGATGACTTCGTCCCTGCTGAGAATATAGTATCCGCCTTTGCAGATGGGGCATGCGTCGGCCATGCCTTCGAGAAGCTCAGGTCTTGCTCCGCATTCTGTGATGTTCATGGCAAGTCCAAGTTCACGCATCCAGTTCTCCATAGTCTCCAGACCCTCCATTGCAATCTCCTCGTCTGTCTTGTTGCCTGTCATAACGTTCCAGACATTGACGGCAAGTCTTCTGAATCTGGCGACTGCATCCGGGGCCTTTCTTATCAGCAGGCGATAGTAGGCTCCGCTCACGGCCGAGAGAGTGTGCCCGTGTGTCGCGTCTGTGTATGCTGCAACCGCCTGTCCAAGCATGTGGACCATCCAGTCTGTGGCTTTGCCTCTGTCAATGAGGGAGTTGAGCGCCCATGTGGCGGTCCACATGATGTTTGATCTGGCCTCGTAATCATTGGCATTGACAAGAGCCTTGCGCGAGCTGGTGACGAGCGAACGCATCAGTCCTTCGGAGATGTAGTCGCTGGTGTTGTCGTCGTTGCCGGAGAGATACTGCTCCAGAATGTGGCTCATGATGTCGTAGATGCCCGCTACCATCTGGTATTTCGGGACGGTGAAAGTGAATGTCGGGTTAAGGATGGAGAAATCCGGGTTGCGGAAATTGTAGTGCAACTTAAGCTTCTCGGTGTGGTTTGTGATGACTGAGCAGTCGTTCATCTCTGAGCCTGTGCCTGCCATGGTGAGCACGCAGCCTACCGGTATCCAGCGGCATGTGAAAGGCTTCCAGTTCTTGAAATAGTCCTCCCAAGGGTCTCCGTCGTGCCATGCGCAGCCAGCCACCGCCTTGCAGTAATCGATGGTGGAACCGCCGCCCACGCCGAGGATAAGGTCAATGTTTTCCTGTCTTGCGAGCCTGGCTCCTTCTATGACTTTTTCAATGGTAGGGTTCGGCATGACGCCTGACAGTTCGACTACCTGGTTTCCGGCTTTTTTCAGTTCTGCCATCACGAGATCATAGATGCCGTATTTCTTTATGCTTCCTCCGCCATAGACCAGCATGACCTTTGGCCCGTAGTTCTTCAATTCTTCGCTGAGCTTGCTTAATGAATCCTCTCCGAAAATCAGTTTCGTGGGGTTATGGAATGTGAAATTGCCTAACATGGTTCTTGTTTTTTTGTAAAGATAGGGAGATTATCCTTAGGAAGGGCTACCATTTTTACGGAATTTTCAGGAGAATGCAATTCGTATGGGCAGATTTGCGTAATAATGTGCCAAATTGTTAAGAGTATTGCGGTTTTTATGAATAAATTGAAATTTATATCGTAGTTTTTGCTTATGATTTCTTTTAATCTTATATTTGTGCGTAAAAATTAAAACAATTTATAAACAGATAACAATAATTCGTTATGAGCGAAGAGAAATTCAGAATTGAATCTGACCTTCTTGGTGAACTTCAGGTTCCTGTTGATGCCTATTACGGTGTTCAGACACAGAGGGCTATCAATAACTATAAGATTTCCAACACCAGAATGTGCGATTACCCTGAGTATGTCACCGCAATGGCTTGCATCAAGCTGGCTGCTGCGCAGACTAATAAGGAACTCGGAGCCATGGATGGAAAGATCGCTGATGCTATTGTAGAGGCTTGCCGCGAGATTATCGACGGTAAGTTCCACGACCAGTTCCCTGTGGATATGATGCAGGGCGGTGCTGGAACATCTGTGAACATGAATGCGAACGAGGTCATTGCCAACAGGGCTCTCGAAATCATGGGACACAAGAAAGGCGAATATCAGTTCTGCTCTCCTAACGATCATGTGAACTGTGCCCAGTCCACCAATGACGCATATCCTTCAGCATTCCGTTATGCCTTCATCAGAATGAACAGAAATCTGGAGAAGGCTCTCAAGGATCTTATCGATGCTTTCAAGGCAAAGGGTGAGGAGTTCAAGGATGTGATCAAGATGGGACGTACACAGCTTCAGGATGCCGTTCCTATGACATCCGGCCAGGAGTTCCACGCTTATGCGACCAACCTCGAGGAAGAGGTTCTCAATATTGAGAGAAATGTGAATCTCCTTTATGAAATCAATATGGGTGGAACAGCGATCGGTACCGGTCTGAATGCGAAGCCAGGTTTCTCTGAGTTGTGCGCAAAGAAGATGACCGAGCTTACCGGCGAGAAGTTCATCGCTGCTCCGGACCTCGTGGAGGCTACTCCTGATACAGGTGCTTATGTAAGTTACTCTGGCGCTCTGAAGAGACTTGCCGTTAAACTTTCCAAGATTTGCAATGACCTCAGACTCATGGCTTCAGGTCCACGTTGCGGTTTGAAGGAAATCAATCTTCCTCCAATGGCTCCGGGCTCGTCTATCATGCCGGGCAAGGTCAACCCTGTTATCCCTGAAGTTACCAACCAGGTTTGCTTCAAGGTTATCGGTAATGATATGACAGTTTCATTTGCGGCAGAGGCCGGACAGCTTCAGCTCAATGTTATGGAGCCGGTTATCGCCGAGTCCATCATGGAGAGCATCACTTGGCTTACCAATGCCATGAATACTCTTCGCGAGAAGTGTATAAACGGCATCACCGTAAACAAGGAACGTTGCTATGAAATGGTCAAGAACAGTATCGGTATCGTGACAGCCCTTAACCCTATCATCGGTTACAAGGCCAGCACGAAGGTTGCCAAAGAGGCGCTTGAAACCAACCGTTCTGTTTATGACATCGTCCTCGAAAGAGGGATCCTCACAAAAGAGGAGCTTGACAAGGCTCTCGATCCTAAAAATATGATAGGGTAGTTAGTTGTTAAATAATTATGTGTGACGGCGGCCTGCAAAGAGAAATCCTTGCAGGCCGCCAATTTATACTGTGCCGCCGACTTTTTCGGATAAAATCGAGACGCCGCAGCCGGTCAGCTTTCTTGCTTCAACCCGACGTCTGTTTTCTTCTATGTTGTCCTGTAGCTTCTTGACGGTATCTTCAACCATTTTTTCGCCCTTGCCTTTTCACGCAAGTCTTTCTGGATAATCAGGTAGGAAATGGCGAGAAGCACGACGGCAAAGACTATCAGCGTAGGTGTCAATGGCTTCCTGCCGTTCTTTCTGCATGGTTTGCAGCATGGTATCAACTCGCAGACGGAGCGAACGGTAGTCCTCGAAATCTTCCTTCTCCCAAGCAATGGCAGTTTCGCCACGCATGGCAAGGAGCGTGATATACCATGCTGTAACAACAATGACATTATGCCTGAAAACTATTTTGATAAACCATTTTTAATCAGCCACTCATCAAGCAATCCCGCCAACTTGTCATTATTCAAATCCTGCATCAGAAAATGCGTATTGCCGTAGATACCGATTTTAGGCAACTCTACCAAAGTGGCATTCCCTCCGTGTCGGTTAATAGTTTCCACGAACTTGCGAGCCATCTGAAGACGCACACGCCAATTCTCATCGCCGAGGTCCTTGGAGGGCGTTTCAGGGATATAGTCACCGAAATAGAGGACGATGGGGATTTCTGTAAGCCGTTTGAATTGGTCCATCGGAACGGGAGTGCCTGCCACACCACCAGTCAGCCCGTCAATGCGTTCCGGAACCTCGCCTTCGGGGAATACAAAGCCACCCGGTTCATAGGATGCGACTGCTTTGACTTCCGGGTTCTGTATGGCGGAGAACCAGCCCGGGAAACCTCCCGCCGAATGGGTGACGAGGATATGGCTACCGATGCGCTTTGCCAATGCTCCCAATGCGGGAATATCTTGTTTGTGGTCGCTGATGTCAGGTGTCATTTCACGGAAGAACTGTGAGAGCGATGCGGAGTCTTTGGGGAATTGCACACCTTTGTTATAGTCGGGCCAGATGCCGATGCGCCAGATGTCGAACCAGAACATTTCATCGGCTACGGGCTTTATTGTGGTGGTTGCCGATGTGCGTCCTGCCCGTCCACGACCGGGAAGATCCATTACATAGCTGCTCCATCCTCGGCGCAACATCAATGTGGCGAAGCCGTCCCTTCCGTCGGGAGTCATCTGCCAGCAGACACCTGAACCGCCATAACCATGCACATAAACAAGCGGAAGCGGCTTGCTGTCGGTAGGAATCTGAAAGTTCACGAAGGCGTGGTCAGCACGGTAGCTTTGTCCCGTCTCCTCCTGTTCTGCCCAGCCGACGAACTTACTGTTGTCGTATGTGCCTTGTCTCTGTATGGTTGTGCCGCCTACTGAGAAGTGTCCTTGTTTGGCGATTGTGATAGGTTCTTGTGCTTGGATTGCCGTTGCTGCCATAAGCAACAAGGCGGATATGATAACTGTCTTCATTTCTTTTCCGTTAATTGGTTCAACACTGTGCGAAGCGGTTCTGAATAGGTCTTGCCGAGGTTGGTTTCCACGATGTTCAGCAAGGCTGTCAGTTGGTCTTGGGTAATGCCAAGATGCAGGCATATTGCGGCATGGCTTCTGAACATCGGCTCTACGCTACCCACTCCGGCAAGGAGGGACACTGTGGCGAGTTCACGCTCCCGATAGGTCAGCAAGTCGCGCTCGAAGAGGTCGGCGAACAGGTGCTCTTTGAGGAATCGCTCGATGTCGGGGGCAAATACGGCATATCCTGCTTTCGGCGCATCGGCTGGTGCGCCCGATATTTCGGCAAGCACGTCACGGCCACGTTCATAGCGGCTTCTGTTGTCTGTAATGGAAGAGGCTTTCCGACCTACGATGTCGTTGATGCCCTTGGCTTTTCGCTCGTCCACTACCTGCATGAAGGTCTGGATAGCTCGCAGGCTACGGGGGAATCCGCAATAAGCATAAGCGTGAATCAGCACTTCGTTAATCTCGTTGATAGTCATGCCTGCTTCCAATGCTTGTGCAAGGGCAGGTTTCAGGTGTTCCAAGTCTCCTTTTCCCGTATAGGATGCCACGGCAACGACAGCCTGTTCCCTCGCGGTAAGCACCTTGTTTGCTTCGGCATAGCAGCTTTCGGCTTCACTTGTGGCTTCACGATATTGTTCATCGTTTACCGGAGAGAGCCACACAGCAGCATTGTCCTGCGGATTGGTTGTGATGGCGATGTGGGCAAACCAACTGTCCGGTG
>OGRU01002602.1_pt1 | contig 11548 bp, 6 predicted proteins | sample 1553541 | NCBI WGS metagenome assembly OGRU01 (sample SAMEA2580068, study PRJEB22360) | human gut metagenome | biome: human gut; feature: human-associated habitat; material: faeces | place: Denmark | collected 2008/2010
TCTGCCTACTATGCTATCAATCCCTTGTAAACCATAAATTGGTACCTTGAAAACTTCACATTTTCAAGGTACCAATCATTTTTTATAAGGTGGTTTTGACCCTTAAATCATGTCATATAGACTTAAAAAATAATTCACAAAATTTCAAATGAAAAATTATCTATTATATCTAGGACCTTTAGTACTAAAAAGATTTCGCATATGTTACATAAAAATGAATAAATAGTAAATTTTACCAAAATTTCGTAAATAAAATCTCTGTTTATCCTAATAGCCGAAAACCAACGAAAAGACTATAATATAAATACGAAAACGTGCGAAAGGGAATTTTCGTACAAACATAATAAGAAAAGGAGAGGAAATATGAGAAAGTTAAAAGAACGCTTTCACAGGAAACATGGCGTTGTAAGCCGTATCTTTAGTATGGTACTTGCACTTGCTATGATTGTGACCATGGTTCCGGCAATCGGTGGTGCAACCACTGCATATGCTGCGAGCCCGACAATCCGGTTGTATTTGGACAAACCAAGTACATGGAATACACCGGTTGTCAATGTCTGGGCTCCCGGTGCTACGGTAGATAACCATGGCGCAGGAAATGCCACCATTACACAATGGAGTAATCAGGAAAAACCAAAGCTTGCATATGAGGAAAGTTCTGGATTCTATTATGTAGATGTACAGAGCAGTGAGTGGACAGGTTTTCAGTTTGTTGATGCAGGTTCTGATGAGAAGGCTGCACCGGAGATAAAGACAGAAGGAGCTGCAATTGAGCAGATTAAGACTTTTACTTCTGATGCAAGCATTTATTGTTTATTGGATGGCAATGGAAATTATCAGTGGTATAAGGATGCTACAAAGAAGGAAACATTGATTCCAGCGTCTGTACCAACAGAATGTGATCTGACGATTAATTATAAGAGCACATTAGGCGATGATGTTGCAGCATATATATATCATGAGACCAATGAGCCGGCAGGTAAATGGCCTGGACAAACCATGACTGCAACAGAAGGTCATGAAGGCTGGTATACAATGCATCTGACATTAGATAACAGTACAGATTATACTCTCATTTTAAATAATGATGGACAGGGAAAAGAATTAGACAAAGTAACACTTTCCACAAAAGGAAAGGCAGAAGCAGAGTACTGGTTTGATGGTTCTTTGTCAGAGACAAACCCTGCCGATTGGAAATATGTAACAACCATTCATTATCTTGCTTCAGGAATGGGAAGCACTATTTACAATTATATGTGGGGAGCAGATGCCTCTGCAACAGGAGCAGGTGTTGGAAAAGAATGGTCAAAATGGCCGGGCGGACAGATTAAAGAAAATGCTGACCATTCCGGATGGTATGATGTAGTATATACACAGGATGTAAAACAGAATTTCAGCTGTATTTTTAATAATAACAGTGGGACACAGACGGATAATATTGATGTCTCTGTAACATCAACAAGTACTGAACTCTGGGTTACCGGAACCCAAAGTGGTGGTGATACAACCGTATATAAAACAGCACCGGACAGCTGGGAGGCACCGGTTCCAGACCATACATTTACAATGTATTATTACAATGAAGATTTATCAACAGACACAGACATGGGAAAAGTTGATATGTGGATGTGGAATGCCGGATTAAATGGATCATATGTTTTTGATGAAACAGAATATGATGCTGCAAATAATGTGACATGGTTTAAAAAGACCATTACAGTTGCCGGCAGTAATGTGGGAAAAACAGTAGGATTAAAGGCACGTTATGACATAACACAGGGATGGGATGGCGGCTCTGATACCGCAGACCGTTCTTTTACAATAAGCGGTGATGAGAATGAAGTATTATATTATGTGGATGGTTCAGATCCGGTTCATGAGAAACCGGTAATTAAACAAACGGAAAAGAGATACCTTGTATTGGATTATGAGAATCCGGGATTAAAAGAAAAAGATATTACACCACAGTTCTATACATGGACATCAGGATATGCTTCAGTATTAACCAATTTTACATATGCAGGTGGAGATAAATGGACAGTAACAATTCCAGCAAAACCATCTTGTACAAAGGTTGATTTTTGTATTGCATTAGATTCAACAGGTGACCCATGGATTAAAGATGGTGGAGACCATTCAGTTACATTCCCTTCTGACCAGAAGGTTATCTATGCCAGCATGAAAGCCGGCAGTGAGCCGGAAATTGCTATGCCATATAATGTTGGCTATGAAGTAGATGCAGAAAAACAGCAGGTATCATATTACTATCGTGATGATGCAGCATTTGTAGATGGCACCTTAAAGAATATGACTGTAGCTGTTGACGTAAACGGAACAGAGTATCCAATGACATACAATGATGCAACAAAGCGTTTTGAGTATGTAAAGAGCGGTTTAACAGATGGCAAAACACATTATCGTTACAAAGCAAATGGAGCTTATGTTGTAGATGCATTCAATTCAAATACATCAGAAAACTCCCTTATTGCCTGACACACCTCAAAGCCATCCATCTTTGAATACTATAAATTAAATGCAACAGTTACAGCAGAAGTTATGAATAAATCCTTTAACTACAACGAGAATGATGTTGTTAAGTTTAAGGTTGAACAGGATAGTTCAGATGCTAAAACATTAGAAGTAGCTAGTGCAAGTATCGATGTTTCTTCCATTGGCGGAAGCAATGCAATGCCGATTGAACCGGAATTGCAGGCAGTTACCATTTCTGCAACAACAGATACAACATTAGGAATTAAGACATTACCAATTACTGTAACAGACCAGTATGGTAATAAATTCAGTACTACAGTGGATGTTGAAATTACAGACCGTGTTAAGGAAAACAAAAAAGATTTCGACTGGGATGAAGCTGTTGTTTACTTTATGATGACAGATCGTTTCTTTGATGGTAATAAATCTAACAATACAGCAAGTGGTGCAGATACATATGGAAAAAACCCGGGACTGTATCATGGTGGAGATTTTGCAGGTGTAACAGCTAAGTTAGATTACTTACAGGATTTAGGTGTAAATACCATCTGGATTACACCAATTGTAGAGAATATAAAAGGTGTAGATGTAACAGATGAGGGTTCAAAAGATGTCCCTTATAATGCAGCGTACCATGGATATTGGGCAAGTGATTTTACAAAATTGAATCCTACACTTGGTACAACAAAAGAATTTGAGACTATGATTAGCGAAGCGCACAAGCGTGGTATGCGTATTATGGTTGACATTGTTGTAAACCATGCCGGATATGGTACAGAATCAACATTTGCTGATATGCTAAGGGATAAGAGTGTCAGTGAAGGAGATATTAAATCATGGCAGTCTGGTTTACCGGATTTTGCAACAGAGAATGCAGATGTCAGGGCAAAATTAGTAGAATGGCAGACATCATGGATGAAGGATTATGGAGTTGATTATTTCCGTGTAGATACTGTAAAGCATGTTGACAGCACAACATGGGCAGCACTTAAAAATTCTACAACAAAAGTAAATTCATCATTCAAGATGATTGGTGAATACTTTGGTGCAGGATATGCATCAAATGGTAGTTCCTTAGGTACTGGTCAGATGGATGCAGACCTTGATTTCGATTTTAACGATCAGGCAACAAGCTTTGTAAGTGGCAATATTTCTTCTGTAGAGAAATTCCTTTCTGCAAGAAATTCAGCACTTAATAACGCATACATGACGGGTCAGTTCTTGAGCAGCCATGATGAAGATGGATTTAAGGCAGCCTTAATGAACGGAAAAAAATATACAGAGGATGAGGCAACATCAGCAGCGTTAGTTGCAGCTACCTTACAGCTTACTGCAAAGGGTATTCCGGTTATCTATTATGGTGAAGAAGTTGGTTTAAGTGGATTAAATAATTATCCATATCAGACTAATAGATATGACATGGATTTCTCTAAGGCAACAAAGGATAATGTCACATATCAGCATTATAAGAATCTGCTGAGCATCCGTAATGCATACACAGATGTATTTGCAAGAGGAAGCAGAACGGTTGTGGCAAGTTCTGATGAGGAAGGCTATGATGTAGTTTCAAGATCATATGGAGGAACAACCTTATATGTTGGTATGAATATCAATGATACCGCAAAAGAAGTAAAAGTTCCGGTTAATGCAAATGCAGGAGATACAGTTAAAAATCTTTATGATGGTAAAACATATACTGTTTCTTCTGATAAGACAGTAACAGTAAGCATTCCGGCAGCAAAGGATGGTGGAACAATCATTCTTGCTGAGGTGAAGAAAACAGAAGATCCGGGCAAGACAGATCCAACACCGGCAGATCCTGGCAAGACAGATCCGACACCGGCAGCAAAGGTTGACTGGAGTAAAGAAGTAGAAACAATCAAGAATGCTTCTGCAAAGGATACTATCGTTGTTAAGATGGATGAAACAGGAGTTGTCTCAAAGGATGCAATTGCAGCCATTAAGGGAACACAGAAGAAGCTTGTTCTTGATATGGGAGATGGAATCAAGTGGGTTATCAATGGTTCTGACGTGTCAAAGGTTCCTGCAAAGGATGTAAATATGTCAGTTACAGTTGACAGCAAAAAGATTCCTGAGGATGTTATTAAGGCAGCTAAGATTGAAAAGGATGCAAAGAAGGTAGTACAAATCAGTCTCGCACATGAAGGTGAGTTTGGATTCAAACCGGTTCTTTCAATCGACCTTGGAAAGACATATGCAGGAAAGTATGCTAACCTTTACTATTACAATACAAAGACAAAGGCTCTTGAGGGTCAGATGTCTGTAAAGATTGCAGATGATGGTTCAGCATTACTTAAATTCACTCATGCATCTGATTACGTTATTTCTATAACAGATCAGGCTGCTATTGATAACAAAAAAGCAGCTCCAAAGAGTGGTGATGACAATGAAGCAGCTACATATGTATGCTTACTTGGACTCGCAATGGTAGCAATCACAGCAGCTACATATCGCAAGAAAAGAGCTTGCAAATAAAACAGCTTTTAAACTAAACATTTTATAAACCTCTTAGATGCCGCACCTTCGGGTGCGGCATTTTGCTATAAATTGGGAAAGAAGTCGTATTGCTATCATCATGTTAAATACATTATAATAAGAAGAAAACAGCTAAGGCTGTCAAGGAGAACAATATGAAAAGTACAGCGTTTGATATGGCTATGATGGCATACAGACAAAATGATATGGAGGGAGCATTCCGTCAATTTCTGCCACTGGCAGAGACTGGCGATGCAGATGCCATGAATATGGCTGCAAATATGTTTGAAAGAGGTCAGGGCACATACCGGGATCCCGGGCGCGCAGTGTTTTGGTGGAAGAAAGCAGTGGAGCTTGGAAATGTGGATGCACTTGCCGATTATGGTCAGTATCTGGTCACTACCTTTTTTGATGGCAAGGAGCAGAAGCTTGGTGTAGGGTATCTGGTTACTGCGACGGAGCGTGGCAACAACAGGGCAGGAGAGAGCCTTGTGGAGTTTGCCCTTAAAAATAACGATGCCGGAGCTAAAGTATACAGGACAGCAACCGAGTACTGCGACAGGGCTATTGCCTCTGCGACAGATTCTTATCTGCGTACACAGTATGTGCAGAAAAAGGGTATGCTTAAATATAAGCTCAGACAGCACAGGATTGGAAACAATTATGTATATCTGGCAGCGGTATTTTCGACAATAGGAGCAGTATTGCTCATGATAGCATCAGTGGATTTGTTTCTTGAGCTGCACATGGAGTATCGTGATATGTTTAAGCTGTTTTCGTATAGTAAAATGATACCGTGGGAGGCAGATATAGCGATGTTCTTTGGTGCGATGCTTTTATTTACGCTTGGCAAGGTAACAAATAAGCTTCATGTGGCGAGCTTTTTGCAGCTTCTTGCATCTGTATTTTCAGTGGCAGTTGTTGCCATGCACTTTATCTGTGTGATAAATGATGGCAGGGTGTGGTATGACAAGCTGCTGTGGTATGTGGTGCTTGTTGTCATTCCGCTTATGCTCGGAAAGCTGTTGGGTGAGATACTGAGAAAGATTATCGGTATACAGTAATAGTTTCGAGATGACTTAAGCGATGTAAGACATTTAAAATATGTAAAATAATATTTCGATATGTAACAAAAGGAGAATGAGCATGACTCTGCAACAATTAAAATACGTGGTGACAGTGGCAGAATGCGGCAATATAACAGAGGCTGCCAAGCAGCTTTTTGTCTCGCAGCCCACTGTGACCAGCGCTATACATGATCTGGAAAAAGAGATGCAGATAGTTATTTTCATCAGGACAAACAAGGGCGTGATACTATCAGAAGATGGTGAGAGATTTCTCGGTCATGCCAGACAGGTGCTCGAGCAGGTAGATCTCATAGAGGGAATCTACAAGGATGATGTGGTGAGTAAGCCGCACTTTGCGGTATCGTGTCAGCACTATTCCTTTGCAGTGAATGCATTTGTGGATGTAATCAGAGAGTTTGATGCATATCAGTATGATTTTACCATCAGGGAGGAGCAGACTCACGAAATTATTGAGGATGTCACGAATTTAAAGAGCGAGCTGGGAGTCATATATCTAAGCTCCAAGAATACGGAGGTGCTTTCAAAGATGCTAAAGCGTAATGAACTCGAGTTCACAGAGCTTTTTACAGCCACACCGCATGTATTCATATGTGACAGTCACCCGCTTGCTTCAAAAAAGAGCATCACGATGGATGATCTGCAGGACTATCCGTACCTGACGTATGAGCAGGGAGAGTACAATTCACAGTACTTTTCGGAGGAGTTTGTCAGTACTCTTGACAGCAGAAAGAATATCAGGGTCAGAGACAGAGCTACACTTTTTAATCTGATAATTGGCTTAAATGGCTACACAGTGTGCTCAGGAGTGATTTCCGCTGAGCTGAATGGAAGGAATATTATATCAAAGCCACTTGATGTGGAGGAGTATATGAGGATAGGCATTATCAGCAGAAAGGGTGTGGTACTCTCGCGATATGCAAGGGAGTATATCGAAGCATTGAAGGCGCACTGTATGTGATGTTACAATAATATAATTATGATTAAAGGGTCGTATCATCGATGCATACTTGCATGCAATTCGATGTATACCTTAGTGCCCCACACTATATATAAGGTCTAAATATATACAAACATTTGGTACAAGGAGCATAGCATGTACGATAGTATAATAATAGGAACAGGTCCTGCCGGACTGTCGGCAGCCCTGAATTTAAAAACATATAAAAAGGATTTTATCTGGTTTGGTTCGAAGAACCTAAGCGAAAAGGTGCAAAAGGCAGACAAAATCACAAACTATCCCGGATTTCCACAGATAAGCGGACAGGAGCTGTTTGAATGCTTTGACGCTCACAGGAGAGCTGCGGGAATTGATATAACAGAAAAGACTGTGACCAATATCATGCCTGCAGGAAACGGTTTTATGGTGCTTGCAGACAATGAGATGTATGAGGCAAGGACTCTCATACTTTGCATGGGTGTGATGTCTGCAAAGCAGCTGGATAGAGAGGATGAGCTGCTTGGAAAAAGGCTCAGCTACTGTGCCACCTGTGATGGCATGTTTTACAAGGATAAGAGGATAGCTGTCATATGTAATGACAAAAAGTATGAGCATGAGGTTAAATATCTTGCGGATCTTGCGACAGAGGTATTGTATTTCCCGGCCTATAATGACAGCGAAATAGAGCTTCCAAATGTAAAGATATCAAAGGATGTACCTATAGCATTAATCGGAGACTCATTTGTGGAAGGAATTACGCTTCGAAGCGGAAAGACTGAGAGCGTAGACGGAGTATTCTGCCTCAGGAACGCCATCGCACCATCAAAGCTTATGCCGCAGCTTGAAATAGAAAACGGACATATATTGGTGGATAGAGCCCAGCAGACAAATGTGGCAGGCTGTTTTGCGGCAGGAGACTGCACAGGCAGGCCATACCAGTACACGAAGGCTGTCGGAGAAGGAAATGTGGCAGCACATTCGTGTATACAATATCTTAGTAAATCAGAAAAATAATATGGCAATGGCATAGAGGTCGGTTAAAGCATGTTAAAGGCAATTACAGCCACTTACCATTGAGAAGATATTGATTTCTCTCAGCTCCGACTGAGACAAATTGTATTTCGTGTCTTAGCATGTCCTCAAGGAAGTTTATGTAGCGCTTAGCATTTACAGGCAGCTCATCATATGACCTGCAATTTGATATATCGGTTTTCCACCCCGGCAGCATTTTGACTACCGGGGTATATTTTTCGAGATTTTCGGTAGGGTCAAAGACGTTTGTTACGGCATTTTTATACTGATATCCTGTGATAACAGGAATCTGATCCATGATGCTTAGGACATCTAGCTTGGTCAGTGCGATTTTGTCGGCATGCTGGCATTTTAGACCATAGCGGCTTGCAACGGCATCAAACGGACCCACACGACGTGGTCTTCCAGTGGCAGCACCATATTCGCCCCCATACTTGCGGACCATTTCAGTCCATTCACCGTTCATAGCTTTTTCTGCGACAAATGGTCCGGCTCCAACACAGGTAGAGTATGCCTTTAGTACACCGACCACATGATCTAATGAGGCACCGGGGATACCGGCACCTATAGGACCGTAAGCTGAGATGGTGGAGGAGCTTGAAGTATATGGGAAAATACCATAGTCTATATCCCTCATTGCACCAAGCTGTGCTTCAAGTACAACACGCTTTCCCTTTGATAGTGCATCCTCAAGGAATGCACCGGTATCTGTGATATAAGGTGCATATTTTGCAGCCTTCTGCCTGCACCATGACAAAAGAGCTGACAGAGACATAGGCTCCTGATGATAGCAGCCTGCAAGCTCAAGGTTTTTAGCTTCAAGCATGGTCTTAAGTCTGGCCTGTACATTCTCTTCGTCTAAGTGGAGTAAATCACCGAGACGGATTGTTTTTTTACGGTATTTATCGCTGTATGCATAGGCAATACCGCGTTTGGTAGAGCCGAAGGCTGCTCTGGACTTTGAAAGGCGCTCTTCCTCAAGCTCATCCTGTATTTTATGCCACGGCATTGAAATTGTGGCTCTTGTTGATAATTTCAGGTTTTTTGGTGAAACAGATACATCTTGTGTTCTGATCTGTGCAATTTCATTGGACAGATGGTTTAGATCAATAACCATTCCGTCACCGAGCACACATACTACATCTGGGTGAAGTATTCCGGATGGAAGTAGATTTAAGACAAATTTTCCCTGTTTATTAACTACTGTGTGTCCGGCATTGTTACCACCCTGATAGCGGACTACGATATCCGCATGTTCTGCGAGAAGGTCGATGACACGACCCTTTCCTTCGTCTCCCCAGTTTATTCCTGTAACTGCTGTAAGCATGATGAATGCCTCCTTGTTTTTTGAGTTTAATATTTGTATGTTGGTGCAGAGCTTGTACTGTCCGGATTTTGAATGGTATAAAACAAGTCTGCTTATAATGTGTATGATTCTGTTACGTGCAATACCTAAACGTCTTATCAGTTAGTATTCTTGCAAAGATGAGTCCGAGCGGCAGTGCAATGATAATCATGATTGCTGATGCAAACCATGAAACAGCATCCGAAAGTGCCATTATGCCGAAATTGTATATAGCCCGATACAGATAAAGTCCCGGAACCATTATGACTATGGATGGAACAGTAAGGGATATTCTCGGATATCCGTTGTTTTCCTTGATAAATGATGCGAGAAGCCCTGCTGTGAGAGCTCCGGCAAATGCGGCAGCAGGAGCCGGCATACCTGTCAGGTCTACCAGCTCAAGCCGCAGTGAATTTGCTATGGCACCGATAAGTGCGGCTGTTGCAGCCATGGGAGCTGGACTGTTGAACATGATTGAGAATCCAAACACACCGAAGAAGCTCATTATAAGCCTCAGGATTAGATGTAGTATGGGGGTCAGATTCAAGTCTTCAAAGTCCATAGGCTGCAGTCGCAGAAGCAGTGCCATAATCCATGCAAACATCGTGGCTACCATGACTATTATTATTGCATAGGCAAGGCGTTCAAGACCGGAGCGTAGATCCAGCTTTGCCAGGTCGATTCCGCTTGTGATAAACGGAAATCCGGGTATGATAAAGAGCATAGAACAGATGTATCCGGCTTCGTGAATTGATGGTACATTGAAAGCCATCTCTGCAATTTTTAAAAATGCCGCATATATGAAGCATGAGGCAGAAATTGATACCGCTATATTTAGGAACAAAGTAAAATGATGTTTTATAAGCTTTGTACGTATGAGATTTCCGATGCCGGCTGCTACAAATGCCAGTATCATTTCAATAGGACCTCCTCCGAGCAAAAACGTGAAGGCACAGCATGCTATAGCTGCTGCAAGTCCAAGCCTTGCAGGGGAGTAAATGGCATGAATCTGTTCAATCTCATCAAGTCGCCGGTGGATTTCTTCGCCGGTCAGATGAGCTTCCTCGTTAGGAAAATTGTCGACAAACTGCTCCATGCGATAGAGCTTTGATGTGTTTACACCTGTGTTTGCTATGCTGAGTGACTGTGATATACAGTCATTTCCGTCAAAGCAGTTAAACTCGATTGACATAAGTCCGACATCCACTGTACATGTGACACCAAGCTCCTTTGAGAGCCGGTTCATGGAGGTTCTCACACGCCAGGCTCCTGTGCCGCAGGAGAGCATGATGAGTCCGACACGTCCGATTACAGAGGCTTTTTCAATCAGTCCCGCCTTATCTATGAGTATATTTCCATCCTGTCTGGCATAATCATGCCAGGGGATTTCCATATGATTTTTTTCCATGATATCCATATAATTATTCTTCTGCATAAATGATCGCCTCTGCTTTTTTTACATGTCGTTCCAGATTCTTCAAAAACAGCGAATCCGGTAGAAAAATACCAATCTCATCATAGCGGGTGTTTTCCTCTACCAGAGAATCCTGCCCATAGAAAATGTACGCCATAGGAAGACTTTTCTCCAGTTTGATCATAAGATCCCAGACAGCAGAATAAGCTTCTGCCTCTGTCTCTTTCAGCTTGACAGTGTCGGGCAGCTCGCGGATGATCAGTACACCGGTATTTTTTTCCAGAATCTGCTGTTCCATATCCATTTTTTCAGAAGCATAGGCATGGCGGTAACGGTAGGCCTGTGCAAAATAAATATTTTTCTTATTGTCAAGATCACAGTAGACATCATAAAAATGCTGGTAATCTTTTTCATGTACGGTTGTTTTATATCCGGGCAGTAAATTGCCCGATTCGTCAGTCATGATAATCGGATTCGTTCTGCCGTCTGCGTTAAAACGGTACGGAATCAGAAATGAATTCCGGAGCAGATCGAATAATGTATTTTGACAGATTGCCATAAGAAAAGCTGACAGATCTCTGTTGTGATAAGCATTAAAAAGTGCCTGGGAAAATTCAGCGGGAGATAATGGAAAATTGTTATCCTCGTTGCAAAACAGGGAATTGCAGAAAGTCCCCTGGAGTTTTTCACATGCCCATGGATCATTTAATATTTTGTTGAATAAAACATCTGCTTTTTCTTCGTGT
>OGRU01002603.1_pt1 | contig 11541 bp, 10 predicted proteins | sample 1553541 | NCBI WGS metagenome assembly OGRU01 (sample SAMEA2580068, study PRJEB22360) | human gut metagenome | biome: human gut; feature: human-associated habitat; material: faeces | place: Denmark | collected 2008/2010
ATTTTAAGCAATTATGAGGATCACCCCCACGCGTGTGGGGACAAGACTCAATTCTGCGTCTATCATTCCGTCTATTCCTCATCATCCCCACGCGTGTGGGGACAAGACAACAGCGCCATAACTCACGACACCGCAGGACGGATCATCCCCACGCGTGTGGGGACAAGATTGGCGGCACGGCAAGCGGCTATTTTAATTTAGGATCATCCCCACGCGTGTGGGGACAAGGGCGCATAATTTTCTTAATCCTGTTGTGACCGAGGATCATCCCCACGCGTGTGGGGACAAGAAATTTTAAAAAATTTAGGATATGCCACAGCTGGGATCATCCCCACGCGTGTGGGGACAAGATTACGTCTCTTTAACTTGAACAACATCAAGCAGGATCATCCCCACGCGTGTGGGGACAAGAGATTTACTATTTTTTCTGTAAATTCTGAGACAGGATCATCCCCACGCGTGTGGGGACAAGTCCTTTTTTTCTTTGTGTTGTTGTTTACTTGCGGGATCATCCCCACGCGTGTGGGGACAAGACTAAAGAAATCAAGGAAAATAGCGGTTTTGCAAAATCAACCGCTTAGATTTCCTTTAACTTTTCATAGATCCTTTGTGTAAGCAGACAATCGTCAAGCGCCCTATGAATCCTATCTTTATTATAATGCAAATCAAGATAATCCGCAATAGCTGATAATGAATATGAATTAATATCAAGTAGTTTTCTTGATATTTTAACTGTATCAATAATTTTTGACGGAACAAAATCAATTTTGTTTTCAGCACACGCAGATTTAATAAAATTCAGGTCAAAACCGATATTATGCCCAACCAGAGGTTTTCCGTTGCATCGCATTGCAAACTCACTAAGTGCTTTGCTTTTGTCTGTTCCTTCACTTGCCAGTAATTCCTCCGTTATACCTGTAAGCCTGATAATCGCCTCCGGTATTTTTTTATCTGTTTTGACAAGCACAGAATATGTTTCCGCTACTGATCCGTTTTCAACCGTCACTGCACCGAGTTCTATTATTTCATCATCGGGATTAAGTCCCGTTGTTTCAATATCGATTACCGTATATGTATCCGATACACCGGATGATTTCTGTTTTTTCTCCGATAAACGATTTATGTGATTTGTCATAGCCTTAGGACGAATAACGTTTTCATCGTCACTTTTTGTCACACGTCTTTTTATAAGCTTTATGCCGTCATAATCTACCGGCTCCCATTGCGTATTGTGAATACGGAATTCCAGTTTCTGCTCGTTATTTGAGCTGTATGACATTGAAGCGTGACCGTTTCCAATGTTTGAGCACACTCTATCCCATACGTTATCACGAACTCTTGCGTTCAGATTTCCGACATACACGCCTGTGTCTATTTCCTGCATCCACCTGGAAAGATCTCCGCGCAGTTTAGGCGGACAACAACTCAGTGTAATTACTACCATCATATCGTCACCTGTATTGTTTACCGTAATCGAGAGGTTCGTTTTTATCATTCCACAGATACATGGCTTTTTCGTCATCCGGATTTTCTTCAGGCATCAGCAGATATTTAATATCGTGTACCATTCGCTCAAGCATATGAGCTTTCACCATTTCGTCACGGACCCTATGCCGTACAAATTTTGATATATCATCATTTACCGATGCAGCCGCTTCAAAAGATATCGGTATCGTGACTTCAGCTTTATAAAGATCGGCTATATCGTATACGAACGAACATTCGTGACCAATATGTACAAACCCCAGTGCAGGCGAACACCCCATAGAACATATAACAGCGTGAGCAAGCCCGTAAAGGCAGGCGTGAGCTGATGCCTCGCAACCCGAGAAGGGGGGGCGCGCCCCGCCGATAGAGCCTGATTGACCGGATCGGACGACTGGAAATCTTCGTGATTGTATACACGACCGTTCCATTCGACATTCCATTTTTCAGACTGCTGTCTGTACACTTTTCTTATACGACTGCCCTCACGGCCTCTCAGCTGTTGCAGAGTAAGCCCCGAAACATCCTCATCGGGAAAACGCATCATATACATCTTTCTGACAACATCAAGATGCTTGCGCTGGTTTGTGACCATTTCCGCTTGTTTTACAATAAGCCTCGAACTGTGCGTCAGCGGTCTGCCGCCGGCATAATATCTGACACCCTGCTCACCAACCCAGCATATGCTTATTCCGCTGTCGCCGATAAGTTCCATAGCCCTGTGTGAAACATCAGTTCCGGGACCTAACATAAGTACAGAGATTGTACCGGATGGTATATGCGTAACGCCGTTCTCATCAATAACGGTGATTGCACTGTCTTTTCTGTTTATTTTACAATGTTCCAGATACAGAAATGTAATTCTGTCGGCAATCTGCGGCAGTTCTACGATATCGGGTTTTATCATTCCTGGTATTTCAGCCATTTGTATTATTTCCCGGACGCATTACGGTCATAAGTCCCATACCGTATGCTTTTCCTCTGCCTATTCCGTTTATGAGCATATTTTTGAACAGTTCTTCATCCGTCACTTCAAGCAGTCCTTCAAACGTCACCGACAGAAGAGTTACTACTCTGTTGTCCTTTTTGAAAAATCTGCACCACTTGTTCTGAACCACATCAAATGAATCTTCACTAAGGCAGAACCCGTTCTTCTCTGCTCTGTCAATCAGCCACTGCTTTTGAAAGTCAACAATGGTGACTGCCCTTTTCTTACCCTGTCCCTGTTTTACATTATCCGTTTTCACCGGATTTGCGGTAAGGCGGAACTGCCATATATCACCCTTTTTTATTCTGCCAAGCAGACCGTCATATTCTCTTGTTTCTCCTGCTCTGCCGGTATCACCAAACTGCGATGCTATAACAGATAAGTCGGGCTTCTGATTGCTGAGAATCATCAGATAAAGCTCTCCTCCAAGGCTGTCGATGCGCCAGAGCTTTCTTGAACGGTCATCCGTAAGTGCCGCTTCTACAGCTCCGTGCAGAACACTGCGTGAATTGACCGCCTTCAATGTATTGCGGTTTGACAGATCCAGATAAACTCTTGATAAGTACATTGTTTCACCTCAATTCAGCCATAGGGTCGTGCTCTGCAGAAACCATATCCGCCGTGCTGTCCGGCTTATCGATTTCCACATAGCAGTCTTTTATTTTTCGCAGCCCGAAACGTCTGAATGTCGGATCAAACGAAACAGGAACATCCTTGATTATTGCAGGACCGTCTTCGCTTTCTGCGATAATTCTGAGCCTTGTGTCGGCGTTTTTTCTCTGCTGTTTGTCAAGCAACGGACTTTCCGATTTAAGCACATCAAGAAGATCTCCGTCACGCAATCCCCATACAAGCGGAGGTGTAGGCGGGCATGAGCGCCTGCCTAAAAATAGCGGAAACGCCGGATGCTTCAGAGCGTCTTCGATTTTTTCTATCAGCCCTGCATCTTCATGTTCGAGTCCTACAAGGAAAGTCGCATCGGAAAGGTAAAAACGGTGCGTGATATACTTTTTTGTCTTTTCACCGTTGGCAGTGTGATAATCCCTTATCTGCCGACCTTCGTTCTCTACTCTGATACCGATCTTAAGCTCATTCAGATCGTCAAGAGGTTCCGTCCTCTCTCTTCCCATAGCCGATGCCACAAGTCCGATTACACCGCTCTTGGTCGGATATCCGAGCGTGCGGCGTGTATCAAATTTCGACTCAACGCCCCATGACTGCAACGGAGCGGCAAGTCTGAGCAGCAGTACAGGCATTATACCACCTCATCTTTTATGTAGCTATACAGCTTTTCGAGCAGCTCGTCAAGATTTACCCTTTCGGCATCGGATATAGCGTCCGCACCTATCACAAAGCTCTTTACAGGCTTTCCGCTGAAGTTGTCATATACCTTGCCTGCATATTCCTGCAATTTCTTCACGGACTCTTCAACATAGCCGTTATTGCTGATAACCGGCTTTTCAAATGCACCTACAAGGTTTACGGGCTGATCTTTTCTGATCGTCACATAAACCATATCGGGATATGTTCTGTTTGCGTATGAGTTCTGCTTACCGGTAGGCATAGAGCAGATAAATGCTTCGGCAAATCCCTTTATAACTTCTGCTACAGAAACACCTATTGATTTCTTAAGCTGTGCAACATTCACAGTCGCATATCTGTAAAGCGTTGAAGAATTGAACTCTGTTGTTCCGAGATGTCCCGCACCCGCACTGTCCTCAGGCGAGCAATCGTCTACTGCCGTAAAGTAGTCATACTCATTCTGAACAGCATGAGTTGAAATGCTGTGAGCAACCTGCGATGCCGCATCTACATTCAGGTCAGCATCGTCTGCTACCATTCTTCCGAATAAAGCAATATCAACAGAAGGCGTTTCTTTAAGCGCCTGCTTATAGAGCTTGGCGTCTTTTTCGCCGTTTATAACAAGTTGTGCAAGATTATTAGCCTGCACAGCACTTATAAAGAACAGTGCTCCTGTTTTATTATCCTTCTTTTCGTTTATTTTCACACCTGCCGAGTTCATCGCCTTTATAGCTTCCTTAACGGCTGTTTCATCGTCAAAACTGCTGTCAAGCTTTTTGATTTCATTTGCAATAAGATCAACAGCGTGCATTGTTCTGTAGCCGAGTTCTTCACTTGTAAAAAGTTCATTGAACATAAGACGCATTGCGTGCTTCCACGACTGGCTTGACACTCTCGCTCTGTTTGCACCGCCGTAAAAAGCTGTTTTAGGTCTGCCGGTATCATCACGGTTTACGCATGAAGGCGGAACTGTCTGTACTACATGGAAATCAACATATAATCTTTCGTTACTCATTTTCTTTACTCTCCTTTTGAATTATCTTTTTCGGTCTTATACTTTTCGGAATAGAAATCTCTTCCCCACGACAGTTTTATATCTGCCGCCTGCTCAGGATAATTGAACCTGTAGAGTTCTTCGGCAAGCTTCGCATAATCAAGCGGTATACTCTTGCCTTTGAGCAGTTGAACTATGCTTTTGAGCTGGTAAGCAAGCTCTTCCTTTGTCGTTGATGTTACAACAAGGTTAAGTCTGTTTACAACACGTTCTTCATCATCATTGCTGTTTGCAATGTGATAAGCCGCTCTTCCCAGAGTATAGCCCTTTTCATACATAAACCTGTCGTTACCCTGCTGATGCAAAGCGTACAACGTCAGAGCCGTATAAACTGCCCATTCTGCATTTGACGCACACTTTGAACCTTTAAGTTCTTCATCGATTCTGTCGAATATCAGCCACCAAAGCGACGGGAGTTCTCCCGGCTTTTTACCGATACCGTGTCGAAGCTCGGCAAGATAGCCCTTGCCTCTTCCTGTGTCTGCAATGCTGTGCAGATACTCGATTTTTGATGCGGTATAACGATAAACCATATCACTCTTACTCATTTGTTATCACCTTCTTTTCTGAAAATTTTATTTATTGTAGCATTAAAAATGTTAAGAGCCTCTACCGTAGTCACAAGGTTTTTATCCTTGCCATCCTTCTCATATCTACCGAAAATCGTATTTGCGCTCATCTGATGAACACAGTCGTTTCCGAATACGATTGCGATTTTCCTTACAGTATCTTCGATTTTACCTGTGTATTCATCAATATCATAACTTGTATCAAGCTGTGACAGCCAATCTCTGAAAGGCTTATCTATCATACTGTAGAACTGCGTCTTTGCATCTTCTCCGGATAGCTTGTCACCGCTTGCTCCTGCAGCTCTCTGTAAATTAAGACTCAGCACGTTTACTGCATATGCTGCCTTATCGCATTTGCCTATCTCGTTTCCTATACGATAACGCCATACCTCCCCGACTTTCATCAGCAGATCTGAATGGAACGACAGTTCATCGCTGATAGAATCAATAACCGGCAGGCACGTCATCTGTTTGAAATCATATATGACAGATGCAGTTGTTACGTTAAGCAAAAAGCTGTTGTCAAGATATCCCTTGTCTATGTACGATTCAATATGAGCTATAATACCCGGTTTTCTTGCAGTACTTGAATTTTCATCATCTTCAAGCGCTGCGATACTTCCGAATTCCTGCCAAGCCTTTGTCGAAGGCTTATGAAGCTGAGGTTTATATTTTATGCTGTCGCTTCCTTTTTCTTTATACGACCTCCAGAGCGTCATCTGCTCGCTGAAAACTTCATCTTCTTCAAAATAATCTCCGCCTGAAAGATAATAACCGTTCACCTTTCCGTTTTCTCTGCAAAGATATACACGTCTTGACATCAACGAAAGCAATGCTGCCTGATTATCGGGAACAGGTATCAGAGTATTGAACTCGGCATTGTTGTTATCCTTTTCCCATGACGGAGTGCTTACATACACATCATATTCAGAATCACTTTCTGCATTATAATTCAGCATAAGCGTTTCAAACAGGTTGTTTCCTCTGACCGCTATAAGTCCCAGCCTGCCTACCCACGGTTTCTTAGGTGTAGGTTGTTTTGCCGCTATGTCATCAAAACAGATTATGTGTAACAACCAACGAACCGCTTCCGAATATGAAAGCAGTCTTCCGTCATTGTTCCTGTCAGAGAAAAGCCTGGGCTTATTGGCACTTTCAAAAAGCGAGCCGATCATTTTTGCTATACTTGTAGCCTTACCTTTACCGTTTACCTTGTTAGACTGATAAAACGGATACTCCTCATCAAACAGCCAGAAACGGTCATACCATTTTTCAAAATACTTCTCAAACGGCTTCATCGGAAATTTGCCGCTCCGATAAACCTCGATCCAGTTATCCGTAAGATAATTAATATCGTCCTCGGGATCAACTTCATCACCGTTTTTGTCGTACCTTGAGAATACCGTGTAGATCACCGCAAGCAGAAACCTCAGTACAGCCATATCCTGCGTTTTTGTTTCTCCTGCAAGCTCCGTGTAATCCTGTGCGTGTTCAAAGACCTGCCTTATGCTTATCTCTTTCACCTCGCACCCGTTGTCACGGACGCATATCCACGGTTCGTCGATCAGATTGAACTCTCTGTCCATATCAGCTTTCTTCCTCCTTTATTTCTTCAAAACCTCTTTCGGTGCTGTATTTATACGTTCTGCCGAGCATACTTATCTTGTTATTTCCGTCAAGCAAAAGCAATATCTCACCTTTGAGCCACTTTGCATTCCTCCACGCCTGAGGCATAGAGTTTGCCAGTATCTCAATCGTTTTACCAAAATTATAAGACTTGCTGAAAAATGCCGGCAATCTCAGTCTTTGCTTTGCTATCAGCTTTGCCTGTGCATTATCGGGTACAGAAGTAATATCAAACACTGCGTCCCGTGAAAACAGCGAATACTCCGTATCGGATGTTTTCACAAGCACAAGTGCTTCTATGGTTTCCTGCCCGTCACGCACCGCCGCTTCACCGTCTGAATCATTGTTCAGCTCTCGCCTGTTGATCATATCGCTAAGCGTTGAATCACTGCGATTAATTTTTTGTGACGGTATGCAATATTTCTTGGCTCTTTGCTTTTTCTCTTTTTGTTCATCACTATATTTTCTATACTCTGCGGTCTGTTGTTCATCATTGTCGGGTTCGGAATAAACAGCGCCGACAAGCTCAGGAATACATCCCGGTATAACAAGTTTATCCGGCAGATATTTTTCAGTTTGCTTCAGTATCCAACCGGAGTAAACACTCTTGCTGAAATCTTCCGGGATCAACACGCACAGCTCCGGTTCGGATAATTTATCCGGACGTGTGCGGTTATGTCTGTGCAGTCTGCCTGAACGCTGTAACAACAGATCCATAGGGCAAAGTTCGGTTATCATATAGTCAAAGTCTATATCAAGCGACTGTTCAAGCACCTGTGTACCGACTACTATCAGCTTGTCCCTCTTCTCACAGGTCGACTTCTTACCGACAAGTTCTGTTAGCTCACGCTCAATTACCGCTCTGTCAGTCGATATAAGTCTGCTATGGAAACATATAACACGATAATCAGGCATATTCGCCGCTATTGTGTCGGCAAGTTCCTGGGAATAAGCAACGCTATTCACAATAACAGCCGCACAACCGCCGTCCGACAGTTTATCTTCAAGCAGGTTTACAATATCGTTGCTGTCATTTTCTTCTCTTCTGATTACTGTGATAGGCTTATCGGGGATATCAACAGGTATATCCTTCTGCTTTACCTCCGCACCGTCGCTCCAAGTCAGCACAGGATATGCCATACTGCTGTTGTCAAAACTGTTCTTACTGCCGGTATACCATTTTATCAGTTCCGCTCTCTTATCCGGCGGCAATGTTGCAGAAAGAATTATCACAGGCACATTATACGCCGCCATCCAGCGCAATGAATTTTCCAGATAAACGTACATATATCGGTCATAAGCATGGCACTCATCTATAATAACAGTCTTACCTGCAAGTCCCAGGTGCCTTAGCATAACGTGTTTCTGCTTTAACGATGCCATAAGAAACTGGTCAACTGTAGCAACAACAAATTCGGACAACAGCGCCTGTTTTCTTCCTTCAAACCAGGTATGAACCATTATATTGTCATTATCGTCATCGGAAATGTCGGATGCTCTTCCGTGGAACATCTCACAGTATTCGTCATTCATATCCGTCATACCGTGTGCAAGTCTGAGCGAATGTATATCATCAGTACCACTCGCCCAGGAATGAATACGATCAAATATTCCGTTAGCGGTTGCCTGCGTCGGCAGTCCGAAAAACATTCCGCCATAGCCGAAACGTGATGCAAGTATCTCCGTTGCCGCAAGTGCCGCCTCAGTTTTACCTATTCCCATAGGTGCCTCAAGTATGTATATACCGGGCTTATTGCAAAGGCTTACAACATTCATAAATTCACGCTGTACGCAGTTCGGTTTGAAGCCGAAACGCTCTTCAAAAAAGCTGTCGCTATCAGCGATAAAATCGGCATACCAGCTGTCCGTAAGCGAAAGCTTGTTCCACGCTCTTCTGACACGCTCCTCACACTGCTCATCGGTGAGTTTTTCTTCGATGTCTATGTAAGGAAAATAATCGGTGTTGCTCGCTATCCAGTCACTCATTACGAGCAGTCCGGTAATCAGCATCTGCGCCGCAACATCGGGATTCGGCAGATTTTTGACATCTTCAAATCCGGTTACGCTGAGAGCGTATTCCATCCATTCCGCTCTTATCTGTGTCCATTCGTTTACGTTAACCTTGCCGTGTCCGTAATAGTTAGCCTCAAATGAACATTGCCCCCTATCCGCCGAACAATCGCCGTGATGTGCGCCAACAATGACTGCGGTTGGCGGTGCAACCTCAAATTCTTTTTTCAGAATATACTGTCCCGCTATGTTATGCGGTGACTCTGATATCTGTGTCAGACCTGAAAGGTCGATACCCGCGTCAAACAGTCTGTCATCCAGACCCTGAATATTATCTTTAAGCTTTCGTTGAAACGCCGGAGTTAATTTTCCTATATCATGCACCAGTGCAATGAACTTACAATAGTTGCACACAATTTCTTCTGCGTTCTCCGAACTCTCAATGCCAATCGCAGCACACAAGCGCCTTCTGACATTCTGAGCGATCCATTTATTGAAAAGTCGCTTTATTATCCCGGCCGTATCACTTGCGTGAACATTGAAAGGCAACCATTTTGTGTTGTCTTCAAAGCTGCTTTTTGCAGCTAACAGTTCTGATGTTTTCATTTCATATTCTCCAAATATGTTTCATTAATTGACATTATACTACTATTTTTATGCTAAGTCAATATAATTGAATACATTTTATTATACAGTATGTCTAATTATGTCGAATTAATTGAAAGTAATGATATGTGCGGTTTGCCTTGTATGTACAAGCCTTAGTACCGCTTATCTTGCTTGTTGTGCTGAAAGTGTAGTCATATCCGCTCTTTGTTACTGTGACACCGGGAATGTTGAATGCACTCGCCGGCATATTGCTCTTGTTATTGTCCGGCAGTGTAATACTGTACTTCTTCGTTGAAGAATTATATTCCATTGTGTGAGTAGGAGCTTTAGCCTTATTAGTCACAGTGAAGCTCGGAACAATTGAATATGCCTTCATCTTGTTTAAGATGTACTCATAGCACTTTTCAGCGGGTCGTCCTTTCAACTGGTCGTAATATGCTGTTTTAGGTGTATTAGGAATTTTTGAATTAACAGCCAGGTCGCTTTTACCATATCCTGTACGCAGTCCCTGTTGAATTTCCCATGATATAATTTGTGTTGCAAATGAGAAATCATCAAGATTTGTATTAGCAACCAGCGATTTGGTAACTGAACTGTTAAAGCCACATAATAACGCATATTTAAGTGTTTTGCTGACATCCAGCGGTAAATTTCGCATATATGCATCGCTTGTATCTTTGCCAACATAGGAGCTTCCTGTGCTGTATGACACACCGGCTTCGATACAGATTGCCTGCTGTGTTACGCCGTTCTTACTAATGCCTAACTTAGCGTGTGTTGAGGCATAGCGAGTGGCTACACCTACACTACCGTCTGACTTATAGTAGATATAGTCGTAATTGTACTTATCGGCGTAAGGCTTACCGTCAGAGCCGATGTAGTTTCCAAGCATAGCCGCATAAACATTGTCACCGACACCCCAATCTGACGCAAGCGTCTGAATAGGCAGAGCAACTAATGTCATAACTGCTGCAAGGAAAAGTCCGGTCAGCTTTTTGAATTTGTTTTTAAACATAACCTTTGTCCTTTCTTGGTTGATTTTTTAAAAATATATATAAAAAAGCAGTCCTACGGGTGCGGACTGCTTTGGATTTTCATATTCAATTAACTTTCAGAAAAAGAAAAAGAGCCTTGAAAAATCAAAGCTCTTAATGTATATTAAATTGTTGACAAAATTAGCGTTATTATGATATTATATATCTGCGAGAGCAACCTATAGATGAATAGGCGGTTACCCAACTCCCGAAGCAGAATTAACGCTGTGAGGGAGGTGAAGTGTGATGAACTACATAACATTAGAAGATCTTCTTCTATTCGGCTCATTTTTAGCTAATTTTGTTATTGCTGTTTTTACTGCACTTTCTTTTTATAACAAAAAGAAATAACCGCCCCATACTTGCAAACGTGAGCGGTTAAATCTTTTAACTTCTTCGGGAGCAACCGTCTAATCTGGTTGCTCTTGTATCTTTATTATATACATATAGTTTCAAGTTGTCAAGTCCATAATGAAGATTTACGAATAAACTGAGTCAGCTCTTTGACCTTGACCTCTCAGAAAATATATTGCATAGCCTTCGATGCTGTTGCCGTTTTCGTCTTTCTTCAAATCCGGTATTGTTTCAATATACACCTTGAAGTAATCGCCTTTTTTCATTTGGCTCCATTTAAAATCAGCTCCTGCAATACCTTTAACATTACGCTCAATTACATTTGGATTCATATCTTTTGAAATAACTGTAGGAGCACTCCATGTACTGTCTTCGGGCGTCCAGTTTGGATCATCATCATTTATGAGTCCGTAATTGTTTACAGCGTCATCAACAATGACCTTCTTTATTGCTTCAAGGTCGAATGGATAACGATATATATCGCTGACCTTACCCTTTTTTACATCTTCT
>OGRU01002607.1_pt1 | contig 11515 bp, 6 predicted proteins | sample 1553541 | NCBI WGS metagenome assembly OGRU01 (sample SAMEA2580068, study PRJEB22360) | human gut metagenome | biome: human gut; feature: human-associated habitat; material: faeces | place: Denmark | collected 2008/2010
CGCGGGCTGATTCTCAACTGCCCGCAGACCTCCTCGCCCGTGAGCCACCTTTCCAGCCGCCCGCCGTCGCTTTTGCGCCTGAGGGCGGCGACTTTCTCCGAGAGGGCGTTGAATGACGCCAGCATCATCTCGAAGGTCTTTTTCTCGATAGATACGATTTCCATATACCAAAACATTTAATGATTTACCGCAAAGGTAACGCAGCCGCCTTGAATGCGTGCCGTTTTCCGCTATACGGCAGCTTGTTGCGCCGGTTGTCCGGGTTACGGAGTCACTTTCAAAGAAAATCTTACGTGAGTCACGTAATGAGTTGTTAAAGCCCCTTTTGTTTATTGCCGAATTTTGCCGCAGAGAAACAAAAGAAAGGATAAAATATGAAAGTGATAACGATTGAAAGTTCCGCCTTCACCGCCCTGACGGAACAGATAGCCGAGATAGCGGTCTATGTGCGTGCCGTTTCCGGTGAGAGGAAGGGAGAGTCTTCCGACATGCTGCTCACCACCCGCGAGGCGGCGCACCTGCTGAACGTGAGTACCCGTACCCTCCAACGTATGCGCAGCGAACAGCGCATCGGCTATATCGTGCTGCGCGGCAAATGCCGCTACCGCCGGTCGGAAATAGACCGCCTGCTCGCAGACTGCACCGTGGCAGAAGATGCAGCGACACTGACGGAACTGAAACGCAACCACACGCTGCGCACGGGCGGCGGCAAACCCAAAGGAAGGAGGACATAAGATATGGAACTGCTTACACGAAACAATTTTGAGGACTGGATGCAGAAGCTGATGGAACGGCTCGACCGTCAGGACGAGCTGCTGCTCTCCCTGCGACCGTCCGGCAAAGCCCCGAACCCGATGGAAAGTATCAGGATGTTCGACAACCAAGACCTCTGCATGCTGCTCCAGATAAGCAAGCGTACCCTGCAGCGCTACCGCAGCATCGGTGCATTGCCGTACAAGACGCTCGGCAAAAAGACCTATTACAGCGAGGAGGACGTACTGACATTCCTCTCCGAACACGTAAAGGATTTCCGCAAGGAAGATATAGCCTTCTACAAGGCGCGTATCCATAATTTCTTTAATAAATAACCCATTAAAACATTTTTCAAATGGCAAAGAAAACAACAGAAAAAGACGTGCTGATAGTCCGCGACGAGAAGACGGGCGAGATCAGCGTGGTAGCCGGGCTTAACGCCGACGGCTCACCCAAGCGTACCCCCGCAAAGGCGGAGAACGCGCAGAGTTTCCTGCAATTCGACAGGCACGGAGACGTGCTGGACAACTTCTTCAAGAACTTCTTCCGGCAGTGCAAGGAACCCAGCCGCTTCGGTTTCTACCGTGTCGCGGCGGACCAAGCCGACAAGCTGCTGGAAGTTATCAAGGACTTGCTGAAAGACCCCGAGGGCAACAAGGAGATGCTTGCGCCCCACAAGGTGGACACCTCCGGCTACGAAAAGAAAGTACAGGAGGAGCAGTCCGCCGAAAAGCAGGAACAACCGGAACAGAAACAAGATGACGAACCTAAAAAACAGGAAGAAATGGAACAGAAAAACGAACAGAATCAGAAAAGCCCACAGCAGGCGCAGAGCAACCGGGGCTACCAACCCATCGACGAGAGCAAGATCAACTGGAAGGAGTTGGAGGAGAAATGGGGCGTGAAGCGCGACGACCTTGAAAAGTCGGGCGACCTTGACAGGATGCTCAACTACGGCAAGTCCGACTTGGTGAGGGTGTCGCCCAATTTCGGCGGAGAGGCTTTCGAGCTGGATGCCCGCCTCTCCTTCAAGAAGGACGGCGAGGGCAACGTCAGCCTTGTGCCGCACTTCATCCGCAAGGAGCAGAAACTCGACGAGTACAAGGAACACAAGTTCTCCGACGACGACCGGAAGCACCTGCGCGAAACGGGCAACCTCGGCAGGGTCGTGGACCTCGTGGACAGGGAAACGGGCGAGATCATCCCCTCGTTCGTCAGCATCGACCGCAAGACGAACGAAATCACAGATGTCCCGGCAAACAAGGTGCGCATACCGGAGCGCATCGGCAAGACGGAAATCACCAAGCAGGAGCAGGACATGCTGCGTGCCGGGCTGCCTGTGCGCGACAAACTCATCGAGCGCAAGGACGGCAGGAAGTTCGTCACCACCCTGCAAGTGAACGTGGAGCAGCGCGGCGTGGAGTTCGTGCCGGGAACCGGCAGGTCGCCACGTGCCGCACAAGCACAGGAAGCCAAGAACAACCCCACACAGGGACAGGCGCAGGGTACGGAAAACACAGCCAACACGAACAAGGAGCAACGCCGCAACACGTGGACGAACGCCGACGGCAGCATCCGCCCCATCAGCAAATGGAGCGGCGTGGACTTCACCGAGCAGCAGAAAGCCGACTACGTGGCTGGCAAAGCCGTGAAACTGGAGAACGTGACCGACAAGCAGGGCTTCCACGCCACGATGTACATCAGGTTCAACCCGGAGAAGGGACGCCCGTACCGCTACGACACCAACCCCGACAACGCGCAGAAGGTCGCGCCTTCCAACGAGAGCCGCACGCAGGTGGCGGTGAACAGCGAGGGCAAGACCAACGAGGCTACCAAGAACCTGAAGGAGCCGTTGCGGAAGGGACAGACCGCCCCGAAGGACACCGCACAGCAACAGCAGCAGGAGAAGCCGCAAAAGAAAAACAATAAGGGCATGAAGATGTAATCCGGTGTCCGCCACTAAATCCGAAGTAACATTTGTAAAATTCAAAACGACAGAAAAATATGAAGACAATCATTGCAGAAAAGCCGTCTGTGGCACGTGAGATCGCCCGTATCGTGGGCGCGACAAAGAGAGAGGAAGGATATTTCGAGGGAGGCGGCTACGCCGTGACATGGGCATTCGGCCACCTCGTCCAGCTTGCCATGCCCGACGGCTACGGCATACGCGGCTTTGTCCGTGACAACCTGCCCGTCATCCCCGAATCCTTCACGCTCATCCCCCGTCAGGTCAAGACGGAGAAGGGCTACAAGCCCGACAGCGGCGTGGTCGCGCAGATAAAAATTATAACCCGTCTGTTCAACGGCAGCGAACAGATCATCGTGACGACCGATGCCGGGCGTGAGGGTGAACTTATCTTCCGCTACCTCTACCATTACATCGGATGCACCACCCCCTTTGTGCGCCTTTGGATAAGCTCGCTTACCGACAAGGCTATCCGCGAGGGACTGCGCAACCTCGAAGCGGGCGACAAATACGACAACCTCTATCTTGCCGCCAAAGCACGGAGCGAATCAGACTGGCTCGTGGGCATCAACGGCACGCAGGCACTCTCCATCGCCGCCGGACACGGCACATACTCCGTCGGACGGGTGCAGACCCCCACGCTGGCGATGGTGTGCGCACGCTACTGGAAGAACCGCCGTTTCACGGTGGAACCGTTCTGGCAGCTCCATATCGCCGCTGACGGAGGCGACGGTGATACCGTGAAATTCTCGTCCACCGAGAAATGGAAGGAAAAAGAGCCTGCCACAGCCCTATATAATAAGGTAAAGGAAGCAGGTACAGCCACCGTCACGAAAGCGGAACGCAAGGAGAAGACAGAGGACACTCCGCTCCTGTACGACCTAACCACGCTCCAGAAGGAGGCCAACGCCAAGCACGGCTTCACGGCGGAGCAGACACTCGAAATCGCGCAGAAGCTCTACGAAAAGAAGCTCATCACCTATCCGAGAACCGGAAGCCGCTACATTCCCGAAGACGTGTTCGCGGAAATCCCCAAGCTGCTTGCCTTCATCGGCAACCTGCCCGAATGGAAGGAGAAGGTGCAGCCGAAAGCCGTACCGACACGCCGCAGCGTGGACGGCGGCAAGGTGACGGACCACCATGCCCTGCTCGTCACGGGCGAGAAGCCGCTGTTCCTCTCCAAAGAGGACAACACCGTCTATCAGATGATAGCCGGGCGTATGATCGAGGCTTTCTCCGAAAAATGCGTCAAGGACACCGCCACCATTACGGCGGAGTGTGCCGGAGTGGAGTTCGTGGCAAAAGGCAGCATCATCAGACAAGCCGGATGGCGTGCCGTCTATGGCAAGGAGAACGGAGAAGAGAACAATAAGCCGGAGGAAACTGCCGCCATTCCCGACTGGAAGGAAGGCGACACGCTGGCACTGAAAGCCGCCTCCATCACGGAGGGGAAGACCAAGCCCAAGCCGCTGCATACCGAAGCTACCCTGCTGTCCGCTATGGAAACGGCTGGCAAGGAAATCGAGGACGACGCATTGCGTCAGGCAATGAAGGACTGCGGCATCGGCACACCCGCCACCCGTGCCGCCATTATCGAAACGCTTTTCAAGTGCGGCTATATGGAACGCTGCAAGAAGTCGCTTGTTCCCACCGAAAAGGGGCTTGCCCTCTACTCGGTCGTGAAGGCGATGCGCATCGCCGATGTCGCCATGACGGGAGAATGGGAAAAGGAACTGGCACGCATCGAGCGCGGGGAACTGCCCGCCGATGACTTCCGCAAGGAGATTGAGGCATATACACGGGAGATTACTTCCGAACTGCTCTCATGCGACAAACTGTTCGCCCGCAGGGATTCCGGCTGCAAGTGCCCCAAGTGCGGGACGGGAACGATGCAGTTCTACGGCAAGGTGGTACGTTGCGACAACACGGAGTGCGGACTTCCCGTGTTCCGCCTGAAGGCAAACCGTACCCTCTCCGACGATGAAATCAAAGACCTGCTCACCGACGGACACACGAAGCTGCTCAAAGGCTTCAAGAGCAAGCAGGGCAAGAGCTTCGATGCCGTAGTCGCCTTTGACGGGGATTATAACACGGTTTTCGTGTTCCCTGAAAGGAAAAGTAAAGCGACCTCTGCGAAAAGAAGAAAATAATCTCTAACTTTGCCACTGGTTCAGAGTAATGAATTGTTCTTCGATACCGGATTACACTCATGCTTTGGATTTAGTGGTGGCACTCGGAGGGATACCGGGTGCCTTTTTCTTCTCCTTTTCCAACGATTATCCCTATCATCATTATCTATCCACTAAATTCCAAAGTAATGAACAACAAGAAGAAAAACGAGGGGCGGACCGACTTTTCCTATTACGGTCTGTACCTGCTGGACTACCTCACCACGAACAAGTTTGAACAGGCGACCGATGAAACCTTCATCCGTGAACGCGCCGACCGTGCCGCCGAAGCGTATGAACGGGCAAGGCTCGAAGGCTATCCCGCCGACGGAGCGCAGGAACTGGCGATGAAGGTGCTTACGGAGGGGCTTCACTACTCCAAGTACGCCATCCTGCGCGAAGTCGTGGAGAACGAGTTTGCCGGTGAAGTGCCGGAAGCGGAGCGTGAAGCCTTTACCCGAAAACTGCTGCCGCTTGTCGGAAACGTATTCTCCATCTATGACCTCTCGGACGACAATTTCGCCCTGTCGCCCGAATACGACCTGCTCTACACGGAGCTGACGGGAGCCGTCGTCCTCTATATCGAAGAGTATGGCGTTTAACCGCAAACAGAGGCTGCGGGACAACATCGAGGCGATAAGGACGGCATTCGTCCTTGACAGGGAACAGCGCACACCCACCGCACGCGAACGGCTGTTGCTGGAGCGTTATTGCGGCTTCGGGGGACTGAAATGCATACTCAACCCTGCAAGGGAATTGACGGATGCCGTACACTGGGCGAAATCCGACCTCGAACTGTTTGCCCCTACCGTGGAACTGCACAAGTTGCTACGGGAGAACACAAAAGACGATACGGAGTACAAGCGGTACATGGATGCCATGAAGCAGTCCGTGCTTACAGCCTTCTATACCCCGCCGGAGATAACCGGAACCATCGCGGACGTGCTGCATGAACATGGAATCCGTCCCGACCGGGTGCTGGAGCCGTCGGCAGGTGTAGGCGCATTCGTGGACTCCGTGCTGGAGAACAGACCGGATGCGGACATCATGGCTTTTGAGAAAGACCTGATGACGGGCAAGATACTGAATCACCTGCATCCCGGACAGAAAGTAAGGGTACAGGGCTTCGAGAAGATAGAAAAGCCGTTCATGAACCACTTTGATCTTGCCATCTCCAATATACCGTTTGGTGATGTAGCGGTGTTCGACCCGGATTTTTCGGGCAGCAAGGATCCTGCAAGGCACTCGGCGGCACGGACGATACACAATTACTTTTTCCTGAAAAGCCTTGACGCGGTGCGTGAAGGCGGAATCGTGGCGTTCATCACCTCGCAGGGGGTACTGGATGCCCCGACCAACGCGCCCATACGCGAGTATATGATGAACCATGCCAATCTGGTGGGCGTAGCCCGCCTGCCGAACAACCTCTTTACGGATAACGCGGGAACGGAGGTGGGCAGCGACCTGATTATCCTGCAAAAGAACAGCGGAAAGAACGGTGAACTGTATTACAACGAAAAACTCTTCGTGCAGACCGAACAGACCCCTATCGGCACTTCCGTAAATGGGTATGTATGGAGCATCGGCTCGCTTTCACACACGGATTTGATCAGAAGTACCGACCCGTACGGGAAACCAGCCTATAAACTCCTGCACTGTGGGGACATCGCACAACTGGCGGAAGACTTGCGGGAGCATCTGAAAATAGAACTGCAACAACTTGACAGGAAACTGTATGAGAGACACAGGCTGCATCCGACAAAGGAGGAAAGCACGGCTGCGGAAGTGCAACCTGCTCCGAAAACAGAAAAGGTATCACCTTCTGTAATAGCCCCCGTTTCTGTAATTGAGCCTGTCAAGGGAGTGGAGAAGCCGCAGGCACAGCCCATAGAGGAAAAGCCGGAGATTGAGCCGCGCCAACCCAATCATTCGTCAGCCGTACAGCTTACCCTGCTCGACCTTTGGGGTATGCCCATAGAGGAACCGGTAAAAAAGAAAAAGGCAGCGAAAAAGGAAAGCAAGCCGAAGCCTATGCCGTCCACGCCTAAACCGCAAGTCAAAGTTACTCCACCCGTTGAAGCCGCCAAGCCGGTAAACGGTAATAAGGAAGAAAAGCCGGAAAATGCCGAAAAGCCAAACGACCCGGACGACATTTACGCCACTCTGGATTGGGAAACCAATCCTCCCATTAACGGCTTCTATGAGACAATGATGAGCCTGACAGCGGAACGGCGCAAGGCCCTACGGCTTGAGGCAGAACGGCACAGGCAGGAACAACTGAAAAAGATGGGTATCAAAGACACGTTGAACCCTGCTTTTGCGCCTTCTTCGGACAATATGGATAAAAAGCCGGAACAAACGGAAGAAATAAAGCAACCTGAAACACTGGCAGAAGTTGTGCCTACTTCCGAAACGGTTGCCACTTCCCTGTTCCCGGAACTTGAAACGGAAAAGCCGAAGGAGGAAGTCATGGACCTTTCTCCCCGTCCGTTCAACGGCCTGCTGGAGCCACACCACCGTGACGGCTCGATGGTGCTGGATGCTTCACGCAATCTCGGTTACCTGAAAGACCTCACGCCTTACGGTGCGACCTTCCAACCGCTCGACCTCCGTGGCTATCAAAAAGAGAAAGCGATGCTGTATATATCGCTCCGTGACGCTTACGAACGTCTGTATAGCCACGAGACGGAGAACCATACGGAACACAAACCGCAGCGCGGGTATCTCAACACCTACTACGATGAGTTTGTCATGCGTTACGGTAACCTCAACGCCAGACAGAACGTGAAACTGGTGATGATGGATGCCGGAGGGCGCGACATCCTTTCGCTGGAACGTGCGGAGGACGGCAAGTTTGTCAAGGCGGACATCTTCGACCGTCCCGTTTCCTTCTCGGTGGAGAGCCGTGTCAATGCAGGCTCTCCCGAAGAAGCCTTGTCCGCATCGCTCAACAAGTTCGGCACGGTCAATCTCGGCTATATGCGGGAGATAACCGACACCACGGAAGAGGAACTGCTTGGTGCCCTCAAGGGGCGCATCTTCTACAACCCGCTCGTAACCGGTTACGAAATCAAAGACCGCTTCATCGCGGGGAACGTGATAGAGAAGGCGGAACGCATAGAGGGCTGGATGGAGGACAATCCCGAAAGTGAGCGGATGCCGGAGGTGAAACAGGCGTGGGAGGCATTGAAGGAGGCCGAACCGCAGCGCATCGCCTTTGAAGACCTCGACTTCAATTTCGGGGAACGCTGGATTCCCACGGGTGTGTATGCCGCCTACATGAGCCACCTTTTCGACACGGACGTGAAAATAGCCTACTCCGCAAGCATGGACGAGTTTTCCGTGGCGTGCGGCTACCGCACCATGAAGATCACGGACGAGTTTTTAGTAAAGGGCTATTACCGGAACTATGACGGTATGCACCTGTTGAAGCACGCCCTGCACAACACCTGCCCCGACATGATGAAAAGTATCGGCAAGGACGAGAACGGCAACGACATCAAGGTACGCGACAGCGAGGGCATACAGCTCGCCAACGCGAAGATAGACGAAATCCGTAACGGGTTCTCCGAATGGTTGGAAGAACAGTCGCCGCAGTTCAAGGAACGGCTCACGACGATGTATAACCGCAAGTTCAACTGTTTCGTGCGCCCGAAGTATGACGGCTCGCACCAGACTTTTCCCGACCTCAACCTGAAAGGGCTGGCAAGCCGGGGAATCAAGAGCGTTTACCCGTCGCAGAAGGATTGCGTCTGGATGCTGAAACAGAACGGCGGCGGGATCTGCGACCACGAGGTGGGAACCGGCAAGACGCTGATAATGTGCATAGCGGCACATGAGATGAAGCGTCTGAACTTGGCGCACAAGCCGATGATTATCGGGCTGAAAGCGAATGTGGCGGAGATTGCCGCCACCTATCAGGCGGCCTATCCTAACGCCCGCATCCTCTACGCTTCTGAAAAGGACTTTTCGACCGCCAACCGTGTGCGTTTCTTCAACAACATCAAGAACAACGACTATGATTGCGTCATCATGTCGCACGACCAGTTCGGGAAGATACCGCAGTCGCCGGAGTTGCAGCAGCGCATCCTGCAGGCGGAGCTTGACACGGTGGAGGAAAATCTCGAAGTCTTGCGACAGCAGGGCAAGAACGTGTCGCGGGCGATGCTGAAAGGGCTGGAGAAGCGCAAGCACAACCTTGTGGCGAAGCTGGAGAAGGTGGAACACGCCATCAAGTCCCGCACGGATGATGTGGTGGACTTCAAGCAGATGGGCATCGACCACATCTTCATTGACGAGAGTCACCAGTTCAAGAACTTGACTTTCAACACCCGTCATGACCGTGTGGCGGGATTGGGAAACTCGGAAGGAAGCCAGAAGGCCCTGAATATGCTCTTTGCCATCCGTACCATACAGGAACGCACGGGCAAGGACTTGGGGGCTACGTTCCTTTCGGGCACGACCATTTCCAACAGTCTGACGGAACTGTACCTGCTCTTCAAATACCTGCGCCCCAACGAACTGGAACGGCAGGACATCCGCTGTTTCGATGCTTGGGCTGCCATCTTCGCCAAAAAGACGACCGATTTTGAGTTCAACGTAACGAACAATATCGTTCAGAAGGAGCGTTTTCGCTATTTCATCAAGGTGCCGGAGCTTGCCGCCTTCTACAACGAGATTACCGACTACCGCACGGCGGAGGATGTAGGTGTGGACAGACCAAACAAGAATGAGATACTGCACCACATACCGCCCACACCGGAGCAGGAGGACTTCATACAGAAGCTGATGCAGTTTGCCAAAACCGGCGATGCCACTCTGCTTGGCAGGTTACCCCTGTCGGAAACGGAGGAAAAGGCGAAGATGCTCATCGCCACCGACTACGCGAGAAAGATGGCTCTTGATATGCGCATGATAGACCCGAACTACGAGGACCATCCCGACAACAAGGCAAGCCATTGTGCCAAGATGATTGCAGAGTATTACCACAAGTACGAGACGCACAAGGGTACGCAGTTCGTGTTCTCCGACTTGGGGACATACCAGCCGGGGGAAGGATGGAACGTGTACAGCGAGATAAAACGCAAGTTGGTGGAGGATTACGGCATACCGGCAAGTGAGGTGCGCTTCATTCAGGAGTGTAAGACGGATAAGGCTCGTAAGGCGGTGATAGATGCCATGAACGCAGGGACAGTGCGAGTGCTGTTCGGCTCCACAAGTATGCTCGGAACGGGCGTGAATGCGCAGAAAAGATGCGTCGCCATCCATCACCTTGATACACCGTGGCGACCGTCCGACCTGCAACAGCGTGACGGACGGGGTGTTAGAGCCGGGAACGAGATTGCCAAGCATTTTGCCGAGAACAACGTGGATATCATCATCTACGCGGTGGAAAAGTCGCTGGACAGCTACAAGTTCAATCTGCTGCACTGCAAGCAGACGTTCATATCGCAGCTCAAAAGTGGAGCGATGGGCGCACGTACTATCGACGAGGGAGCAATGGACGAAAAATCGGGTATGAACTTCTCGGAGTATATGGCGTTGCTCTCCGGCAATACCGACCTTTTGGATAAGGCGAAATTAGAGAAGCGTATCGCCTCGCTCGAAGGGGAACGCAAGTCGGTCAACAAGGGCAAGCGCGATTCGGAGTTCAAGCTGGAATCCAAGACGGGAGAACTGCGCAACAACACGGCTTTCATCGAAGCCATGACGGAAGACTGGAACCGTTTTCTTTCCGTTGTGCAGACTGATAAGGAAGGCAGCCGCCTTAATCTTGTCAAGGTGGACGGCGTGGATTCAACGGATGAGAAGGTCATCGGTAAGCGTTTGCAGGAAATCGCCAAGAACGCCACGACTGGTGGACTGTACAAGGCTGTCGGGGAACTTTACGGCTTTCCGATAAAGGTGGTCAGCGAGAGGACACTCAAAGAAGGTCTGGAGTTCACTGACAACCGCTTCGTGGTGGAGGGTAACTACAAGTACACCTACAACAACGGGCATCTGGCGATGGCAGACCCGATTGCTGCCGCACGAAACTTTCTGAACGCATTGGAGAGGATTCCGACCATCATCGACCAGTACAAGTCTAAGAACGAAGTGCTGGAAAAGGAGATTCCGCAGTTGCAGGAGATAGCGGGCAAGGTGTGGAAGAAGGAGGACGAGCTGAAACAGCTGAAGTCCGAACTCGCCGCACTGGACCGCAAGATACAGCTTGAGCTGGCTCCGGCTCAGGAAAACACGGAAGAGAACCGGCAAGGCAACGAGAAAAAACAGACGGAACAACAGCCGGAAAGCCCGCACGTGGACTTTGTACGCAGTCATTTAATTATAGGGAGACCCGGTTTATCGGAATCCAAAGGTGTAAAACTTTAATATCGAAGTCTTGACAGAAAAAGCCAGTGGTTGAATTTTTCACCACTGGCTTTAATTCTAATAATTTTTCAATCTAATATGACCGAATCTATAACGTTAAATCATAGATTATGTGTCTATTTGTGAAGAAAAAGACGTAACTTTGTATCAAAATCAAATAAGCATAACAATGGAGCCATCTATATACAGTTTTTCACTTTATACCGCACTGCCGTTGATGTTATTCTTCGGCTTTTATTTTTTGTTTGCAAAGACT
>OGRU01002612.1_pt1 | contig 11501 bp, 13 predicted proteins | sample 1553541 | NCBI WGS metagenome assembly OGRU01 (sample SAMEA2580068, study PRJEB22360) | human gut metagenome | biome: human gut; feature: human-associated habitat; material: faeces | place: Denmark | collected 2008/2010
TGTCATCGCTAAAAAACCAAACCGCCTGCACCCCAGCCATAAGCGAAAACACGACGCCAACCGCCGCGGTCGCCCGGGTCTGCACCGCCGCCTGCTCGGCGACCGATCCGCTCATATAGCCTATTTTGCCGACAAAATATGTGTCAGCCATATTATAAAATGTGCTGACAAGCATGCTGATTATGGTCGGCAGCGCCAGCTTACAGACCAGCTTTTCGACCGGCTCGGTCGTCATTCTTACAAGCTTTTCCTCGCGCTCAGAGGTGCTTTCCTGCTTCATTTTCAGAAATTCCCCTTTTCATATTGCTCCAAAAGATATTTTGCGACCCCGTCGCTGTCGTTTGAACCGATAACTTTGTCGGCGACCTTCAGAGCCGCTTCCTGAGCATTGCCGACTGCTATGCTCTCATCAGCCCAGCTCATAACTTCGGCATCATTGCCGTTGTCGCCGAAAGCCACAACGCGGTCAAAGCCGTACATTTCCTTCAAAGCTGCGGCGGCGTTTTTCTTGCCGCCCGACACCGAATATACCTCTAAAAAATACAGCCCGTCGCTGTAGGTGTCAAGATACGCCGAGTAGCGGATGCCTGATATCTCATCCAGCTCGCGGCATATGCTTTCTATTGTTTCCTTTTTATCCAGACCGTTTATATAAACGACCCTGTCGCTTATGTGATACTGCTTTGTATAATCAAATTTGTGGTACAGAGCCTTTCTGTCGGCTATGAATTTCCGCTCGTAGTCGTATTTGTTGACGGTGTACTGAACATCTAAAAAGCCTGACCTTGTATATGTATAAGCAAACGGCGGACGACCGTGATCGACCATTATATCGGTCACATTCATAGCAGCCCCTCTGTTTATAAAACAGACCCTTTTCTGCGTGCCGCCGGCAGTATCGGTCAGAAAAACGCCGTTCATGGTAGCCGCCGGAATACGCAGGTCAAAAAGCGGCAGTATCTTAGCTGCCGAGGAATAAGACCTCGCCGTCGCAAAGGTAATGTTCATACCCTTGCCGATAAGGTCGTTTATCGTTTTTACCGTAAATTCGGACGGCGTACCGTTGCTTTGCAGCAGCGTGCCGTCAAGATCGCTGATATAAAGTGTTTTCATATTATTCCTCTATTGATTACCTTAGACCGACGAAGCCTGGCTCAGCGTCTCCCACTTTTCCATGAGTGACAAAAGCAGCTCGTCAAGCTCGGCTGCCCGGCTCGTCAGCTCTGTCAGCTTTTCATAATCGGTCGACACGCAGTCGCTGTCAAGCTCCTTTTTTATTTCTTTCTGCTCCTTTTCCGCTGCGGCGATCTGCTCCTCGCAGCGCGCAAGGTCAGCTTTGCGTTTTCTTTCTTCGGCTGCCGCCTGCTTTCTTTGCAGATAGTCTCTTTTATTATCAGACTCCGCCTTTTCGCCGCCGGTGGACTTTTTAACCCCAGTATCCCTCGCGGCAAGGTAGTCGTCGTAGTTTCCCTGTTGTCTTTTTAAGGTGCCGTTTTCAAAATACAGTATCACGGTCGCCAGACGGTTGATAAGGTAACGGTCGTGCGACACGCATACCAGCGTTCCGTCAAAATCGAGCAGCGCTTCCTCGAGCACCTCTCTGCTTTCTATGTCAAGATGATTGGTAGGCTCGTCAAGAAACAGCAGGTTGTCGTGCCTTAACATCAGCTTGCACAGCGCGGCCCTTGCCCTTTCGCCGCCGCTTAGGGTCTCTATAGATTTGAATACCTCGTCGCCTTTGAAAAGAAAGAGCGCCAAAGCGCCTCGCAGTGCCGAATCGCCAACCGCAGGGAAGGTGTTTCTCAATTCCCCGAACACGGTGTTTTTAAGGTCAAGATCGCTTTGATGCTGGTCAAAAAAGCCTGCCTTCACACCGACGCCGAAGGTCACCTGTCCGCGATCCGACAGCTGTTTCAAAAGCGTTGTTTTACCGCAGCCGTTGGGACCTATTATAAATATCCTGTCGCCGCGGCGGATATTGACCGAAACATCGCTGTAGAGCGTCTTGCCGTCAAACCGCTTACATAAATTTTCAGCCTTCAGCACCTCGTCGCCGCTTCTTGACAGCGCCGAAAACGACAGACACATGTCCTTTTTTTCGGCCTCTGGAATTTTAAGGGTCTCCAGCAGGCGGTCGACCACCTTTTGCTTGCTTTCGGCTCTCTTTATGCTTTTTTCACGGTTCCAACGACGCTGCTGCTCGATAACACGCTCAAGTCTTTCGACCTCTTTCATTGTGTTTTCATAGCTGTTGCGCTCCGCCTCAAGGCGTTCGTCGCGCACGCGGCAGTATTTTGTGTAATTGCCGTCGCAGCAAAAAAGGGTGTGCTCCGCTATTTCAAATATCCTGTTTGCTACCCTGTCAAGAAAATACCGGTCATGTGAAATTATTATGACCGCGCTTTTTGACTGCTTTATATATCCGTCGAGCCACTCTATGGAATCTATGTCAAGGTGGTTGGTCGGCTCGTCGAGCAGCATAACTTCAGGCTGCGACAGCAGCAGCTTGCACAGCTCGACCTTTGATCGCTGACCACCCGAAAGCGACGCCACCGAAAGCCGCTGCTCCTCATCGGAAAAACCGAGTCCCAAAAGTGCCGAGCGCGTGCGCTGGCGAAAGGTCAGCCCACCCTCGCGTTCGAATTTTTCACGAAGCAGGTGCTGTTTTTCTATCAATTGGTCATCCGACGATGAAAGCAGACGGTTATCGACCGCTTTCAGCTCGGTTTCAATGGCAAACAGATCGGAAAAGACAGTCAGCGCCTCGTCGTAAGCCGAGCGCACCGACCCCATGCAGGCATGCTGAGCCAAAACCCCTACGGTTATCCCACTTTTGCGGACGATACCGCCGGCGTCGCACGGCTCTTTTCCTGTTATCATGTTGAAAAGTGTTGTTTTGCCGCAGCCGTTTTCACCTATGAGACCTATTTTATCTCCCGGCTCGACATTAAAGGAAACACCCCTGAAAAGCAGCCTGTCGCCGAAGCTTTTTTCGATATTTCCGGCATTAATAAGCATTTGCTTCCTCCGAAATCAGATGGCGTCGGCGATACTGAGCACCAGCCGCTCGGTTTTGTCCCATCCAAGGCACGGATCGGTTATCGATTTACCGTAGACCGTCCCCGTGACCGGCTGAGAGCCGTCCTCAATATAGCTTTCTATCATAAATCCCTTGACAAGCGAGCGCACTTCATTGTTCAGACGGCAGCTGTGCAGCACGTCCATACAGATGCGGATCTGCTCTATATACTGCTTGCCGGAATTTGAATGGTTGGTATCTATTATAAGTCCCATATTCTTCAAATTTCTTGCACTGTATTCGTCGTACAACCGGCAGATATCCTCATAGTGATAATTAGGAACCGACCTGCCCTTTGAGTCAGTCGATCCGCGCAGCACGGCGTGAGCAAACGGATTGCCGTCGGTCACGACCTCAAGCCCGCGATAGATAAAGGTCTGCGGATGTGTCGCTGCGGTTATTGAATTTAGCATTACCGAAATGTCGCCGCTGGTGGGATTTTTCATGCCTACTGGCACGTCGACGCAGCTTGACACCAGCCTGTGCTGCTGATCCTCGACCGAGCGCGCGCCTATTGCAACATATGACAGCACGTCAGAAAGATACGAATAGTTCTCCGGATACAGCATTTCGTCGGCACTTGACAGACCGGTCTCGGTGATAGCCCTTATATGCAGGTGCCGTATGGCTTTGAGCCCTTTTAGCATGTCCGGCTTGTCGTCGGGATTTGGCTGATGCACCATTCCCTTGTACCCGTCGCCGGTCGTGCGCGGCTTGTTTGTGTAAATACGCGGCACCATAAGTATTTTGTCGCTCACCTTTTCCTGCAGCCTTGCCAGGCGGTGGATATAATCTATTACCGGCTCTTCACGGTCGGCTGAGCAGGGGCCTATTATAAGCAGCAGCCTGTCGTCCTCGCCCTTAAATATATTCTTTATCTCGCCATCGCGCTTCGCCTTTGCGTCGTGGGCGGCTTTTGACAGCGGTATTTCCTTTTTGATTTCATCAGGTGCCGGCAGCACCCTTTCATGAATTATTGACATGTGTTTCAGGCCCGTCCTTTCGGGATAATAGGTTTCCAAATCATTGTACTACAATTTTTGCGATATTTCAAATACTATTTACATATACCGACTGTCAGAAGGTCGGAACCTCGGGATAAGTTCCGGAGTTTATGCTTTCGAGGTCGATGCTCGTTTCCTCCTTTGCGGTAGAAAAAACTATCTGAGTCTGCGTGCTGCCGAAGGTCTGCAGCTGACCTATAAACACGTCGAGCGCCTCGGTGCTTTCAAACGCGACCTTTATGAGCATAGAGTAATGTCCGGTTACACAGTCACATTCAAGTACGTTCGGATGCTCCTTTATAAACGGATAAAAAACATTTTTCTGCGGCGGCTGAACCTCAAGATTTATAAATGCCGTTATGGGGTATCCTAATTTTTTATGGTCTATTTTAACGCTGTAGCCGCTGATTATCCCTTTCTTTTCAAGTCTTTCAAGCCTTGCCGCAGTGGCCGGAGAGGACAGAAATACCTTCTCCGCGAGGTCTTTTAAAGGCATCCTTGCATCCTTTTTCAGTAAATTTATAAGCTGAAAATCAATTTTATCCATTTTTGCTATTCCCTTTCGCTCCAAATTATGGTACAATAGACGTGAGCTATACGGCACAGTCCGCCAGAAGTGCTTCGTCACAGCCGTTCGTGTCTGTTTGCCGCTTCAAATTATTAAGTATTATATCCGTATTTGTACCTTTTGTCAACCGTGGCAATTAATTATATAAGCAATATTGCGGTAAATACGTTATTATTTTAAGTGAGGTCTTTGTATGGAACCTATTGAACAAAGCTGCTGCTTTACAGGATACCGTCCGGAAAAGTTTGGATTCCCTCTGGATGACTCAAACGAAAGCTACCGCACCATGGTCTGTCGGATGATCTCGGCTATAAGCGACCGTATTTTAGCAGGCTGCACCGTGTTTTACACCGGCATGGCATGCGGTTTTGATATAATAGCAGGCGAATATGTTGAGCTTGTCGCGCGGCGGAACAAGGATATAAAGCTGATCGCCGTCGTGCCGTATCCCGGGCAGGAAAACGGCTGGAGCGACGAATGGAAAGAGAGATATCACAAGCTGCTGGAAAGCTGTTCAAAGGTGATTTATGTCAGCAATCACTACGACCGCGGAGTTTTTGCGAAACGCAACCGATATATGGTTGACCGCAGCCGCCATGTAATTGCATATTACGACGGGAAGCCTGGCGGAACGGGCAGTACAGTAAAATACGCCAAGGATCATATGCGTCATGTGGTAAACATATATGAGACCGATACATATAATGCCAACACAGAAAATTATAAACCGTACCTTACAATAGAAAACGCAGTTGAATTTAACGCCGGGCAGTAAGTCCGGCGTTTTTATAGTCATACAAAAAATCGGAACAGCAATTTTCAGTTTAACGGCGCACGGCAACAAAAATCCAATTTGTACGTCGTAGGGAACGTGCCTTGAGTGTCGTTCCTGAATAAATACAAGAGCTGATTGTTGCATCGTAGGGCAGGGGCGGAAGCCCCTGCCCTACAAATGTACAATTAGATTTTCCGCTTTTTACACCTAAACAAAAATTCAGCTGTATATAAATATAAAAACGTAACGGCGCAAGACCTGCTTTGCGCCGCACAAATTCATGATCTTTTTTGCTTTCCGCCTGCCAAACCGGGGTTGACATCAAAGGTTTCGTCTATCTGCCGCCGACGCGTCACATTCCCATTTCCGCCTTTTTCTTCTTGTAATACTGCACCACTGCGACGCGCGCCGCCATAAATCGCTGCGTGACCACTATCCGGTCGCCTGTGTCAAGCACAAAATGATTGTCCATGCCCGTTATGTGATCCATGTTCACTATGTAGCTGCGGTGGCACCTCAAAAATCTGCCGCCCGATAATTCCCTCTCTATCTCGCACAAGCTTTTGCCCACAGTCTCGCTCCTGCCGTCGGTCAGATGGACTATGCTTTTGCCGTCAAGACTTTCTATGTAGGTTATGCTGCCGAGCGCCAGCTTTTTATACGCGCACCCGTTCTGCAGCGCTACGGTCGCCTCGTCGCCGCTGCCTGTCAGCCGGTCAAGCAGATGAACCAGCCTGTCAAAACGTATCGGCTTTGCCAAAAAGCCGGATACACCCTGCATATACGCGTCATGCATCCGGTCGCTGTGCTTTATAAGGAACATTGCTCTGCCGACAAAGCCGCATTTTCTGAGCTTTAGCAGCGTGTCTATTGCACCGGTAAGGTCCGCACTTGCGTCTATAAACAAAAAGTCGTATTCCTTTGCATGCCGCACCCTCGCCAGCAGTTCATGCCTTGAAGAGATCTTTAAATACTCGACCGTAAAGAGCGGTTTGTTGCTGAAATACTCCTTTATCATTGAAGAGAGCCTTGCTCTCTCGTTATAATTTTCATCGCAAATGATGAACCTTAAAAGCATTTTGATACCTCACACAGTGCAGCTTTACATGCCGCGAATTTGCCAAAAATAATACCATAAAATGACAGCAAAGTCAATAGAAAATTGCTAAAAACATTCACAAAATATAATTCGGATAGAGAAATAGTGAAAATAAATCACAAAATCGGATCCGATTTTAATATCTATCGACTTTTCGGTCAAAATACGACAAAAACCGACCCGGCAATAAAACACCAGGTCGGTTTGTTATTTGTGCTAATGCTTTAAAAAAATATTTGCAGGTGATATTATTTAGCGAGGGCGGCGGCTATCGCAGCTCTTAGTGGGTCATTTCTGTAGCAATACCATATGATGTGGTCTATCTGATCATAACCCATGCCGTCCGGCAGCTTGCTTTTGAGCTCTTTTATCAGACCCACAAGTTCGGCATATGAGCACTTTTCGAGCTTTTTATAATCAAAATGCACCGAAAACATCTTCAAATAATACGGCAATATATTTTTTATAGTGATCCTAAATTATTTTATACTTTCTTTGCATAAAAAACAGCCGATGGGCATGGTTTAATAGGTGCAATACTTATCTGTTCTCGACAAATCGTTTGCTATATTATATCCTTTGGCAAAATTTACAGTTCCGTTTTTAGCACCTGCTGATGGAATTCCGGCAGTCCAACTATGTGTTTGACCAACATGGGCTTTTGTTATTCCGGAATTGTTGATTATTGCTGTTACTATTGTCCGTACACTATCCGGAATGTTTAATGTTGCGGCTGCAGTACAATTCGCAAATGCATAATCGCCTATACTTTCAAGTTGATCGTTCAATGTAGTAGTCGTTATTGAATTGCATACGGAAAACGCAAAATTCTTTATCTTTATAGTGTTTTCCGGAATAACAATATCATTTAAAATCTCGCCGTTTAAATACAATGCCGCTCCTAAATTGCAGTGATTTGATAAAAAAGCGTTCTAAAAAGTCTACCTTTTGAAACACTTTTGTTTATATTTATACATTTTATATGTTTTCTTATGCAATGGTGGCTGTGGCATTACGGCGCTTTTAAGCGGAATTTTGGGGTGTTTTCGATTTGTCGAAAATTGTCAAACCGACGAATAATGCTGTCGTTCATCGTAAAATATCTGCTTTTCATCCAAAAAGCCTTTACTTTTTCAGAATTTGTGGTATTATCTTCCAAACGCAAATAACGCGTAAAAAGGGAGAGGCTAAAAATGTATATTTATATTGCGGTAAAAGAGACAGCAGAAACAGAAGAGGGCGAGTTTTCAACCTATGGCATACGGTGCTACGATCTTGACAGCGGAAATGTGGCTGCAGAGATCCGGGATGTGTTTTGCGACAAACGCCTTGCGGAGCAGTTTGCCGAAAAGTGCAGTTCTGAAATGCTGGAGCCGGTCCATCTTTCAGCCGCGGCTGAGGACGCAGTCTGGAGTGCAGGCACAGCTGTCCTTATCTGACCCGATGCGAGTTTTTTCTACAGCTGTTTTACAGTGCCGATTATAACAAAAAATTATAAAATCAAGCGCTTTTTATACATGTGTGTCGTTGACAATTTTGGAAGATAAATGTATACTGTTATTTGTACAGGTTTTACCGGATGTATTTTATCAATTCTGAAGGGACGAAATAAAAATGGCTAACAACCGGGCGGATGGCAAGGGTATACACGACGGCCACCGCGACAGGATGCGTGAAAAATTCCGCAAGACCGGATTTGAAGGTATGCACCCACATGAAATGCTGGAGATGCTGCTGTTCTATTCCGTGCCGCGTAAAGATACAAATGAAATGGCTCATCAGCTTATATCGCGCTTCGGCTCACTTGCCGGAGTGCTCGAAGCTACCGAGGATCAGCTTGTAAATGTCGGCGGTATTTCTCAGAATTCCGCCACGCTTATCAAGATGATAATTCCGTTTTACAGGGAATACAGGCGCGAAAGAAGCGCCACAACACATCTTATGAACTCAGATGAATGCGGAGAATATCTTGTAGATTATTATTCTGGTATGACAAATGAACGGGTGACCGTTATGTGCCTTGACGGCAGGTGCAGGCTGCTTTGCCTTGAAACCGTGTGTGACGGTGACTCGGCAAACGTTGTCATGAATAGCCGCAAGCTTGTCGAAATAGTTATGAAATATCCCATGACGACTGCGGTCATTATTTCGCACAATCATCCCGGCGGCATCGCTTTGCCGTCAAGGGAAGACATTTCGGCAACGGAAAATCTGCACAGGGTGCTGGGCACTATGGGAATAAATCTTGTTGATCACATTATCGTTGCTGACAGAGATTACGTATCAATGGCGTCATCGTCGGGATTTAATGATATTTTCAATATATAAAAAATGTACAAAAGTTGCGCTTTTTTATAATTGACAAATGTTATCAATGCCTATATAATTATATGTGTGGATATATGCGGATAGGATTTGGTCCGCCATAATTGTTATATGGAGGCATTTGTATGAAAAAACGTATCAGATATATTGTGGCGCTGATCGTTGTTGCTGCTGTTGCGGTGTCCTGCATTTGCGTTGCTGCGGTGAGCAGACTGGGCCAGGATCCGAAGTCCGGATCGGACAAGTTGGTTGTTAAGGTGTCCGATGCTTCGGTGAAAAAGGGCGACAGCTTCGATGTCAGCGTGAATCTGCAGAGCAACCCCGGTCTTATTTCGATGAAGCTGACCGTTGAGTATGACAGTACATATCTGACCCTTGTCGGTGCCGACGATATGGGCAAGCTTGGCGATCATGCATTTGCTTCGTCGTTTGAAAGCCCATACACCATGCTTTGGAGCAACGGCTCTGCCACTGAGAATATAACGGTGACCGGCGATATTGCAACACTTCACTTTAAAGCAAACGATAACTATACCGGCGAAAAGCAGACCGAGATAAAGGTATCTGCACCGGGCAGCAACGATATATTCAATATCAATATGAGCCGCGGATCGATAAGCCTTGAATCTGTAAGCGGCACTGTTTCCGTAAGGGATTTTGTTTCTCATTCGATCCGTGCCGAAAAGAGTGCCGCAGAGAGCGGAACCGGCAAGTACCAGTCGGCAGGTCTCCGTTTCCGCACGTCGGTTGACGATGCCGATTTTGCCAACGCGACCGAGATAGGCTTTGCCGTTATCAGATCAAGCGATGCGGCAGGTGAGTGGTACAAAAAGGACAGCACGACTGCCGGAGTTATATCGGCATATGCCTACAACAAGCAGGATGGTACAAACATTGTATATAATGATGCTGACGGATACACCGAGTATCAGCTAATCCTGACCGGACTTACCAGGGACGGTGTTTTGGACAGAAATCTTAAAAATACAAGCTTCAGCGTTTATATGTGGATCAGGTATTCATCGGAATCCGGCAGGGAAGAATATGAATACATTGATCTTGGTGCCGCAAGCTATGCAAGCGTGCTTGAGGAGTACAAAGACGCAGGTATTGATGCAACCGGTTATTGATGAATTTTATAGAAGTATGAGGGGTGGAATTATGAAAGTTTATGCAAAGCCCGAGCTTGTGATCGAAAAGCTCATTTCAAATGTGCCGGTCGCGACCGACGCCGATCCCTTCAGCCTGCTTGAGGGCAAAAGCTCCGGCGGTGCTGAGGTCGAAATATCGGTTCCCGGCGGTTGGTGGGAAGGCTGACCGGTAAAACCCATAATCAGAAACCGAAGAACTCTCTGCAGGCAATCAGCCTGCAAAGGGTTCTTTTTTTGTTGCATTAATAATTAAAAAAATATAAAGTATACTTGAAATGTTGGAAAACATATGCTATAATTATCAAAAAGGAATAAAAGATATCAAAGTTTACATATAAATTTATTGAATTTTCACAATAAAACATCAATAAACCTCAGAAAGCAGAAACAACGCTGCTGAGGATGAAATAACCGCCGGATCACGGCAGAACGGAGAATATCAATGAAACAGTATGACATCGGTGCTATTAAAACGATAGCGTTATTGGGGCATGGCTCGTCGGGAAAGACCACTCTTGCCGAGTCAATGCTGTATTATGCCGGTATGACCGACAGAATAGGAAAGACCGCAGACGGAACATCGGTGATGGATTTTGACCCTGAGGAAAAGAAAAGGGGGGTATCGGTTTCATCATCGGTCTTTCAGTTTGAATATAACGATAAAAAGATAAACCTTATAGATGCTCCCGGACTTTTCGATTTTGCCGGAGGCGTTACCGAGGCACTCACCGCTGCCGATTCTGCGCTTATTGTACTTTCGGGAAAATCGGGACTGAATGTCGGCGCTCAGCTGAACTACACAGCCGCGAAAAAGGCAGGAGTGCAGGTGTAGTTTTTTATTGGTAAGCTGGATTCGCCGCGCGCCTATTTCTACCGTGTTATTTCCACCCTTACCGGCCATTACGGAGCGGTGATATGCCCCGTCGTTATTCCGTTTGTTGAGGGTGAACAGGTCGTTTCATTTGTAGATCTGATTGAGAACCGCGCTTATAAATATGACGGCATCAAGAGAAGCGATGCCGAAATGCCCGAAAGCGACGATATCAAAAATATGCGCGACGTTATGCTTGAAGCCGTTGCGAGCGTTGACGAAGCACTTATGGAAAAATACTTTGCCGGCGAGGAGTTTGACGCTGCCGAGATAAAGTCGGCGCTTGCCGCCGGCATGCAGTCGGGTGATATATGCCCGGTTTTCTGCGGCATAAATCAGACCGGAGCCGGTGTGAGCCTTGCGCTTGACATACTGTCGGAGATAGCGCCTGCGGCTGATAAACGCGAGTACCGTGTTAAAAAGGGAGACGCTGAGGGTACGGAAAACTGCAATGTGTCGGCACCCGCCACAGCAGTCGTCTTTAAAACGATCGCCGACCCGTTTGTGGGAAAGCTTTCATATTTTAAGGTTATTTCGGGCACATTAAAACCGGATATGAAGCTTATAAACAGCCGAACGGGCGCTGAGGAGCGGCTTGGCAAGCTCATGTGGATAAAGGGCGGCAAGCA
>OGRU01002615.1_pt1 | contig 11498 bp, 10 predicted proteins | sample 1553541 | NCBI WGS metagenome assembly OGRU01 (sample SAMEA2580068, study PRJEB22360) | human gut metagenome | biome: human gut; feature: human-associated habitat; material: faeces | place: Denmark | collected 2008/2010
CTTTTCAATTTCTTTCTGAAAAACTTGAACCAAATCAGGTGCCCCTTTAATATGGCATGCACTACCCATGCAAATTTTAATCTCGCTTGACATACAATCCCATCCTTTTAAATCACTATCTCTTTTAACCTATTCCTTAATATTAATCCGATTTTCAATAATTTAAGAATAGCATGTTTTCTTTATTTTACCACAATTCAAACATTTAATCTGTATTTTATGTTCGATTTTTATAAAAGTTCATCGTTTTATACGCAAAACGCCACTGCACAACGATGCATTTTCGTAAAAAAATGGGGACTGCAGATGCGCAGCCCCCTTGAGACAGGTGTGTGTCAAATCAATATTTATCTTGTGCCATATAATGGGTGTGTAATTGATGATGTGCCAATTCGCTGCCTGGTTCTCCATAGTAATCACGATACAGAGCGAGAACCGACTGGTTTTCATGGGATTTGCGATGTGGCATGTTCTTATCAATTTCATAGAGTGCTTTCATTCTCTTGAGAAGAACCTGTTCGTCGCCATGATGATATGGCTGACCAGCGCCACCAATGCAGCCACCCTTGCAGGCCATGACTTCGATGGCATGATATCCATTAGGATTACCTGCTCGAACTTCATCCATAAGAACTTTCGCGTTTCCTAAACCGTGAGCAATTGCAATCTTTAGAGGGATACCGTCTACGTCAACTGTTGCTACACGAATGCCTTCGAAACCACGCAACTCTTCAAAATCAAGTTTAGGCAATGGTTTACCGGTCTGCAATTCATAGGCAGTACGAACAGCAGCCTCGATAACCCCGCCAGTAGCCCCGAAAATAACAGCAGCCCCAGTCGATTCGCCAAGCGGATCGTCAAATTCAGATTCTGGCAATTCGGCCAAGTTAATATCTTTCAATTTAATCAAACGTGCCAATTCACGAGTAGACAGAACAATATCAACATCTGGGTTTCCATTAACAGAGAACTCTGGACGCGTTGCTTCCGTTTTCTTAGCAAGGCATGGCATTACAGAAACCATAACAAGCTTTTCACGAGGAACACCAAACTTTTCAGCAAGGTAATTCTTTACAACTGCCCCAAACATCTGCTGTGGAGATTTTGCAGTGGATGGATATTGCAGCAAATCGGAATACTGGGTTTCATAGAAGTTGGCCCATGCTGGGCAGCAAGAGGTCATAATTGGTAATGGACCTTCTTCGCCATTTAAGAAGCGGCGCAAACGTTGTAACAGTTCGGTCCCTTCTTCCATGATGGTTAAGTCTGCAGAGAAATCTGTATCATAAACATGGTCAAAACCAATCATACGAAGTGCGGTAGCCATCTTGCCGGTTGCAATGGAACCTGGTTCCATTCCAAATGGTTCGCCAATCGCTACACGAACGGATGGTGCAGTTTGAACAACAACCACTTTTTCAGGATCGGCAATAGCATCAATAACTTCCCAAGTTGCATCTTTCTGAACCAATGCACCAGTCGGGCAAACAGCTACGCACTGGCCGCAATGAGTGCAACGGGTTTCAAGCAATGGGGATTCGAAAGCTGGCATGATGACTGCGTCGAAGCCGCGACCAACAGCTGACAAAGCGCCAACTTTTTGCACTTCGTTACACATTGTTTCGCAACGACGGCACATAATGCACTTGTTCATGTCGCGAACCAAAGAATTTGTTTTATCAAGTCTATAAGTCGACTGAGACTTACCAGTGATACGAACATCGTCAATATCCAAACGAGCCGCAACTTCCTGCAATTCACAATCGCCATTCTTCAGGCAAGTCAAGCAGGTTTTTGGATGGTCAGATATCAGAAGCTCTACAACTGTTCTGCGTGCTTGCAAAACACGTGCAGAGTTGGTAATTACTTCCATTCCAGGAGCTACTGGTGTTGCGCAGGATGGCATCAGAGCGCGTTTGCCCTTGACTTCAACAACACATACACGGCAGGACGCTGGATGATTGTCCATTTCTGTGCCATGCAGGTGCATATGGCAGAGAGTAGGAATCCAGATATCAAGTTTTTTAGCGGCATCGAGAATGGTGCTGCCCGCAGGGACAGTGACTTCACGCCCGTTAATTGTTAAGGTTACATCGCTCATACTTCTCTTCTCCTCCAATCTCTCTTAACCAATGTAGATGGCACCAAAGTTGCATTTATCCATACAGGTACCGCACTTGATGCACTTGCTCTGGTCGATGGTAAATGGGGAACGCAGAACACCACTGATCGCATCGGCTGGGCAGTTGCGTGCACAGAGAGAGCAACCAGCGCAACGGCTTGGATCGATTTGATAACGGGTCATCTTACGGCAGGTACCAGTTGGGCAACGTTTGTCGACAACGTGGGCAACATATTCATCCCAGAAGTTTTCCATCGTGGAAAGAACAGGGTTTGGTGCCGACTGGCCCAGTGCGCAAAGCGCAGTGTCTTTCATTGTATAGCAAATACGCTTCAACTCATCAATGTGTTCCATCTTACCACGACCATCGGTGATCATGTTCAAAAGTTCAGAAATACGACGGGTACCGATACGACATGGTGTGCAACGACCGCAAGATTCACCTTCTGAGAAGTGCAGATAGTATTTCGCAATGGAAACCATGCAGTCATCTTCGTCCATGATAATCATACCACCAGACCCCATCATGGAGCCAATAGATACAAGGTTGTCGTAGTCAATTGGCAGGTCAAGATATTTTTCTGCAATACATCCGCCAGAAGGACCACCGGTCTGTACCGCTTTGAATTTCTTACCGCCTTTAATGCCTCCACCAATATCATAAATGATTTCACGTAAGGTGGTACCCATTGGAACTTCAACAAGCCCTACATTATTGACCTTACCAGCCAGAGCGAACACCTTTGTGCCCTTACTCTTTTCGGTCCCAATGCTTGAGAACCATTTAGCCCCTTTATTAATAATAGTAGGAATATTAGCGAAGGTTTCAACGTTGTTTACGTTACTTGGTTTACCCATAAAGCCACTTTCCGCTGGATAAGGAGGCTTCGTCGATGGTTCACCGCGTTTCCCTTCCATGGAGTGAAGCAGTGCTGTTTCTTCACCGCAAACAAACGCACCTGCACCAAGTGTAATTTCAATATTGAAATCAAACCCTGTGCCTAAAATATTTTTCCCAAGAAGACCATATTCGGTCGCTTGTTCAATGGCGTGTTCAAGACGATTTACAGCCAATGGATATTCTGCGCGAATATAGATACGGCCTTCATGAGCACCGATCGCATAACCGCAGATAGCCATTGCTTCGAGGACAGAATGAGGATCCCCTTCCAGAATGGAACGGTCCATAAATGCACCTGGGTCCCCTTCATCGGCGTTACATACAACATATTTTACATCCGCATCGTAAGTTGCAGCGATCTGCCATTTTTTCCCAGTTGGGAAACCAGCGCCGCCACGACCACGCAATCCGGAATCAAGAACTTCTTGAACAACTTCTTCAGGAGTCATTTCGTTAAGGCATTTGCCAAGAGCCATGTATGCATCGTGGGCAATGCAGTCATCAATATCTCTTGGATTGACAATGCCGCAGTTTCTGAGGGCAATACGCAACTGCTGAACAGGCTTTTTCGTTTCCATAGTGTAACCTCCTCCTTACGCATTCACGTGACAGGTTTCGATCCGCGCATCGACAGGTTCCTGTTTCATAACATACTGCTCTACAATGTCACGTGCGATCTTTTTATCTACATAACCAAACATTACTGGATCAACAGCAATGCCAGCTACTTCGACGGTAGGTTCTGCATAGCAATAACCCATGCAGCCTGTTGCTTTTAACTCTACATTGTCAAGGCCATTTTCTTCGATAGCCGCTTCAATAACATCCAAGACTTCTTTTGCACCAGTGGCTATTGCGCAGGTCCCCATTGCCACTCGAATTTCGATTGGGTTATCTTGTGCTTGCTGCAAACTATCGTGTTTTGCTTTTAACGCTTCATAAGAATTCAAACGTTCACTCATCATACATCCTCCTCTTCAATGTAGTAGCTTTGGATGATTTCTTTTACCTTATCACGTGTTACATGGCCATAAACCTTGCCATCGATCGAAACAACAGGAGCCAAGCTGCAAGCACCAAGGCAATGAACCTGTTCCAAAGTGAACATGCCATCTTCGGTCATTTGGCCAATTTCAACACCAAGTTCTTCTTTAACCACATCGAGAATGCGTTCGCCGCCTTTTACAAAGCAGGCAGTCCCCATGCAAACAGAAATTGTATGACGACCTTTTGGCTTCATTGTGAAGAATGAATAGAAGGTAACAACACCATAAACTTTCGCTGCCGGTACACCAGTCTTTTCAGCTACATAAATCTGCAATTCTTTTGGCAGATAACCGAACAAACCTTGTGCGCGATGGAGGATCATGATCAAATGGCTTGGTTTATCCTCAAAGGAGGCGATGTATTCATCAAGCTCATTTAATTTGTTTCTGTCTAACATTTCGTAATTCATTGTAACACCCCTTAAATGTGCACGTTTGTGTTCAAGCAGTTCTAGCTATTGCTTAAACATCTTACTTCTACTTCTTGCTACATTATACAATATCCACCAAATTTTCGGAACATTTTTATTTTCACCATTATTTAGAAGATTTTATCGAACATCCATGATTTCCTGATACAATAGTTATGTACTATGATTATGATAAAGATATCATATTAATACACAATTTCGTCTAATATTCCAGTAAGATAAGCAATAACAATGCCATAATTACTTATTGGCACATTGTGTTTTTTTGCCTTAATAATGCGATTCTGCACCAATTTTCGATTTACCATGCAAGCACCACATTGAATAATCAAATCATACTTGGATAAGTCATCTGGGAAATCCGATCCTGCAGCGATATCAACCGAGATATTCTCTCCCACCCGTTTACGCAATAAGTTTGGAATCTTTACTCGACCAATGTCCTCTTCCAGCGGAGCATGGCTGCACAATTCAGCAATTAAAATATGTGCATCTGATGGAAGGGATGCAATAGTTTTCGCACCTTCAACGTAAGTCGATAAATCGCCCTTAAGCCCTGCAAACAGTACAGAGAATGACGTCAGAAGAGTATCCGCTGGTTTATGCTCATGAACAAAGGCGAAAACCTGGGAATCTGTAATAATAAGCTTTGGCGGTCTTTTTAAAGCATCCAACGCATCAACAAAATGATCCGGTGTCACAGAAAGAATCTGGCATCGTTTATCCAGCAGTTCTCTCAAAGTCTGGACCTGTGGCAAAATCAGCCGCCCTTTTGGAGCTTGAATATCCTGTGGCATTACCAACATGACCATATCTCCATCGTTAACCAGGCCATTGGTAATCTCCGGTTCTTCCTTATGTGGATTCACCGAAGCCAGTTTGTATCTAAGCGCTGTCATGTCGTCGCGATGATTGATGTTGACGCAAAGCGGTTCATCATCAACCAAATCAGCCACCTTTGTTAACCACTCCTCATCTGGTGTGCGAAGATCACATTTGCTGACCACAGCAACAACAGGTGTGTTCTGTTCTTTAAACATAGCAACCCATCGTGCTTCGTCCGTCAAATCTTCTTCATCAAATACAACAACTGCAATATCGGTTTTTTCTGATGCGTGGGCAGTGCGCTCCATACGCAAAACACCCAGATCACCCGATTGATCGTCAAATCCAGCAGTGTCCAAGAGCGTGCATGGACCAAGTCCATACAGCTCTATATTTTTTTGAACAACATCGGTTGTCGTACCCGCCACTGGCGAAACAATGGTGACATCCTGATCGGTAAACGCATTAATAAGGGTTGACTTCCCGCTGTTGCAACGTCCGAAAAAACCAATATGCAATCGGTTGGCTGTTGGCGTATCTTGCAGGCTCATACTATTCCCTCCTCTACACTTGATCAGAAGCGGAAATCACGTTCACCATGTTCCATTTGGGCCAGATATTCTTCCGTCTTTTGACGAACATTGTCGCGTGGAATTTGTTTCAACTGTTCTTGAATTACTTTTTCACCAATTGCACGAGTCTCAGGAGATGCATAATCCAGCAGGAATTCTTCTAACGTTAACAATGCGTTTGGATGGCAGCAGTTTTGAATTTCACCAGCTTTGCACAAGCTCATGAATCGGTCACCGGTACGTCCTGCACGATAACATGCTGTGCAGAAGCTTGGGATATAGCCCATGCCCATCAGCCATTGCACCACTTCATCCAGCGTGCGGTTGTCGCTGACATCAAACTGAGCGGAATTTTCTTCTTCTGGTTCTGGTTCAACATATCCCCCAACACTAGTACGAGAAGCCCCACTGATTTGGCTAATACCAACGTGTAATGCACGTCCGCGTACTTCCTGATTTTCACGGGTAGAGATAATCATCCCAGTATATGGAACAGCAATACGGATGCAGGCAATGATCTTGATGAAAGTATCGTCATCAATACCGTTATCAAATTCATCTGGGTCAATATCGTCGGCATGTTTAACGCGAGGAACGCTGATGGTATGTGGACCAACACCATGAACGGCTTCCAAATGTTCCGCATGCATCAACAACCCTGCAAATTCATAACGATACAGTTCCAAACCAAAGAGCACACCCAAACCAACATCATCAATACCGCCTTCCATAGCACGGTCCATGGCTTCAGTATGCCATGCATAGTTGTGCTTTGGTCCTGTTGGATGAAGGTTTTCATAACTTTCTTTATGATAGGTTTCCTGGAAAAGGATGTACGTTCCGATTCCAGCTTCTTTCAACATGCGATATTCATCCACAGTAGTCGCTGCGATATTAACATTAACGCGACGAATAACACCATTATCATGGGTGGTTTCGTAAATAGTCTTGATGCAGTCAAGGATGTATTCGATTGGATTGTTCACTGGGTCTTCGCCAGCTTCGATGGCCAAACGCTTATGCCCCATGTCCTGCAAGGCACGAACTTCTGCTGCCACTTCTTCCTGCGTTAATTTTTTGCGGGAAATGTGCTTGTTCTTTGCATGATATGGGCAGTACACACATCCGTTAACACAGTAGTTGGACAGATACAGTGGTGCAAACATAACAATACGATCACCGTAAAAGTCCTTTTTAATTTGCTCTGCCAATGCCATGATTTCTTTGTTCTTTTCAGGATCGTCGCAAGCCAAAAGAACAGAGGCTTCTCTATGACTCAAGCCTTTGCGCAACTTTGCTTTTTCAAGGATTTGGTCAACAAGAGCAAGATCGTCCTTGTGTGCATCGGCATAAGCCAGTGTGTCTAAAATTTCCTGATGATTAATGAATTCTTCTGCTTTTAATGATTTTGGATTATACATAAAAATTACTCCTCTCTTTTGAGTCAGCCTTTAGCAAGCTTACTCATTAGATCTTATAGTCTCCTCGGTCAACCACAGCTTCATAACCAATGTTATGAAGCCATCGTGACAATGCTGCTACATTTTCAGCAGCTTCTCCGTCTAAAGTTGCTTTATTATCATATAAAGAATATTTTTTTCTCACCGACAACGGTGAAAGATTCGGCATTAATACATTTGCGCCAGCTTTCAATCCAGCCTCGCGTCCTTGCGTACTTAACGTCGCCAATGCTGTTGTCGCAGGCAACAGCACATGAGGAAGCATCAGTCGAACCACCGCCAGCATCCACAGCGTATCATCTAAAGTGCCCGGCTTCTCATGTTCGAACGGGGTATGATTGGCAGGTATAAAAGGCCCAATTCCTACCATCTGCGGATCAAAACGTTGCATATACCGCAAATCAGCAAGTAAATGCTCCCACGTCTGGTAAGGAGAACCAACCATGATGCCGCAACCAGTCTGAAACCCAATATCTCTAAGATCCGCCAGACATTGCAGTCGATGCTGCAAACTCATGTCTGCAGGGTGCAGCTTTCGGTAATGGCTGTCCGTCGCTGTTTCATGACGCAGCAAGTATCGTCTTGCACCAGCACGATAAAGCTTTTCATAGCTCTCCCTTGAACGTTCTCCTAAAGACAGCGTTAACGCGCAATCTGGAAATTTCTCGGCCAGGGCACCAACCCATTCAACCAATACCTCATCACTGAAATATCCGTCTTCGCCACCTTGCAGTACAAAAGTGCGAAATCCTAACGAATAGCCATGCTCGCAGCATTCCATCAAGTCGTCAAACGACAAACGATAACGCACGGCCAAGTCATTGCTTCGTCGAATGCCGCAATACAAGCAGTCGTTCTTACAGATATTTGATATTTCAATCAGTCCACGCAAGTAAACTTGGTTGCCGTAGATTTCTCGCCGCACTTCATCCGCCTGTTGATACAAATAGGCATTTGATTCAGGCGAGCGCTCTGTGTAGAGGCGCAAAAAGCCGTCATCAGATAACGACCGTGTCGTTCGCAATGTATCAATGATATTGAACAGTTCGTTATTGCTCATACACGCTTATACCTGAGAGTAACAAGCTTTAGCTGTAATACCTTCTAAACTACCCACTTTACCAGTAAGACTGTTGATTTCATCCTGTGGTGCATCAACAACCAGGCAAATAATATTCATCTGTTTTTGGCGATACGGAATGCCCATACGTCCGACAATATACTCGCGAAAATCATGCAAAATCGCATTTAACGCTTCCGTATCCGCTGATTGATTAACAATAATCCCCAACGTTGCAACTCTGGTCTCCATATTGTGACCTCCTTTCAACTTTTCAAAACCTCATATATATTTTGAAACTTATACACAATTTAATTTTACCATCTTCAAAGATATCTGGCAATCAAAGATATTTTATTGTACTATAACACTAATTCTGATATGACTAGGCCATTTTCACCCCGCTTTACATCACTTCATCCATATTGATACAACAAACATCCTTCACCAGCGTACCTTTCTATCTCTGTTATATTTTGTTTTCTATTGTAATATAACAGAACAAGTATGTTATTTATTCGCCTTATTCACTTTCACACGCCATATATCGTACCACAATATACTATTCTAATATTGTATTTTCTCGTCTAAAAAACGCCCAGATACTGTCATTAAACAGCATCTGAGCGTAAAAAGCGATAGATTTAGCAATTGCCCGGACGAAGATGGATATCGTTACCAGCCAGGATTGCATTGGTTGTACGCACAGCACACATTTTGCCACACATCGAGCAGCTATGACGATCTTCTGGGGGCTTGCTTTCGAAGTAGTTGCGTGCTTTTACTGGGTCAAGAGCCAAGCTGAACATCTTTTCCCAATCCAGCTCTTTACGAGCACGACTCATATTGTCATCCCAATCACGGGCGCCAGGAATTCCTTTGGCCATATCTGCAGCATGTGCTGCGATGCGGGAGGCTATCACGCCATCGCGCACATCCTGCAAGTCAGGCAAACGCAGATGCTCCGCCGGAGTGACATAGCAAAGGAAATCCGCGCCATACGTTGCGGCAATGGCCCCACCAATGGCAGAAGTGATGTGGTCATAGCCTGGAGCAATATCAGTTACCAATGGCCCAAGAACGTAGAACGGCGCGCCATGGCAAAGGCGTTTTTCCAATTGCATGTTGGCTTGAATCTCATTCAATGCCATGTGGCCAGGGCCTTCAATCATGACTTGGACATTGTGTTCCCAAGCACGTTTTGTCAAAATACCTAATTCAATCAGTTCTGAGATCTGAGCTGCATCAGATGCATCATGCGTTGCACCTGGACGCAGAGCATCCCCAAGGCTAATTGTTACATCGTATTTATACATTAAATCCAACAGTCGGTCATAATGTTCATAGAACGGATTTTCATTACCGGTCATTTCCATCCATGCAAACAACAGACTCCCACCACGAGAAACGATGTTCATGATACGACCGGATTCTTTAAATGCAGAAACAGCACGACGATTAATACCAGCATGAATGGTCATGAAGTCGACCCCTTGCTGTGCATGATATTCAACGACTTCAAAGAAATCATCCACAGTAATTTCTTTGAGTTCTTTTTCAAGATAACCGATGGCATCATACATTGGTACCGTACCGATCATTGCTGTAGATTCCTCGACAAGCTTGGTACGGAATTCAACAGTCTTCCCATAATTTGAAAGGTCCATGATGGCATGAGCGCCAAATTCAAGAGCTGTTTCGACTTTTTGCCATTCTTCCGTGTAGTCGTGGGCGTCACCACTCACCCCGAGATTCACGTTGATTTTTGTGCAAAGTCCTTCCCCAATCCCTTCAGCAGATAAGGATTTGTGATTCACGTTAGCCGGAATGCAAACGGTCCCTTTTGCAACACGTTCACGTAACACATTTACATCAATTTTTTCTTTTGCAGCGACAACTTCCATTTCAGGCGTTACAATGCCTTGGCGTGCTGCCTCCATTTGAGTATGATAAGTCATTGGCTTTATGCTCCCTTCTTACTCCCAAAGTTCGGAACAGGCACAAAAAAATGCCTGACACTTGTCAGGCATGATGATTGTTTGTTGTATTCCCTATGATGGCATTATCCATATCAGGTACGGTCGAGACATCACTGCCTCCTCTCAGCCTGCCTAACAAGTTCCCGGTTAATATATGACTATGATCAAATTGTAGCAATAAATAAAACGATTGTCAATACTACGGCATGCAGGAGAATCCTAAAACCCCCTGCGTATTTCAGGCGACATAAAAGAGAACCATAAGATAATGAAAAACACTTCCCAGCAGTACAAATATGTGAAACAGTTCATGAAAACCAAAACGTTCCGTAAGATTTGGTCTTTTTGCAATATAAATGATTCCGCCAATGGTATAACAAATACCACCTGCCGCTAACAAAAAGACAGCGACACCACTCATATCTCTAAAAACAGAGACATCAAACAAGACGGCCCATCCCATGGCAATATACAGCAGTGTTTGCAGCCAGCGTGGCGCTGAAAACCAGCACAACTTGATAATTGTTCCTATCGCTGCGCACGCCCAAATGACCGTAACAAATACCAAACTTTCACGCTGTGGCAGATATTTTAACAAAATCGGCGTATAACTACCTGCGATCAACACATAGATCATCGAATGATCAAGCTTACGTAAGCGCAGGATTCTTTTTGCTGAACCATTTGAAAAATGATAAATGGCGCTTGCTGAATATAAGGCCACCAACGATAAGCCAAAGATGACAACGCCAATCAATATTTTTATACTCCACTGACCAACAACCAGGGTCTTTCCAACTAATAAAACAGTGGCCAATGCAAAAGCAACCGCACCAATAAAATGGCTAAAACTGCTTAATGGCTCTCTAGCCTTTTCCATATACAGCATTTTTTCACTCCCTAATATCAATCTAGTTTTAATAAACAGGTATTACAATTATAATAGCACTATCATTTAAATTCAGCAAGCATTTTTTCAAAAAACATAAAACGAAAAGGGCATCCTCCTAAGAGAATGCCCTTTTATCAATTGCCGTCATGCCGGAGACCGGGATCGAACCGGTACGAAGTGTTACCTTCGCAGGATTTTAAGTCCTGTGCG
>OGRU01002618.1_pt1 | contig 11487 bp, 11 predicted proteins | sample 1553541 | NCBI WGS metagenome assembly OGRU01 (sample SAMEA2580068, study PRJEB22360) | human gut metagenome | biome: human gut; feature: human-associated habitat; material: faeces | place: Denmark | collected 2008/2010
GGGCTACCTACCGGCTCTGGCACATCAAAGATGTACGTTGCGTTTTTATCTTTGCTTTTATAATCAAGCCATATGGCACGATTAACTTAATTCTGTAACTTCTAAGTTGCTTTTTATGCTAAATAGCGAAACCATCACATTTTGAGAAAAGATTTATACTCCACTTAAGGAGATATCATTTAACTCACCATTTAAAAATCAATATCGGTATGCTTATTTTTCAACTTGTAAAATGCTATTATTACGCTTGTATAATATTGCATCATCCAATCATACCATATTTCTTTGCTGTAATCGTTCTTTTGATCTGCACGATTATGGCGAATATTATAACCATTAACTATACCAAAAATCAACTTATCATGTTCATTTTTAGGAACTTCATACTCAGCATTTAAAGTATCTTTTACTTCTTCACGTTCACTTTCCAAAATATCGGCAAGAATATTAATAGCTTTCTTTTTCTGTTCCAAATTGGCATCAAAACGATAATACATTTCTGTAGCTGTTGCTAATTGCTCATATACTGAATCGGGTAAATCAGAACCGTCATATTCTAACTGTTCACGCAACGCACCGTTAGGTATTTGCATTATAAATCCATTTGTCGGTTCAAGATAATATCCCTCTTTATATGCACGTAAGATATTATTAATTTGTTCAGCAAATTCTTCCTTTTGTGCTTCATTTCCAAACTGATCTGTTTCATAGTTATAAACACCAATATGGTCGTATAAAATCTCAATCACTGAAAACAATGTCTGCTCATCATATTCTTCAAGATATTGCCAAATTGGCCAAACCTCTTTATCCTGTAAGCATGTTGCAAAATACACTTCCGGTGATGGCAACAAACTTGGTGGTAAAATCTGCTCCGAATCCTGCGTATAAGGAATTTGCCTCCACACTCCTCTTGTAGCCACTTCAAAATACTCTTTATCACAAAAATATTTATATACCTGTCCGAAATACTGTAATAACTCATCAAAATCTATCTGTAGTTGCTTTGTAAGTAAACCATGTCTTTCTGCGTAATATTTTTTCATATTTTTCTGTTCTCCTTATGTCAACTAAAAATTGCCTTGTTCATTTTTAATACTATTTTCCATTAATCTAATCAAATCATCAATGAATGCATTACAGATTTCCCCAAAGTCATAAGTCTTATATTCGCAGGCAAATTGATTTGCAATTACATTTCTTAATTCATCAACTTTCCTCATTTCTGTCCGTTCAATCTAATAGTATTATTTTACCATATCACTTGTTTTTTTACCATCTTCAAAAGAGCAATAGCAAAAAAGCTGATCAAGAATCATAACCTTCCAATATTTTCTCTCTCTGCATCTGTTCCATGTAAATAGATTGCTTTCCGGCACGCGAAAAAATTGTTTGTAGAAACGGTAAAAAGCTCCCGAAGGAGCTTTCCACGCTTTAAATATACACTAATTCTTTTAACACAATCTCTTCTGCTACATTTCGGATATTATTTACAGCCCTGACCCATTCCATCTGGTCACAAGCTTTCATTTCTTCCGTAATGCCTTCCTTTTCCATCATCTGACGCACTAGAATGTCCATTCTCTCCTGTGCTTCATCGTCCACAGCATTCAGATGTTCTGTCAATCTGTCTTCCAACATATACAGTGAATACATTGCCGGACGATACTCTTTCAGATATGTTTTCCGCATCATTCCATATTTCCCATAATGCGGTTCTTCATCTGTACTGACAAGATTCGGATAGTAAATTCCGTCTGCGCCAAGTGTGTAGGTTCCACCCATTTTTTCAAATGTGCTTTTCATGTGTTATTCCTCCTTGAAATCAGCGATATCCTTAAATCATCGCAAAATATTTCAGGGCAGCCTTGATAGCATCTTCTTTCTCTTTCGGACACTGTGGCACTTTGGGATTTTCTGTCTTTGGCAGATTATAGTTTTCTCCCACTTCAATTCCACATTTGCGTTTTACCTGAGAAATATATAAACTTGAAACCTTCAAGCCAGATTCTTTCAGCACATAATCCTTGATTTCCTGATAGGTTGCTTTCAACTCGGCACTGGTGGCATCCAGCTCATCCAGGTCTAAGTCGATCTCTATCGTGTCATCTGGCTTCTGTTGGGACAAAAGAACAACCGTCTCCACATGAACAGTCATCCCAAATTGATCAACCGGGCATACTTTTCTAAGCTCATATCCCCTCTCACACAGATACTTCAGATCCCTTGCCAACGTCGCACTGTCGCAACTTACATACACAATCCTATCCGGGTTCATCTCGACCATGGTCTCCAGCAGGGTTTCATCACAGCCTTTTCTTGGCGGATCTACGACGATGACATCTGCATAAACGCCATTTTTCTTATACTCTCTTGGCAGCACTTCTTCTGCTTTTCCCACAAAGAACTCTGTATTCTCCAGGCCATTAAGTTTCGCATTTTCTTTCGCATTCTCTATAGCTGCCGGAACAATTTCCACACCACGGACAAATTTTGCTTTCTGTGCCAGGAACAGGGAAATGGTTCCGATTCCACAGTAGAGATCCCATACTGTTTCCTGACCGTGAAGATCTGCATATTCCAGTGCCTTTGCGTAAAGCTTCTGGGTCTGCATAGGATTTACCTGATAGAAAGACAGAGGAGAAATCTGATAGGAAATATCTCCGATCCTGTCTGTGATATATTCCTGGCCCCAGAGCAGACGAATTTCCTCACCAAGGATTACATTACTGTGTTTCTTATTTACATTGATGGTGATGCTTGTCATTCCCGGAATCTCACACAGAGATTTTACAAGCTGTTCCTCTTTCGGAATCTTATTTCCGTTCAGGATCAGACAGACCATCACTTCTTTTGTGAAGTATCCGTAACGGATCAGGACATGGCGCACCAGCCCTTTGCCTGTTGCTTCATTATATGGTTCAATCCCGTATTTCTCCATATGTGCGATCACACGGTCCAGAACTTCTTTATTCTCAGCTACACCAAGTGCACAGTCACGGTTTTCGATAATATTGTGGGTTCTTCCCGCATAGAAACCTGTAACGATTTTTCCCTCTTTATTTCTGCCTACAGGAAACTGTGCCTTATTTCTGTAATGAAAAAGTTCATCCATGCCAATGATCGGCTCCATGGGGATATCTGTAAAGCCACCGATACGTTCCAGATGTCCCTTCACCTTATTTGTCTTAAATACAAGCTGTTGGTCATAGGAAAGTGCCTGAAGCTGGCATCCGCCACACTGACGGGCAAATTCGCACTTGGGCTCAACTCTGTACGGAGATGGCTTCAGCACCTCCATAAGACGGCCGTAACCATAATTTTTCTTTGCCTTGATAATTTTGGCTGTTACTGTATCTCCGATCACTGCGTCCTTGACAAAAACGGTGAAGCCATCGGCTTTTCCGATACCTTCACCGTCAATTCCGCAATCTTCTATCTCTAACGTAACAAGATCGTTCTTACGAAATTCCATAAAGATTACACCTCATCTGTTCTTCTTAAGTTGGATTCAAACAATTTATTATATCCAAGCCATTCTTTTTTGCTCTTGTTTGCTGCAAAAATCTCTGTGATGGTTTCCATTCTTGCATCTGTATTATCTGCAAGATTGAGGGCTACAGCCTCCACCAGTGCAGGTTTCTTCGGGGAACCGTATTCCAGTTCTCCATGGTGGGACAGAATACAGTGGATCAGTTCATTCTTAAGCACCTCTGGAAATTCCGGTATCTGGTGTGCAAGATCATTGATCATCTGCGCTCCCATATAAATATGTCCCAGAAGCTGGCCTTCATCTGTATAATCATTTAACGGAAATGCAGATAATTCTTTTGTCTTTCCGATATCATGAAGAAGTGATGCTGTGATCAGTAAATCCCTGTTGATGACCGGGTATGCCTTTGACATATAATCGCAGAGTCTGGTCACTCCCAGAGTATGCTCCATCAGACCGCCGATAAATCCGTGATGTACTGTCTTCGCTGCAGAATGTCCTTCAAACGCTTTCACAAAAGCTTCATCTTCCACAAATAATTTCTTCAGAAGTGCAGACAGATAAGTATTCTCCACACTGTCAATAAATGCTCTCAGCTGGCTGTACATATCATCTGTGCTGTTCTCACTTACAGGAAGATAATCTGCAGGATCATATTCATCTTCAGCAGCCTTGCGCACACGCTTGATATTCAGCTGCATAGCCCCTGCAAAGCTGGTCACATCTCCCACAACATCTATATAATCCAGTGCATCAAAATCATCAATTCCAAGAGAATTCGGATCCCAGATCTTTCCATCCATGATTCCGGTTTTATCCTGTAGGATAATATTCTCATAGGGTTTTCCATTCTTCGTTACCGCAGACTGTTTCTGCTTGCACAGATAAATCCCATTAATTCTGTCTCCCTCATGTAACTCATTTAAAAAGCGCATAAAGCCTGCCTCTCTATCCTTTATTTTTAGTATTATAACAATTCCACAAGAAAGAATCCCGCTTGTAGGATTCTCCGCCTGTCACTATCTCTCTCCAACTGTTACCTTATAATCTTTCTCCGCATACTCACCATCGGAATTTTTGCGAAGAACCGTTATGGTAAGATTTTCTCCCTGCTTTTTTGTCTGAAGATATGTATAGTAAGACTGCATACTCTCTGTGGGAGTTCCATCAATCTTACTTATAATATCTCCACACTGTATCCCTGCCTTCATCGCAGGAGATTCTTCTTGTGTACGCTCCACGTAAAGTCCCTGATCAATTCCCAGTTTTCTACATTGTGCCTGAGTTATCTCTGTTCCATAAATACCTGTATATCTGATTGTCTCTTTGTTAGCCAGATGTTCTACCAACGGAAGAATCTGCGAAATGGAAACTGCATGAATATTATCTCCGTCGTTTTCATTCTTCTTCAGTATCATACCTGCCACATTTCCGTCAGAATCAAGCAGCACACCACTTCCATCTTCATTCCCCTGCACATCTGTAGCCAACACATTATACTCCGTATCCGCTACCGATAGTTTTTCAGAAACAGAAGTGATCATTCCATAAACCACCGCATCACTGTCACCGGCAGGACTTCCGATAGCAATTACTATATCGCTCTGTCCCAGTTTCTTTGTGTCTGTCAGATCAGATACCACGATACCTTCCCTTGTACTGTCATTGAGAAGATTTTTTCTCACAGTTGCAACTGCAAATCCGGAATCTGCATCTCCCCTGCATATCTCTCCCTGCACTGTCGAACCATCTGCAAAAGTCACCTGCAGTTCCTGCAGATTTTCCAGTTCTTCCTCATAGGTCAGGATATAAAATTGCGTCTCTGTTTCAAGAAAGACAAGACCTTCCGTATCTTCCTGCTGAAAATAAGAATTATTCAGCAAATCCTCATCCTTTGAAATTCCTCTCACGTTTACAAGAGATTTTCGGGATTTTTGGGAAACCTTCAGCACTTCCCTATACATCTCCTGACGCATTGCCAGAAGACTCTTCTCCTCTTGTTCAGAAACTGAAGCGACAGATTCCCTCTCTGTTGCCTGTTCTTCAGATATCGTCTCCGCTACATCCGATCCTGTCAGTTCGATTTTCTGCTGTGTATTCTCTTCTCTGTCCGCCATAACCGGAAACACACTGGCAAAGGTTACGGCTGCGCAGCCTCCAAACAAAACGCCACATCCTGCTATCATAAGCAGCCTGCGCAGCAGACTGCCATTCTCTTTTGGCTGTTTTTTTACCGTTTCTTTTATAAACTGATATTCCTGTGTGTCCATTTTGTTTTTTTTCATACCTGATTCTCCTGCCGCACTCCATTCAGGATAACTGCCCAGTGTCATACAAAACAGCAATCTGCCAAACAGTTACCATTCAGGTTCAATATCGCTTGTATTCAAACAAATTATATCGTAACAATCTACACATTATTTTAACAAAAAGATATGAATTTTTTATGAATATACTATAAGTAATTTCCCACAGTACAAAAAAGAAGCTCCTACTGAAACACTTATCGTATCAGCGAAACACTGCAACTCAGGTTATTATGATGACACAAAAAAACGGCTTAAATGCACATATGATAGCATTCAAACCGTTTTTCATGCGGAAGATGGGACTTGAACCCACACGAGCGCAATGCTCACAAGATCCTTAGTCTTGCTCGTCTGCCAGTTCCGACACTTCCGCATATCGCATTTCTGTGGAATTCTTTATCTTCTCCCTCGCGACAAGTGATAGTATAGCAAAGCATCCTTCCTATGTCAACACTTTTTTCTAAAAAAATCAAAAAATATTTTTTATTTATACAATTTAAACTTTTCATTCAAAAAGAGCCATCCGCATAATCATGCAGTACGGCCCTTTCTGTCCTGTTATTCTGTTTTTGTTTTATGATCAGTCAAAAATGATCAGTGCCATAAATACAAGATCTGTCTCTCCTGTATTTGCAAGGCCATGACCTTTTCCGTCTGGTGTAATGGTGATATCACCGGCCTTTACCGGACGTTTCACACCGTTATCATCATACTCGCCTTCACCGCTTAAGATATAGTAGGTTTCTGTCTCTCCATGATGCTCATGGTATCCAAGGGAACATCCCTTCTCGATAGTAACCTGTGCGTAAAGTCCGCATTTTCCTTTCAGCTCGTCTCCCTCAAGAATGTCTTTGATGATCACATGGCCTTTACCGCCGCACATATTTTCTACTCTTCTGATGCCCATGATAAAATCCCCTTTCGTGATTGCGTAAATTTGTGAATTTCATAAACACAGCCTCTTTGTGTTCTGCGTTTCACTTCCTGTACAATTATAAACGATATGATAAATTTTCGCAATCCTCATTGCCAATTTCCTGAATTTGCTCAAAAAATTTCTTATAAACGAAAACGAAGCAGACCTTTTACAAAGACCTGCCTCGCAATTTACACCTGTATTACAGATTTTTAATTCTCTCAATCGCTTCCAGTGTATTCTCATAGCTTCCGAATGCAGTCAGACGGAAGTATCCCTCACCATGTGCACCAAAGCCTGAACCTGGTGTTCCTACGATGTGTGCTTTCTCAAGGAGATAGTCGAAGAACTCCCAGGAAGTCATCTGATCCGGTGTTTTCAGCCAGATATAAGGAGCATTTTTTCCACCGGATACGGAAAATCCTGCTGCGGAAAGTCCCTCAAGGATTGTCTTCGCATTACGCATATAGTAAGCAACCTGCTCTTTCAGCTGTGCTTTTCCCTCCGGAGAATAAACAGCCTCGCCTGCTCTCTGTACAATGTACGGAGCACCGTTGAACTTGGTTCCATGACGACGTGCCCAGAGGCTGTGGAGCTCTACTCCATCACGTACCAGTTCCTTCGGAACAACGGTAAATCCAAGACGAACGCCTGTGAAGCCTGCATTCTTGGAAAAACTTCTAAGCTCAATGGCGCAGGTTCTTGCACCCTCGCACTCATAAATACTGTGTGGAACATCCTCCTCGGAAATATATGCTTCATATGCTGCATCATAGATGATCACGCAGCCGTTTTTGTTGGCGTAGTCAACCCACTCCTGAAGAGCTGTCTTTGTGATGGCACCACCGGTAGGGTTGTTCGGGAAGCAGAGATAGATTAGATCCGGAACTTCATCTGCCGGGATTTCCGGAAGAAAACCATTCTCCTCTTTGCACGGCATGTAGATCACGCCGTCAAAATTCTCACGCTCTTTATTGTACTCGCCAGTACGTCCTGCCATAACGTTGGTATCTACATATACCGGGTAAACCGGATCGCAGACTGCAACCTTGTTATCCAGTCCGAAGATCTCCTGAATATTTCCAGAATCACTCTTTGCTCCGTCGGAAACAAAGATCTCATCTGCGCTGATGTCGCATCCTCTGGACTGATAATCATTCTTTGCAATGGCACTTCTTAAGAACTCATATCCAAGATCCGGTGCATATCCGTGGAAAGTTTCCGCATGAGCCATTTCATCTACGGATTTATGAAGAGCATCAATGATCGCCGGTGCAAGTGGCTGTGTCACATCACCGATTCCAAGGCTGATCACAGAATCCTTAAATTCCGGATTGGCCTCCTTGTATGCTTTTACCTTCTTCGCGATATTGGAAAACAGATAGCTTCCCGGAAGTTTTAAATAATTCTTATTTACTGTAACCATAATGCTTTTATCTCCTTCTCTCAATTTCCTCTGCCAGTGCTTTTCTGACGCTGTCAGGATTTGCCTTGCCTTTCAGCTCTCTCATCAGCTGTCCTACGAAAAATCCCATAACCTTGTCCTTGCCGCCCAGAAGTTCAGCCAGCGGTCCAGGATTGGCATCTACGATCTTTTTCACAGTTTCGGTGAGAAGACCTGTATCTTCTACGATCTTAAGACCATTCTCTTCTATATATACAACCGGATCAATATCCTCGTCAAATACTTTTTCAAACACTTTTTTGGCATTCTGTGCGCTGACCTCTTTTTTCTCCACCATGGAAAGAAGATCTGCCAGATGCTTCGGTGTAAAGTTTACTTTTTCCGGATCAAGACCTTTGTCCTTTGTCAGGCGTAGAACTTCCACCATAAACCAGTTGGCTGCTTTTTTCGGATTTCCCAGAAGAACGGCTGTCTCCTCAAAAAGTCCTGCCAGATGTCTGGATTCCGTAAGGATTCCCGCATCGTAAGCCGGAAGCTCGTACTCTTTCTGATAACGTTCCATCTTGGCTTCACGCAGCTCCGGAATGGAAGCACGCAGCTCCTCGATCCATGCATCGGAGATATGGATCGGCGGAAGATCCGGGTCCGGGAAATAACGGTAATCCTTGGCATCCTCTTTGGAACGCATAGCGTGGGAGGATTCTTTGTTATCGTCCCATCTTCTTGTCTCCTGAACAACAGCTCTGCCTTCCTCCAAGAGCTCGATCTGACGCTCTCTCTCACCCTCGATGGCTCTTGCAATAGCTTTAAAGGAGTTCAGGTTCTTCATCTCGGTTCTTGTTCCAAAGATCTCACTTCCCACCTCACGGACAGAAAGGTTGACATCGGCACGCATAGAACCTTCCTGAAGTTTGCAGTCAGAAACTCCAAGATACTGCATGGTACAACGAAGTTTTTCCAGATATGCGATAACCTCCTCGGAGCTTCTCATATCCGGCTCGGATACGATCTCGATAAGCGGCACACCACTTCGGTTGTAGTCAACCAGGGAGCAGTCTTCCCACTCATCATGAATCAGCTTACCTGCATCCTCCTCCATATGCATCTCGTGGATACGTACGGTCTTTTTGCCTGCGGAAGTCTCGATCTCAACGGCTCCGTCATAGCAGATTGGTAGATACAGCTGAGAGATCTGGTAGTTCTGAGGATTATCCGGGTAAAAATAGTTCTTACGGTCAAACTTGCAGTACTGATGGATATGGCAATTTGCCGCAAGACCTGCCTTGATGGCAAACTCTACCACTTTTTTATTGAGGACCGGAAGAGATCCCGGCATACCGGTGCAGACCGGGCAGGTATGTGTATTTGGTGCACCTCCGAACTCTGTGGAGCATCCGCAGAAGATCTTTGTTTTTGTGGCAAGCTCCACATGCACCTCAAGTCCTATGACTGTCTCATACTGTTTCATGCCTTTTCTCCCCCTTCCATTGCTGTTCCGAAATCGCCGCGTTTTTTCTCATATGCGTGTGCCGCACGGAACAGATTGTTTTCTTTGAAGCAGTCACCGATCATCTGGATTCCGATGGGAAGTCCGGCTGCGTCTTTTCCACATGGAACTGTGATTCCGGGAAGTCCGCACAGGTTTACTGCTACCGTGTAAATATCGCCAAGATACATGGCAAGCGGGTCTTTCAGGCTCTCTCCAAGCTTCGGCGCGGTAAACGGAGATGCCGGAGCAAGAAGGACATCATATTTGGAAAAGGCCTCGTCGAATTCTTTTTTGATGAGGGCTTTTGTGCGAAGCGCTTTCAGATAATACGCATCGTAATAGCCGGAGCTTAACACAAAGGAGCCCAGCATGATACGACGTTTTACCTCTTCGCCAAAGCCTTCGGTTCTTGTCTTTTTGTACATGTCATGAAGCCCCTCGTACTCTTTTGCGCGGAAACCATACTTCACGCCATCAAAACGCTCCAGGTTTGAGCTGGCCTCTGCGCTGGCAATGATGTAGTAGGCAGGGATCATATATTCTGTTGTTTTCATAGAGAAAAATTCCACTACCGCGCCCATTTCGGTAAGGCTTTTCAGAGTATTCATAAATGCCTCTTTTACCTCAGGGTTCAGTCCCTCGGAAAAATATTCCTTCGGCACACCAAATTTCATTCCAACAATCTTGTCTGTCATGGAAGAAGAGAAATCAAGATTCTCTCTCTTCATGGAGGTACTGTCTTTTGCATCGTGTCCGGCAATGATCTCAAGAAGTGCCGCACAGTCCGCAACGTCTTTTCCTACCGGTCCGATCTGGTCCAGAGACGAAGCGTAGGCAACCAGACCGTAACGGGATACGGTTCCGTAGGTAGGTTTGATTCCCGTTACTCCACAGTAGGAGCTTGGCTGACGGATGGAACCGCCGGTATCCGAGCCCAGTGCCAGATATGTTTCCCCTGCTGCCACGGCAGCACAGGAGCCGCCGGAAGAACCGCCGGGAACATGTTCCAGATCCCAGGGGTTTCTGGTAACACCATAGGCTGATGTCTCCGTGGTACTTCCCATGGCAAACTCATCCATGTTTGTTTTTCCGATGATCACAAGGCCTGCTTTTTCCAGGCGGTCAATGACCTCGGCATTGTACTGTGGCACAAAATTCTCAAGGATCTTTGATGCACAGGTGGTTGTTTTTCCCTTGATGCAGATATTATCCTTGATAGCGATGGGTACACCGGCAAGAGGTCCGGTATAAGTTCCGTCCTCAATGCCTTTCTGTACTTCTTTTGCTCTTGCATAGGCTTCTTTTTTATAGGTATCAAGATAAGCGTGGACTTTGTCCTCTTTTGCCTCGATCTGATCAAATACGTATTTCACACCGTCCAGGACGCTTATCTGATGCTGTTTGATCTTTTCCGCAAGCTGTAATGCGGTTAATTTTCCCAAATCCATGTCCTGTCTCCTGTCTTATCCAATTGTTTTCGGAACCTGATACTGATCTTCTTTCTGCTTCGGCGCATTGGCAAGCATTGCCTCATGGTTGTCGCCGTTTGTCACAACGTCTTCACGGAATACGTTTTCATCCTCAAAAATATGGGACATAGGCTCTACGGAAGAAGTGTCAAGTTCGTCTAACTTATCTACATAGTCCAGCATCTTCTGCATATCCTCTTTTGCCTTTTCCTTCTCATCCTCTGTCAGGGAAAGCTTCGCCAGGATGCAGACATTTTCCATTGTTTCATCATCGATTATCTTTGCCATCTTTTTTCTCCTTATTACGGCTCAAGTCTGTTCATATCACGTGGGAACAGGCAGGTCTCACGAACATTTTCCTCTCCCAGGATCTGCATGGTAAGACGTTCCAGTCCGATTCCAAGTC
>OGRU01002626.1_pt1 | contig 11477 bp, 9 predicted proteins | sample 1553541 | NCBI WGS metagenome assembly OGRU01 (sample SAMEA2580068, study PRJEB22360) | human gut metagenome | biome: human gut; feature: human-associated habitat; material: faeces | place: Denmark | collected 2008/2010
AAAATGTTTTTTAATTCTGAAAAAGAATGTATCGTCGGATAATCTTCCTTAACATCTCCAAGTCCATATTCAGCAAAGATAAAAGGAATACCGGCTTTTTTGCAGGAATCAGCATCGCCCTGGGTATCTCCGACATAGACAGGGGATGTCAGGTTATTTTTCTCCATTAATTTCAGAATCGTCTGGTCTTTGGAAGTTTGCGTCTGGCCAAAACAAAGGAAATCTTTGATATATGGTTCCATGCCTGCGCCTTTCATCATAACTTCAATGTATCCGCACTGGCAATTGCTTACAATAAAAAGAGGATATTCCAGAGCCAGCTCCTTGAGTGTGTCCATAACGCCTTCGTAGTAAACACCGGGATGTGTTTCAAGATAGCGGTTTTCATAATCAAAACAGATATCCATCAGTTTTCTTCGAGAGTCCGGGTCGAGATCGGGAAAAACTCCGGCAGCAATTTCGTCCATTGTCTTTCCAAATAGTCCCTGAAGAATTTCACGGTTTAAGTTTGGCTCAAGATCAGAGTTCTCTTTTATTGCAAGATTCCAGGATTCGGCTACAACTTCAACAGAATCCCAAAGTGTTCCATCTACATCAAATATAATTCCATCCATAATAATTCTCCTGATAGTATTTTTGAAAATATTGTTTACAAGATATTGGAGTTAAAAACCCTAAATTATGATACCATAAAATGAACCTTTAAAAAAGAAGTTAATTAGTGTATACTTTAATAATGGTTAAAATTAAATGCAACAAAAAGCAAGAGATAATAGGAGAGAATCTGATGAGAGATAAAATTGTACTGATCGATGGACACAGTATATTGAACCGGGCGTTTTATGGAGTTCCGGATCTGACGAATTCGGAAGGACTGCATACAAACGCAGTTTATGGATTCCTGAATATTATGTTTAAGATATTAGATGAAGAGAAGCCGGAATATCTGACGGTTACATTTGATGTGCATGCGCCGACATTTCGCCATGAGATGTTTGCAGATTATAAGGGCACGAGAAAGCCGATGGCAGAGGAACTGCGTCAGCAGGTGCCTGTGATCAAGGACGTTCTGCGTGCGATGCATATAGAAGTGATTGAAAAGGCCGGACTTGAGGCGGATGATCTTTTGGGAACCTTGTCTCATCGTTGTGAGGAGAAAGGAATGGATGTTTCCATCATTTCCGGAGACCGTGATACGCTTCAGCTTGCGACAGAGCATATTAAGATCCGCATTCCAAAGACGAAGCAGGGGAAGACGGAAGTAGAAGATTATTATGCGGCAGATGTGCAGGAACGCTATGGAGTAACACCGAAGGAATTTGTTGATGTAAAGGCCTTGATGGGTGATACTGCTGATAATATTCCTGGTGTTCCGGGAGTTGGCGAAAAGACAGCGACAAAGATCATTCAGCAGTACCAGACGATTGAAAATGCATACGAGCATGTTGATGAGCTGAAACCGCCAAGAGCAAGCAAGAATCTGAAAGAATTCTGGGAGCAGGCACAGCTTAGTAAGACACTTGCGACGATTAAACTGGATGCAGATATTACCTTTGAACTTGAAAATGCCAGACATGAGAATCCTTATACAAAAGAAGCTCATGAATTATTCCAAAGACTGGAGTTTAAAAATCTGCTTGGAAGATTTGATGTAGAAGCGTCAGTGAATGATGTGGAAAAATATTTTCGTGAGGTAACAGGAAAAGAAGAAATTGAGAAAGTCTTTAAAGAGGCGGAGAAAGCAGAAACCGTTGGTGCGGCATTTTCCAAAGATGCTGGAAATGTTCTCCCATTGTTTGCACATGCTTCAGGATACGGAAGGGTTTCTCTTTGCTATGAAGCAGAAAAGATTGTTACGATTCCTTGTGATATGGATGCTGATTTTGAATATCTGACAGGAAAGTTGTCTCACCTTGCAAAAAGTGTGAAACGTTTTTCAATGTGTGGATTGAAAGAATATCTGGAATGGCTGCCGGAACTTACAAGTGAGAACGGGTTTGATGCAATCGTAGCAGCATATCTTCTGAATCCTCTGAAAAATGATTACAATGCAGAAGATGTGGCAAGAGAACATTTGAATCTTTTAATTGATGAAAAACTTGATGAGGGTACAAAATCATGTTATGAGGCATATACAGCTTATGCCTGTGTCCCGGTTCTTGAGAAGAAACTGGAAGAGAATGGAATGTTCCGTTTGTTTAATGAAATTGAAATGCCATTAGTATTTACATTGTATGATATGGAACAGGCCGGTGTTAAGGTTGAAGGTGAAGAGCTGAAGCGTTACGGAGAAGAGCTTGGAGCAAGAATCGTTGAGCTGGAAAAAGAGATTTATGAAATGGCAGGGGAAGAGTTTAATATCAATTCTCCAAAACAACTTGGCGTGATTCTTTTTGAAAAACTGGAAATGCCTCATGCAAAGAAGACAAAGACCGGGTATTCTACAGCAGCGGATGTGTTAGATAAACTTGCACCGGAATATCCTATCGTAGCAAAGATTCTGGAGTATCGTCAGCTTGCAAAACTGAAGTCAACATATGCAGACGGACTTGCGAATTATATAGGAATGGATGGAAGAATCCACAGTAAATTCAATCAGACGATCACAGCAACCGGACGTATCAGCAGTACAGAACCGAATCTGCAGAATATACCGGTTCGTATGGAGCTTGGACGTCTGATCCGTAAAGTATTTGTACCAAAAGAAGGCTGTGTCTTTGTGGATGCGGATTATTCTCAGATCGAGCTTCGTATTCTGGCGCATTGTTCCGGTGATGAACAGCTGATCCAGGCATATCGTGAAGCGAGAGATATTCACCGAATGACAGCTTCCCAGGTATTCCACGTACCATTTGATGAAGTGACAGATCTGCAGAGAAGAAATGCAAAAGCAGTTAATTTCGGTATTGTGTATGGAATCAGTTCTTTTGGACTGAGCCAGGATCTGAGTATTTCGAGAAAAGAGGCGGCACAGTATATTGAGCATTATTTTGAATCCTACCCGGGAATTAAGACATTTCTTGATAAATGTGTGAGCGATGCGAAAGAAAAAGGATATGCAGAGACTTTATATGGAAGAAGAAGACCGATGCCGGAATTAAAATCCAGCAATTTTATGCAGAGAAGTTTTGGGGAGCGTGTGGCAATGAATGCACCGATCCAGGGAACTGCTGCAGATATTATTAAAATAGCAATGATTCATGTAAATGAAGAACTGAAGAAGAGAAATCTGAAATCACGGATGATCCTTCAGGTGCATGATGAACTTTTGATCGAAGCAGATGAAACAGAATTAGAAGAAGTACAGCAGATCCTTCAGGATAAGATGGAACACGCAGCAGAATTGTTAGTTCCGCTTAGCGTAGATATGCATACAGGGAAGAACTGGTATGAGGCAAAATAAGATGAAAGTAATTGGAATCACGGGTGGAGTTGGCTCCGGAAAAAGTGAAGTTTTAAAATTTCTTGAACAGGAATACGGTGCGGTAGTCTGCCAGATGGATGAAGTTGCAAAGCAGATCCAGAAGAAAGGGACACAGGCGTTTTCGAGAATTGTACAGGAATTTGGTGAACAGATTGTCGGAAACAATGGTGAACTGGATCGCATGAAACTTGGAAGCTGCGTATTTGCAGATGAGAAGAAATTACAAAGATTGAATGATATTGTACATCCGGAAGTGCTGGAATGGGTTCGGAAAGATATCTTGAAGAAAAAAGAAGAGTGTTGTTCTTATTATATTGTAGAAGCAGCACTTCTTCCGGAAGTTGGAAAGGAACTGTGTGATGAATTATGGTATATTTACACAGATGAAGCGGTTCGGAGAGAACGACTGAAAAGTTCCAGACATTATACGGATGAAAAGATCACCAGAATGATTGCTTCACAACCGGTAGAAGAAGTATTTCGAAAGGCATGCACAGTTGTAATTGATAATAGTGGAGACTTTGAAGCAACAAAGAGACAAATAGGAGATAGATTGAACAAATGAGAATGTGCAGTATTGCAAGCGGCAGCAGTGGAAACTGTATCTATGTAGGAAGTGATAATTCCCATCTTCTGATTGATACGGGGATTAGTAAGAAACGAATTGAAGAAGGTTTGAATAAGTTGGAGATTAAAGGGGACGAACTCGATGGAATTCTGATCACACATGAACATTCGGATCATATTAAGGGACTTGGTGTGTTCAGCAGAAAGTACGAGATACCAATTTATGCGACTCCGGGAACGATTGCAGGAATCAAAGAGTCTTCCAGTCTTGGAAAGATGCCGGAAGGACTATTACATCCGATTAAGACAGATCACTCATTTCAGCTTGGTGAACTGGACGTACACCCATTTGCTATTTCCCATGATGCAAATGAACCGTCCGGATATCGTATTGAACAAGGTGGGAAGTCCGTAGCAGTTGCAACAGATCTTGGAAAATATGATGATTATACAGTGAAGAATCTGAAAAATCTGGATGCGATCCTTCTGGAAGCAAACCATGATATCCATATGCTGGAAGTCGGAGGATATCCATATTATTTGAAGCAGAGAATTCTTGGCGATCGCGGTCATTTATCAAATGAATTGTCAGGACAGCTTCTTTGTGATATACTACATGATAATCTGAAACACATCATGCTTGGTCATCTGAGCAAAGAGAACAATTACGCAAGACTTGCTTATGAGACAGTGAAGTTGGAAGTTACGCTTGCAGATAATGAATATAAAGGGGAAGACCTGAATATGTTCGTTGCAAGCCGGGAATCGGTTTCGGATATTATTAATGTATAAAATTGAGTGAATCAAAGCGGAGGTACAGAAAGAATGAAGAAATGTATTGTCACAGTACTTGGAGAAGACACAGTAGGAATTATTGCAAAAGTATGTACATATCTTGCAGAAAATGAAATCAATATTCTTGATATTTCACAGACAATTGTTCAGGGATATTTCAACATGATGATGATTGTGGATGTTGCGAATCTGAAGAAAGATTTCAAAGAAGTTTGTGATGAGATGGATGTACTTGGCAAAGAGATCGGTGTAACAATTCATTGTCAGAGAGAAGAGATTTTTGAGAAAATGCACCGTCTGTAAGAAGTCGGAGATAAGGTGAGGATAAGACTATGATTAATATGTATGAAGTATCAGAAACCAATAAGATGATCGAAAGCGAGAACCTTGATGTCCGCACGATCACTCTTGGAATCAGTCTGTTGGATTGTGTGGATTCTGATCTGGATGAACTGAACCGTAAGATTTATGAGAAGATTACAACAGTTGCAAAAGATCTTGTATCTACAGGAAAAGACATTGAGAAAGAATTCGGAATTCCGATCGTAAATAAGAGAATTTCAATTACACCTGTATCGCTTGTTGGAGCAGCAGCGTGTAAGACTCCGGAAGATTATGTGACAATCGCACGTACACTTGACCGCGCAGCGGAAAAAGTAGGCGTAAACTTCATTGGCGGATACTCCGCGCTTGTGTCGAAAGGAATGACACCAAGTGAAGAGAATCTGATCCGTTCAATCCCGCAGGCACTGGCCGAGACAGAGAGAATCTGTAGTTCCGTTAATGTGGGATCAACAAAGACAGGTATCAATATGGATGCAGTCCGTCTGTGTGGACAGATTGTGAAAGAAGCGGCAGAGGCAACGAAAGACAGAGATTCTCTTGGTTGTGCAAAGCTTGTTATTCTTTGCAATGCGCCGGATGATAACCCGTTTATGGCAGGTGCATTCCTCGGTGTGACTGAGGCAGATACGATTATTAATGTAGGTGTCAGCGGACCGGGAGTTGTAAAGAAAGCGATTGAAAAAGCACGTGGAAAAGGTTTTGAAGAACTCTGTGAAACAATTAAGAAAACAGCGTTTAAGATTACACGAGTAGGACAGCTTGTTGCAGGAGAGGCTTCTGCACGTCTTGGAATTCCATTTGGAATCATTGATCTTTCTCTTGCTCCGACTCCGGCAGTTGGAGATAGTATTGCAGAGATCCTGGAGGAAATCGGACTGGAGCGCGTTGGTGCACCTGGAACAACAGCAGCACTTGCAATGCTCAATGACCAGGTGAAGAAGGGCGGCGTTATGGCATCTTCTTATGTAGGTGGACTCAGCGGTGCATTTATTCCGGTCAGTGAAGACCAGGGAATGATCGATGCAGTAAATGCAGGATCTCTTACACTTGAGAAGTTAGAGGCAATGACATGCGTATGCTCTGTAGGACTTGACATGATCGCAATCCCTGGAAAGACATCAGCAGCGACAATCTCTGGAATCATTGCAGATGAGATGGCAATTGGTATGGTCAACCAGAAGACGACAGCAGTGCGTCTGATTCCGGTCATCGGTAAAGATGTTGGAGACGTGGCAGAATTTGGTGGATTGTTAGGTTATGCACCGATTATGCCGGTGAATGAATTTGGATGTGATGCGTTTATCAACAGACAGGGACGTATTCCGGCGCCGATTCATAGTTTTAAGAATTAACGAGGGAGAAATTTGATGAGTAAAGTTGCAATTGTAACGGATAGTAATAGCGGTATAACACAGGAACAGGGAAAAGAACTTGGGATTTTTGTTCTTCCGATGCCATTTTTCATTGATGGAGAACTTTATCTGGAGGATATCACACTTTCCCAGAGTGAGTTTTATGAAAAGCTCGGAGCAGATTCCGATATCTCAACATCACAGCCATCCCCGGGAGAGGTCATGGATCTCTGGGATAAAGTTCTGGAAGAATATGATGAGCTTGTATGTATTCCGATGTCCAGTGGCTTGAGCAGCACATGTGCAACAGCAATTACTCTTGCAGCTGAATATGACGGACGCGTCCAGGTGGTTGATAATCAGAGAATTTCAGTTACACAGGAGCAGTCTGTTCTGGATGCAATGAATCTGCGTGAAGAAGGAAAGAGTGCAGCAGAGATCAAAGAAATACTGGAGAAAGAAAAACTTCAGGCAAGCATTTATATTACGGTGGATACTTTAAAATACCTGAAAAAAGGTGGAAGAATCACACCGGCAGCGGCGGCAATCGGAACTGTGCTTAACTTAAAGCCTGTTCTTCAGATCCAGGGAGAAAAGCTGGATGCATTTTCGAAAGCAAGAGGCTGGAAAACGGCGAAGAAGACAATGCTCAATGCAATCGAGAAAGATCTGAATGGACGCTTTGCCGGTGTTAAGGATCAGATGGCTCTTGGTATGGCTTACACATGCAGTAAAGAAGAAGCACAGGAGTGGAAAGCAGAGATCGAAGAAAGATTTCCGGGATATGAGATTATGGAAGGACCATTGTCATTGAGTGTGGCCTGCCATATTGGTCCGGGGGCACTGGCGATTACTTGCATGAAGAGATTGTAAACTGGTAACTGTGACGAAATGCGTAGCATTTTGGAAGTTGGCTCTGAACAGTTACATAATCTGTATTGGTGAGAGGTGGTACTGTTCACACGTGGTGTGAGCAGTACTCTGCTTTTTTAGGAGAATATTATGAAAATCGTTGGTCTTATTACAGAATATAATCCATTTCACAATGGACATCTTTATCATATTAAAGAATCTCTGCGTGTAACCGGTGCAGATGCAGCCGTTGTTGTTATGAGTGGTGACTATGTGCAGCGGGGAACACCTGCAATCATGCCTAAAAGGATACGTGCAGAGATGGCACTGATGTGTGGTGCTGGAGCTGTCTTTGAACTTCCGGTCTGTTATGCGACGGGATCTGCGGAGCTTTTTGCACTTGGATCCGTATCTCTTTTAGAGTCTCTTGGAATTGTTGATTCTATCTGTTTTGGCAGTGAATGTAATGATCTCCCAATCTTGGAACAGCTTGCAGAACTACTTCTTGAAGAACCTGAAGCCTACCAGATTCTGTTGAAAGATTATCTGAAACAAGGGATGTCTTTTCCACGCGCCAGACAGGAAGCAATTCTTTCTTATACAGAAGATCCTCGGTTTGCAGAGATTTTAAGAAATCCGAACAATATTTTGGGGATTGAATATTTGAAAGCAATCAAAAAACTTGGAAGCAGGATGGAACCTTATACGATTGCAAGACGTGGTGCACAGTATCATGATGAAGAACTGGACAGTGATTACAGTTCCGCTACGGCAATTCGTTCACTGCTTGCTTATTCAAGTTCATCTTTCAATACAGAACCAGTAGAAGGAAATTACGATGAGCTTTCGTTTTCGGGAATACTGTCAGAGTTGGAAAACCAGGTTCCAAAATGTTGTCTGGAACTTTTGAAGGATTATCATAAAGTACAGTATCCGATTTCACAGAATGATTTTTCTCTGATTTTGAAATATAAACTGTTAAATAAACAGCCAGAAAGTCTGGTTCGATATGTGGATGTCTCTCCGGAGATTGCATCCAGAATTGCGAATCAGTTAAACAACTTTTTTAATTATAAACAGTTCTGTGATTTGTTAAAAACACGAGAACTTACGCAGACCCGAGTTAACCGGGCATTGCTTCATATTATGCTTGGAACGAAAAAGGCAAATGTGGAAGAATATATTGACAATGGCTATCATATGTATGCACGTCTGCTTGGTTTTCGAAAAGACAATGCAAAGCTTTTGACAGCTATGTCGAAGGAAAGCAGTCTTCCGGTTTTGACGAAAATGTCTGAAATTGACGATCTTCCGGAACTTGGTCAGAAAATGCTCAGACATGATATGCTTGCTTCAAATCTGTATACCTCAGTGGTGACGGATAAGTTTAAGACGGCGTTTCAGAATGAATATAAGCAAGGGGTTTTGAAGGTGTAAATTTTAATAAGAGCCAGAACAGTTGCCGTGAGAGGTGACTGTTCTGGCTCGTAATGTTCTTAGAAAAAGACAATGTTTGATAAAATTGTAACAATCTTACAAATATCCTATTACAAAGTTCGGATTGTATTTGAAAATGCACATAAAATGACTTGTATACAAAAAACGATTGAGTTATAATAGGACTAAGTGAGATAAAAAGAAAGGTGGCATTAAATCATGGGATTTATTGATGAAATCAAAGCAAGAGCGAAAGCTTGCAAAAAGACAATCGTTCTTCCGGAGACAGAGGACGAAAGAACTTACAAAGCAGCAGAGACAGTACTGAAAGAAGGACTCGCTGATCTGGTGCTTGTAGGAAGCAAAGAGGAGATTGAGAAGAACAAAGGTACATACGACATCTCCGGTGCAACAATCGTAGATCCTGCAACAGATGCAAGAACAGAAGGATATATTGCAAAACTTGTTGAGTTAAGACAGAAAAAGGGAATGACTCCTGAGCAGGCAAAAGAACTGCTTCTTAGTAACTACTTATACTATGGTGTAATGATGGTTAAGATGGGTGATGCAGACGGAATGGTATCCGGAGCATGCCACTCTACAGCTGACACACTTCGTCCATGCCTTCAGATCCTGAAGACAAAACCAGGAACAAAGCTTGTATCTGCATTCTTTATTATGAATGTTCCTAATTGCGAATACGGTCACAACGGTACATTTATTTTCGGTGACTGTGGTCTTAACCAAGATCCGACTGCTGACGAAGTAAGTGAAATCGCTATTTCATCAGCTGCATCATACAAACAGCTTATCCAAGACGAACCGAGAGTTGCAATGCTTTCATATTCTACATACGGCAGTGCAAAGAGTGCCCTTGTTGACAAAATGCAAGAGGCTACAAAGCTTGCAAAGGAAAAGGCTCCTGAATTAAAGCTTGACGGTGAACTTCAGCTTGACGCCGCTATCGTTGACAACGTTGCTAAGTCGAAAGCTCCTTCATCAGACGTTGCAGGCAGTGCGAATGTACTTATTTTCCCTAACCTTGACGCAGGTAACATCGGTTACAAACTTACTCAAAGACTTGCTAAGGCCGAAGCTTACGGACCTATTCTTCAAGGTATCGCAAAGCCTGTAAACGACCTTTCAAGAGGCTGCAGTGCAGAGGACATTGCAGGTGTTGTAGCAATTACAGCTATACAGGCTCAAAATAATTAATCAAAAAATGAAAGGAATTTTAATATGAAAATATTAGTTATAAATGCAGGTAGTTCATCATTGAAGTACCAGCTTATAGATATGGACAACGAACAAGTTATGGCAAAGGGACTTTGTGAAAGAATCGGTATTGAAGGTTCAAATCTTCAACACACAAATGTTGCAAAGGACGAAAAGACTAAGATTGAAAAGCCGATGAAGGATCACGGTGACGCAATTCAGATGGTTATTGACGCACTTGTTGATGAAAAAATCGGTGTTATCAAGTCAATGGACGAAATCGGTGCAGTCGGTCACAGAGTTGTACACGGCGGTGAAGAATTTGCAGGTTCATGCGTAATTACAGAAGCAGTTATGAAAGCACTTGAAAAGTGTACACCGCTTGCTCCTCTACATAACCCACCGAACATTATCGGTATCAAGGCTTGCCAAAAGATTATGCCTAACACTCCTATGGTTGGCGTATTTGATACAGCATTCCACCAGACAATGCCTCCAAAGGCATATATGTATGCTTTGCCATATGAATACTACAAAAACTACGGTATCAGAAAGTATGGTTTCCACGGTACAAGCCACAAGTATGTTTCACAAAAGGCTGCTGAATTTTTAGGCAAGCCGGCAGAAGACCTTAAGATTGTTACTTGCCACCTTGGCAACGGCTCATCAATTACAGCTGTTGACGGCGGTAAGTGTGTAGATACATCAATGGGATTCACTCCTCTTGACGGTGTGCCAATGGGTACAAGAACAGGTTCAATGGACCCTGCTGTCGTTACATATCTTATCAACCAAAAAGGTATGTCAGCTAAAGACGTTGACGCTCTTATGAACAAGGAAAGCGGAGTTTCGGGTGTTTCGGGCGTATCATCTGACTTCAGAGATTTGTCTGCTGCCGCTAAAGAAGGAAATGACAGAGCACAGCTTGCTCTTGATATGTTCTCATACCAAGTTAAGAAAGACATCGGTGCTTATGCTGCCGCTATGGGCGGTGTTGACGCAGTTGTATTCACTGCCGGCGTAGGTGAAAATGATGCGGCTACAAGATCGGCAGTTGTTGAGGGTCTTGACTTTATGGGTATTAAGATTAACGAGGAAAAGAACGCTGTAAGAGGTACAGTTGATATTTCAGCTGACGACGCAACGGTTAAAACTCTTGTTATCCCTACAAACGAAGAACTTATGATTGCTATTGACACTAAGAGATTGGTTGAAGGCAAGTAATTAAATATTCATACGGAGCATATCCAAACGGTATGCTCCGTTTTTTTGTGTAAATAATTTGTCGAATTTTGTAGACAAATTATAGTAAAATAGTGTATAATAAGCCGTAGAATGAAGTAATGGCGGTGAAATAATGGACACAAACAATCACAAAGGTCACAGAAAAAGAATGCGTGAGGATTTTGAAAAAGGCGGTTTCAAAACGTGGCAGAAACATAAGGTTTTGGAGTATCTTCTCTACAACGTAATTCCGGTGGCGGATACGA
>OGRU01002632.1_pt1 | contig 11460 bp, 8 predicted proteins | sample 1553541 | NCBI WGS metagenome assembly OGRU01 (sample SAMEA2580068, study PRJEB22360) | human gut metagenome | biome: human gut; feature: human-associated habitat; material: faeces | place: Denmark | collected 2008/2010
GGCTCGGCCGGGACCTCGGAAACGTCCTTGCCGTTCAGAATATCATATGCCATCTCTGCGGAGCGCTCACCGAGCTGTGTGTTGGAGACCGATACGCAGGCCAGCGCGCCGGACTTGACCATGACCGGGTCAGAGCCGTAAACCGGGATACCTGCTGCGTTCGCCGCCTCGACAACCTGCGCCATCGCGGACTGCACGGTGGAGTCGATCGGGATGTAGATCGCGTCAACCTTGCCTGCGAGCGACTGCGCCGCCTGCTGCACCTCGTTCGAGGAGGCAACGGTGACTTCCTCATAGGTGTAATCCGTGGTATCGAGGTATGCCTTTGCCTTTTCGGCGGTCAGAGCGGCGTTCTTCTCGCCCGAGCAGTACAGGATGCCGATGTTCTTGACGTCCGGGGTCAGCTTGCCCGCGAGCGTGAAGATCTCATCGACCGGAACGATGTTCGAGGTGCCGGTCGCGTTCTTATCCGGCTTTGCCATGTCTCCCATGATGCCTGCCGCCACCGGGTCGGTCACGGAGATGAAAACGACCGGCGCGGTCACGCCCGCATTGACGACCGCCTGCGTCGCCGGGGTAACGATCGGAACGACGAGGTCGTAATCCGCTGTCTTGAGCTCGGACGCGATCGAGTTGAGCGTGGACATATCGCCCTGCGCGTCCTTCACGTCATAGGTCACGCCGTCGCCGTACAGCTCGGTCAGCTTGTTCTCGATATTGCTGATCTCCCCGTTTATGCCCACCGTATATCGCTGGGTGAGGGAACCGCTCTTTTTCAGGAATGAGAAGGAATTATCGGTATAAAAGTCGCGTAAGTTCATCGGATAAGGGTGGTTATCCAAGCGAAGATCGGCCGCGTTGCTGTGGTAACGGAGCAAAGACTGGACTTCCAACGTGTATTTGTCCAAGCTCCACAGGCTCCGTAAATTATTACGCAAGTCGAGGTTCGGGGTTTTGATGCGTTGGTTCAATGCTGTACGGCCGGTGGAAGCCATGTTTCCGGTTATATGGGAAAGGCTGGATTGCCAATCTCCGGTGGCTGAGGACTGGTTCTTGAGATACCTTTCCTGCGAGTTGTTTTCCACTCCGATATTTAGGTTGGCTTGATCCGAGCGAATGCGGCTATCGCTTTGCTCCGTTAGATGAATCGTATCCTCGGATTGGTAATAAGTCGTCTCACTCCCCCTTTCCTGTGTTTGCCGGTCGTGGATATAACCGGCGTTTATACGGAGTTGGGTGTTCTCGTTCAGTTTATATAGGCGATTTGCGGATAGGCTGTGTATATGGTTGAACAGCCAGCGCTCTTTCTTTAGCGGGGCGGAGAATGAGGGCTGTAGCAGAAATTGGGGAACCTTGGGCTCGGATAAACGGGATTCGGGTGATTCGGTAAGCGTATTTTGCTCGTCCGATACATCCTGCCCGGTATTATTCCCTTTATATAGATAAGCGGATTGGCTGCTGCGGCTGATCTGCAAGGCGTCAGCGGCTCCTTTCCATAAGAACGGGGATGCGCCGAGACCGCCTTCGGCATTGATCAACCAGCGATCTCGGAATTCCGGTCTCAGCTTGAGGTTCAACGCTACGTCTTCGGTCTTGCTCTTTCTCTGTAACACACGGATCGGTTGGTGGTTCTCCATCACTTGTATGTTCTGTACGGCGTCGGCTCGCAGGTTCTCGCTGATTTGCTTGTATTTCCCGTTGGTGAGATCCAGTCCCTCCACATAGAAATTACGGATCTCTTTCCCGTTGTAAGAGATCTTCCCCAGATCATCGATATCGATACCCGGAAGTTTCCGTAATACGTCCTTGATGGATTGATCCTTTGGGGAGAGAAAGCGAGTGACATCATAATTGATCGTATCTTGCCGCCCCCAGACACGTCCCGGACGGATTTCCACCTCCTTTAGGCTGAATACCTGCGGCTCCATCTCAAAACGAAGCGTTTGTCCGGCATGTACGGCTTGTTGCTGGGTTTGGTACCCTAAGAGCGAGACGGAGACGAGAAGTGAGTCCGTCCGCTTCGGTTGGGTGAGGGTAAAGGTCCCTTCATTATTACTTAACGTATAGTTGATAGGAAAGGAGACGTTGCCTCTGGTTAATTGCACGGTGGCCGCTTCTACCGGCAGTTGGCTTTCCCTGTCGATCACGATCCCTCGGATGACGGATTGGGCGGCCAATCCTGCCGGGCAGAGCAGCGTAAGTAAACAAAAAGTGTGTATATGCAGTATGATCCGTTTCATCTTTCTTCCCTTTCTATAGGGTTATACGGCATGTTCTTGGGTTGGTAAGGTTTTCCGTTATCGTCGGTGACGGTCACTTTCACCTGTGGCGAGGTCAAGGCGATGTATCCGATAGGATCGGCGGCATATCGTTCGTAAGCCTTTTGCAGGTTCTTGCGGCTGATCGGCTCGAAATCGTTTCCCCCGAAAAGGATCGGGTTCTTACCCCGGCTCAGTTTGATACCCGCGCAGATGAAAGTGTAATGTCCTTGGCTGTCTTGGGCTTTTAGGATCAGGCCCGGTAATCCGCATAATTTCCAAGGACCCTCGCTTTTCGGTATCTCCGGCGTGTACCAAGCCTCATAATGCCTGCCCTTGAAATGACATGTCGCTTTCCGGCAAGGATAGGACAGGATGGTCATCGTATCGGGCAGTAAGGTCCATTCCGGGCGCTCCTCCTTTTCCTCGCAGCGAAAGCGACTGGCGGCAAGGGCATCCAAGGTCGTGGTCTTTCCCGCCGGATAATTCTTGTAGACCTGTGCATTGGTCTTGGAGGAATATCGTTGCAGGTGTTCATTGATGACTTCTTGTGAGGCTCCGGCGGCTTTGTCGGCCTCTAGTACGGAATCGGTGAGGAATTTGGCGTAACTATAGTAAACGGAGCATTTATCCCCGACCTTCAGCATGAGGGTCTCTTCCTCTTTCTTGTCGGGTTGGAGCGTGTCCGGCATGGACGTGGTTTGGTATTGTACCGTGAAACGTGTCTCGTCGATGGGCTTGGCTCTTAGTACGTCGTTTAGGTTGAAGATGTTGATTGTCACTTGGGCGTTCGTCTCGTGTCCCGCCCCTGACAGACCTACGCAAAGCAGGCCGATTGTCGCTATGATTCGTTTCATGATCTGTTGGTTTTAGAAGTTATTTGTTGCGAATGTAAGAGAGGAACGTTCGCCGTAAGGAAGATTTTTATTACTGAAATATTACTCTGCTTATAAAAATGGCTACATGTACGTTGTAATCATGGAGTAGCTATCTATCTTTGCAGGAAAGGAATGAGACATGGGAAAGAGAATTCGATGGATATGGGTAATCTCGTTGTCGGCGGCTTTGGCGGCGATCGGGGTACAAGGCTATTGGCTGTTCAATCAGTTCCGGTACGAGATGTGTACTTATGCGGATGAGATCGCCGGTGAGGTATTTCATGCCGGGCAGGAGGAATTTCGTATACGGAAGGAAGAGGCGGAGTTGACGAAAGGTACTTATATCATAGAACGCCAGTCGAAATACCAGTCTGGTGATAGCGTGTTAAACGGGTTGAAAAACTCGTTCGGTTTCCAGCTTTATCCCAAGGATACGACAAAGATCCATAGTTTTCGGCTTCATCTGGACCCGAATATGCCGGAAGATAGCTTATTAGTTGGGGTAGATCGTTCGGTCGTGGAGTTCTTCGTGCCTTTCTCTGCGGAGCGTTTGGACTCCATCTTGTCTGTCGGTCTGCCCGGTCTGGATTATCGGGTACGTCCGTTCGTAGCGGGCGATACCTTGTCCGGGCAGTCATCGGCCTTATGGTTGCCGTTATCGAAAAACCTGCTTTCAACCTCTATCTCGATATGCTATTTGTTCGCCCCGATCGAGCGAAAGGCGGTGTGGGTGGATGTGGATCTTCCCATGAATCCGTTATTGGGCCGGATGGGATGGCAGCTTTTCCTAAGTATTTTCCTTATCTTGTTATTGCTGGCTTGTTTGAGTTTCCAGATCCGTACGATCTGGGAGCAAATGCGCTTGAACGAGTTGCGTGAGGGATTCGTACATACGATGATCCATGAGCTGAGGCGACCGGTACAAACCTTGAAGGTATTCGTCTCTTTCTTGAATGACCGGGAGATGCGGATGGATGAGGCCACGACGGAACGGGTCCTTCAAGACTCCATGTTCGAGTTGGATAATCTTTCCGCCTATCTGGGAAAATTGAAAGATATGGTCTGTGCGGACGAGCGGGAGACGCTTCTGAGACCTTCCGCTTTTAATCTCCGTGAGTTGGTGGAGAAGGTGGTACGCCTAACCAATATCCCTGCCGGGAAAAAAGTCTCTTTCTCGACGGCCTTTCCCCCGGATATGCCGGATCTGACGGCCGATCCGGTACATGTGGCGAATGTCTTGTCTAACTTGATAGAGAATGCGATCAAATATTCGGGAGAGGAAGTGGATATCGATATCGTAGTGCTTTGGAATCAGCAAAGGGTGGAATTGACCGTTTCGGATAATGGCTTCGGTATCGCTCCGGATGAGCGGCGAAAGGTGTTCGATAAATTTTACCGTTCGTCTCATCTGCCGGATAAGCAAATTCCGGGTATTGGGTTGGGATTGAGCTACGTTCGCCAAATAGTAGAGGCGCATCATGGCTCTGTATCCCTGCGAAGTGAATTAGGTGAAGGCACTCGAATTACTATAAATCTACCGACTACAGCCTTATGAAATCGACATTGAAAATACTTTTCGCTGACGATGACCTTAAGTATTCCCTCGTCTTGAAGCGATTCTTGGAACGGGAGGGGTATGAGGTGACTTATACCGGCAATGGTACCATGGCTTTGGAGCAATTCCCGGTCGTGAAACCGGATCTGGTCTTGCTGGATATCAACATGCCCGGCCTAAACGGTTTCGAGGTAGCGGAAAAGATCCGTGAGCAAGACCGCCATGTCTTGATCTTTTTCCTTTCCGACCGTTCCGATAAGAACGACCGTTTGAAAGGTTTTAGCTTGCGCGGAAACGATTACTTGGCGAAACCCTTCTATCCGGAAGAGCTGATCGCCCGTATCAAGGACCGTTTTGAGATCGGTGTCCATGAAAACGTGCAGGAGGAGAGCTTCCATTTCGGAAACACGACCTTCAACTATACCACGAATGAGATCCGTACGGGCAATAACAAGGTATTGATCACTTCCCGCCAAGCGGATCTTCTGCGAATCCTGGCGACAAACCTGAATCTGGCGGTGGATCGTGACCTTCTGTTGGAAACCGTCTGGGGAACTAGCTCATACGCCAACTCCCTGGCCTTGAATGTGCAGGTCACCTATCTCCGTAAAGCGCTTCATAACGATCCGTCTACCGGCATCGTATCCTTGCCGAAGAAAGGATATATGCTAAGAGGATAGAATTTATCCGGTAGAATTGGGTTTCTGATCCGTAAGCATTATCTTTGTCCCACAAAGTATTCACAGAAAGAAAATGAATCATATATGAACTTCAGCGAACAATGTTTCCGCATTTTTGAGCAAGCTACGGAGGCTTATCATGTAACTGACAATGTAGATGCTACAGTGCATAATCCCTATGCGGTAAAGAGCATCGAGTTTTATCTTTATCTTAAGAACTGGATCGATGCCGTACAATGGCATTTGGAGGACATTATCCGGAATCCGGAGATCGACCCGGTGGAAGCGCTGGCTATCAAACGCCGCATCGACAAGTCGAATCAAGATCGTACGGATTTGGTAGAGTTGATCGATAGTTTCTTTCTGGATAAATACAAGAACGTGAAAGTCTTGCCGGATGCTACGATCAATACGGAAAGCCCGGCTTGGGCGATCGATCGTCTCTCTATCCTTACGCTAAAGATCTATCATATGCGTGAGGAGGCAAACCGTCCGGATGCTACTGCCGAGCATAAGGCTCGTTGTGAGCAGAAACTGGCGGTGCTGATGGAGCAGAAGAAGGATTTGTCGATGGCTTTGGATCAATTGCTATCCGATATCCGTGACGGTAAGAAATACATGAAGGTCTACAAGCAAATGAAGATGTACAACGACCCGGCCTTGAATCCTGTGTTGTACGGTAAGAAATAATGGCAAATATATTAGTAATACGACTTTCGGCTATTGGGGATGTGGCGATGACCGTTCCCGTTATCTATTCCGCAGCCAAGGCGAATCCTACGGACTCGTTTACCGTGTTGACGCAAGCGTTCTTGATCCCGGTCTTTATCAACCGCCCGAAGAACGTGAACGTGATCGGTATCAATACGAAGACCACGGAGAAAACGTTGGCGGGATTGCTCCGTTTTGCCTCTGCCTTGGTGAAATACGATTTCGATATAGTGCTGGATTTGCACGACGTGTTGCGGACCATGATTATCCGTACGCTGTTCCGCTTGAACGGCAGACGGGTGTTTGTCGTGGATAAGGCCCGGAAAGATCGTGCCCGGTTGACCGACGCAAAGCATAAACGATTTAAACAACTTCGCCCGGTGATCGAACGTTACGCGGATGTGTTCCGCAACGCCGGGCTTAACTATACGGAATCGTTCACCTCGCTTTATGAGACCTCGACCCCTGATTTATCCGCCTTGGAACCCCTTGTGGGAACGAAGACGGGCAAATGGATCGGTATCGCCCCCTTCGCCAAGCACCGGGGAAAGATTTATCCGACCGGGGAGATGGAGCTGGTCATGGCCGAGCTTTCCGATCGAGAGGATTTTACCATCTTCCTGTTCGGTGGTCGTGGCTACGAGGAGGCGCTCTTGGATCAATGGGCTTTTGAGTATCCCCGGGTAAAAAGCGTGGCGGGCAAGTATTCCTTGGATCAGGAACTGGCCTTGATCAGCCGGTTGGATCTGTTGATTTGCATGGATTCCGCCAATATGCATTTCGCTTCCTTGGTCGGTACACGGGTAATTTCTGTTTGGGGCGCTACCCATCCCTATGCCGGATTTTACGGATATCATCAGGATCCGGAAGATTGTATCCAGCTGGATTTACCTTGTCGTCCTTGTTCCGTATTCGGCCAAAAGCCCTGCCTGCGGAAGGATTGGGCGTGTATGAAACAGCTCAATCCGGACCTAATCATAAACAAGGTATTAACCTCTTTAAATGAAACGATTTCGGATGCAGGAGGTCATTAACCCGGCGTATAGGCGATTCGAGGATTTTGTAAGGCGTGTACCTCGTATATTTTCAGAAGAGGGAAAAACGATTTATAAGGCGAGGAATGAGATCAAGGTTTTTGAGGTAGATGGTGTGGAACTGAATGTCAAGCGATATAGAGTCCCCCACTTGATAAACCGTGTTATTTATCGTTTTTTCCGTCAGCCTAAGGCCGTGCGAGCCTATGAGTACGCTCTGCGTTTAGTCGCCAAGGGTTTTGAGACTCCTGCCCCGATCGCTTATATCCTTTTTAGGAAGAAAGGGTTTTTGGAATATAGTTATTTTATCAGTCTGCAATCCAGCTATAAGACATTGTATAAAGTCGGACAGCGTCCGGTAGAGGAGAACGAGGATATTTTCCGTGCGTTAGGTACTTATATGGCAAAGTTGCATGAGGCGGAGGTTTATCATGCCGATTTCTCTCCCGGAAATGTATTGTACGATCGTACGGAGGAAGGGGTTAAGTTCTCCTTGATCGATATAAACCGGATGCACTTCGGGCCTGTCTCGCTAAAACGAGGATGCGCGAATTTCTCCCGCTTGTGGGGACGGGAAGCCGCTTTTCATTTAATGGCGGAGACCTATGCCGAGAGCCGGCATTTTGATGAAGCGGAATGCCTTCGTTGGATATTATATTATCGAAATCGTTTCTGGAAGAAATATGCGTTGAAGCATGAGATTGAATTTGAATTATAGACTTTTATGAAAATACAAATACTCCGGTTCTGCTTAGTTGTTAGTTGTCTTTTGACCTATGTATCTCCGGTTAAGGCGTTAGAATGGTGGGAAAAGGTAGAGTATCTGACTTACTCGCCCCGTTATTTCGGGCCAAATGCCTTTCCGATTCCCGAGTTGGTAGGAGGAAGCCTGTCCAGCCGTTGGGAAGTGGAGCTTCGGGGGGAATATCATAAGACGCGAGGCGATCAGACGAAAGATATCTTTGCCCGTTTGTACATTCCTGTCGTAAAGGGACGTGTAGGGGTGAATGTCAGTTGGGTATTCCAAGAATGGTATGAGATGTCGCCGGAAGTGCGGGATGAGCGTTATGCGGTAGAACTGAAATCCCCGATTGTTTGCCGGGGCGACGTGATCTTTAATTTTTATTTCCAAGCTCTCCGGAGCGAGAAGTGGATGGATATCGTGGTAAGCGCCAACCTGAAAACCGCCAGTGGCGGACGCTTGTGCGACGCTCGTTATACGGATGCGGCCTCTTATTGGTTCGACGCCAATCTGGGACGTACGTTGTGGAAGCGGAAAGATGTAAACGCTTCGATCCGTGTGCAAGCTTTAGCGGGTTTTTATTGTTGGATGACGAACGATGTCGTGAATCGTCAGAACGACGCTTTCTGTTATGGGGCAGGTGTGTTAGGAACCTATCGGGGGTTCTCGTTGGATTGTAATTATGCCGGTTTCCGGGGATATCGGGATAATGGGGATAAGCCGATGATCCTACGGACAAAGCTAAATTATGAGCTTAAGAAAAATATCCTGTCCTTCCAATATAAACATGGAATGAAGGACCATCTTTATGATAGCTATTCATTAGCTTATATCCGTTGTTTCTGAATCTGTAAATAATCTATGCTTTCTTGATCGACCTGAATAACGTGGCGAAGCCATCTGTATAAGCCTTTACGCTGAAATCTTGGATGATATGCTCACGTGAGGCCTTGGCGAACGCTTCCAATCGCTCCGGGTTATCGATAAGCGAGCGGATAGACGCCGCCATTTTTTGAGGAGAAGAAGGCGGCACTAACAATCCGGTGACTCCGTCTATGATTAAGTCTCTTGCTCCCGGTATGTTTGTTACGATACAAGGAACGGAACAAGCCATAGCCTCCCGCACGACTCTCGGGGAGGCATCCCGGTGCGAGGGAAGTATAAACAACTGGGACGTGACCAGAAAAGAGATGGCGTCGGAACGCTGTCCCAGAAAATGAATTTGTGCGCTTACCTTAGACTGTTGGGCTAATTGGAAATCATTTTCCCCATATTCTCCCACGATTGTAAGATGTACCCGTGGATCATCCAATAAGATAAACGCATGAATCAAATCGGTTAAGCCTTTGAACGGCCTGTTCTTCGTCGCTCCGATATAGATGCAACGAAAGGCGTCGTCCGGAATATCGTCTGCTTGTTTGGGCGTACGGACTGCCTCCTTGATCCAATCGATATCAAATGGCTTTGTGCTGGTTGTTAGTCTTTTTCGTGCGATGAATCGGGAGAGATATTCCTCGATATCTTTGGTCTCGCATACGACATGCTCCACGGCGGGATTTAATATGCCTAGATAATAGGTCGGATCGAACCGCTTCAATTTAGCCTGCGTGCCTCGGTATGCGATATTCTTCGCCCGTGTGCCTATGGAGGCGAATAAAGCGTTTGATAAACCGGAACTACTGGTGAGTAGATAAGGTCGATCCGATAAGTCTTGATGATTTCGCGCAGGGCACGAATAACGTTCCAGTTGAACTTCGAGGTAATGACCGGCAGATCCAAGGGTGTACAATTCCCATAGATCTTTTTGTCGGTATACGATTGGGGGGAAGCGATATAGATGTTGAAGTCCTCAAGCTTGGACAATCCTTCCAGCATTTTGTAGGTCGCTATGTCGGCTTCTTTATAGACTAAAAGTATATTCATTGTGTATGGATAAAATGGATTTGCTAAGATCGTGAGATATTCTCGTATACTCGCATGAAATGAGCCGCTAATACGTCGGGCATGAATCGCCGTATATTCTCTCGTCCGCCGGAACGCATGGATTCGGCCAGCTTCGGCTCGTTCAATACGGACTCTATCAAGCCGCGCAGTTCTTGCTCATTTCTCGGATCGGTATATAGAGCGGACGATCCGCCCGCCTCTTCCAGACAAGAACCGGTAGCCGCTATCACCGGAATACCGGCAAGCTGGGCTTCTAATATCGGGATACCGAATCCTTCGAAAAACGAGGGATATACAAATAAGGTCGCCATCTGATAGAAAGCGGCTAATTCGTTAAAAGGTATATGGGTCAAGATACGGACGCGACCGGACAGGTTGTTTTCCCGGATATAGGTCTCTACCGTATCCGTATAAGGCGTATGCTTACCGATAGCGATCACGGAGATATCTTCTTTCAGGGCTTTCAGGGCTTTTACCAGAAGCAATAAATTCTTCCGTTCCTCGATGCTCCCTACATATAATATATAAGGCCCGTTTATCTGATATTTCTCGCGTACGGACGATTTCACGTCTTCTTGAACCGCTTGCCCGAATATCGGGTCACAACCTTGGTAAACAACCTCGATCTTGCTTTCCGGAATGTGGAAGAAGTCCCGGATGTCTCGCATCGTCTGCCTGCTGATCGCTATGATCTTGTCCGATCGTAAACAAGCTTGCTTGAATTTGTAGGTATAGATGGAACGATCGATCGGTTTATAAAGCTGCGGGTAACGCAAGAAGATCAAGTCATGTATCGTTACGACCGCTGGGATTCCGTTCTGTTTTAGATTCATAGGAATCTCATTACTCAAGCCATGGAACAGATCTACGTGCTCTTTTCGAAGCGTAGTCGTTAGACCGGAGGTACGCCATAAAGACGGAAATAGTTTATCGAACCTGCCTTCCGGATAATGGAATGAGACACTTGGACGCTCCTCGATCCGTTTCCGTAACGCCTCTTTGCCTTTGCCCGGCGTATAGAGTTGATAGATATGCTCCGGGAAAGAAGTGGACAAACTATTCACTACGAACCGGCTATAATTACCCAGTCCGGTAGCGTTATGCGTAATCCGTTTTGCGTCGAAAGCGATCTTCATAGGCTTGAATTCGATATATTGGGCAAATATACGATATAATTTTAATTACCTTTACCTCATTTCCTTCCGAAATCCGCCGGGATCTCCCCCCATACGGATGTTTCCCATTTGAGGATCTGGGTGGTATAGGTATGGGTGTTCAACCATTTCTCGGCCCGCTCGATGAGGTCGAAGATAGGTTCGTTGATCGGTTTACGTGCTAATAGGGTTTTGCATTTCTTTTTCTTGACCCAGCTGATGGCGTTGCGGCTATCCGAATAGATCGGCAGGTCGCTTCCCTTTTGCTGTAGCAAGGCGAGGCCGTGTACTAAGGCGAGGAATTCCCCGACATTGTTCGTGCCCTCCTTCAGCGGGCCGATATGGAAGATCTCTTGCCCGGTAGCGGTATAAACGCCTCTGTACTCCATATCCCCGGGATTACCGCTACAGGCGGCGTCTACGGCAAGACTCTCATTGATGGGGTTCCCGATCGGGGCTTCCGGCGCGAGACTCGGCATACTCGATCTCAGCCTCAGCCAGAGC
>OGRU01002635.1_pt1 | contig 11450 bp, 14 predicted proteins | sample 1553541 | NCBI WGS metagenome assembly OGRU01 (sample SAMEA2580068, study PRJEB22360) | human gut metagenome | biome: human gut; feature: human-associated habitat; material: faeces | place: Denmark | collected 2008/2010
GAGATATAAAGAAAGCTTTTTCATGGTAGCCCGTAAAAACGGCAAAAGTACCATGCTTGCGGGCATTGCGCTTTACATGATGATTGCGGACGGCGAAGCAGGCGCAGACTGTTACAGCACAGCGACGAAGAAAGACCAAGCAAAAATTATTTTTGATGAAGTGTGCCACATGGTACAGCAAAGCCCAGAACTCAAAAGGTATATCAAGAAGAGAAAAAGCGACCTGTATTTTCCGCTGACAATGAGCAAGCTACAGCCTTTAGGGAAAAACAGCGACACGCTGGACGGACTAAACGCACAGCTTGTAATTATGGACGAATTGCACGGGGTAAAAGACCGCAATTTATACGAAGTAATGAAGCAGTCACAGAGTGCAAGACGGCAACCGCTTTTAATTATGATTACAACAGCCGGAACGGTACGGGAATGCATTTTTGACGATATGTACGACTATGCAGGTAAAGTGGCGGACGGCACAATCACAGACGAAACGTTTTTACCGATCATGTACGAGCTGGACGACCGCAACGAATGGAAAGACCCGACGGCATGGAGAAAAGCAAACCCAGCTTTAGGAAGTATCAAGAAGCTGGAAGACCTCATGACGAAGGTAGAACGTGCAAAGCAGAACCCGAAAGACCTTACAGGCGTATTGTGCAAAGACTTCAACATACGGGAAAACAGCGCAACGGCATGGCTTACTTTCGATACGATAAACAATGAAACTTGTTTCGATATAAACGAGTTTAGAGGTAAGTGGGCTATAGGCGGTGCGGACTTATCACTTACAACAGACTTAACGTGTGCAACGCTTCTGACAATGGATAAAGACCTAAACCGCTATGTTACGCAGATGTATTTCCTTCCAGAAGACAACTTCCAGAAGCACATACAGGAAGACCGCATACCTTACGACAAGTGGAAGGAAGCCGGACTGTTACGGCTTTGCAAGGGCAACACAATAGACTACAGCGACGTTACAGCATGGTTTATTGAAATGGTAAAGGAAAAGGGCATAACGCCAGCATGGGTATATTACGACAGTTGGAGTGCCCGTTATTGGGTTGAAGAAATGGAAGGCAACGGCTTTACAATGGTGCGCTGTATTCAAGGGGCAAAAACGCTCAGTCTTCCTATGCAACACTTACAAGCCGATCTGGAAGCAAAGAAGGTAATTTACAATAACAACCCTATTCTGAAGTGGTGCTTGAGTAATACTTGCGTTGAAGAGGACAGAAACGGCAACATTATGCCGAAGAAGTCTTCAAACCCAAGGCGACGCATTGACGGCACGGCTTCACTTCTGGATTCATACGTCGGGTTATATGAGCATTACAACGAGTTTACAGGTGCACTGTAAAAGGGGGCTATAACATGGCAAAACGATACTTGAAGGATAAAAAAATTGTTATTTACAAAAAAGGGGAGTTTACGGACGAAGACGGGTTTCAATCGGAAGGCTTTATGCCTGTTCACCCACAGCCCAGCTTATGGGCTTATTTCAAGCAGTTGAGCGCACAGCTTACATACTTGAACGACAGCACGCAGAACAAAGAAGAATGCCTGTTTCGTATTAACTGGCTGGACTATGTAAGAAAAGCCAACGCTTCCGAACTGGCAATAGGTTACAACGGGCTTGTGTATGATGTTACAAGGGTAGACCCGTATGAAGATTACAAGCGTGACTTAGTGCTATATGCAAAAAATAACCATACAAAACTAGGAAATGTAATACCATACAACCCAGAAATTTTGAATGACAGCGAATAAGACACTTTTTAGCCGTTTCTAGCCACTTTATGGCTTTGATGGTAAATATATCAACCAACACTCAAGTTGTGGCTTATTTGGCTTCCTAGAGGGCATGTTTTACAGCGTGCCTTCTTTTTTTGTGCTAACTGACTAACTGGTAAGAAAATAAAGAAACGCACTTGACAAGCTATGACAAACTATTTATACTTTACTTAGTCACAGATAGACACAATAAGACACAAACAAAAAGGGGGCTTAAAAATGGAAAAGTATCGAAGAGCGGACGTAGGCGAAAACTATTCGTATTACCTGTTCGAGGATCTGACAAAGGCAGGCGAACGGCTTGAAGTTGAAATCACAAAGGTGGAAGCACGAAGCAAAGGCGCAATGCCGTGGTGGTACGTGAAGACATACGCAACCGACAGCCATTTAGACACTTACGGCAGATACAACCCGCAACTAGACGGGCTGACGATTAACCCAGTATGGAAGCTGGACGCTACAGAAGAGAACAGAGAGCTTATTCTGATGGAAATTGAAAGAAGGGCATACAGATGAGAAAATACAGCGAAAAGAAAGTACAGGCAGACAAGACAGGCGACGGCTATATATTCCAGATGTTTTACAACGAGTTACTGAAGCGCAAAAGACCTGTAGGCATGGTAGAAACAGACGAAGTATTAACGGCTTTGGGTTACGATCTGGAAGACTTACAGCGCAACCCAGCTTTACAAGCCGGATTAAACATGGCTGTAAGTGCTGTGAATGATGAAGTATATGAAGACAACAGACCGCAACCCGTAGATCATTACCATTTCACAGACAAAGACGGCAAGGCAATCAAGGGCTTTACGCTTGAATGGTACATAACGCAAGCGATCAAGGACGCAATGGCAGACATTAAGTTTAAGATTGACTTCAATAACGCTGTAACAAGCTATTTGCTTTGTGAATGGGGCACGCTGAACAGAGAAGCCGACGAAGACAACGACAGAGCACTGAAAGAGCCGGAAAACGCAAGCATTGTAGCCCGTTATCATACGTGCAAGGGTGATATTTACATTAAAACTGAAGGCAATAGCAAGACGTTAGTTTATTTCACTCATGAACTAGTTGAAAAGTATGTAAACCAACTAGCTAACTTAGAAACTGTGAAAAACAGCAAGCATACAGGCAATTACACTGTCTATATACACATTTCACCGGAAGAGAAACTATATATAGGCATGACGCAGAACATTGAAACCAGATACGGGCACAACGGCAACGGCTACAGAGCACAGCCCGCCTTCCGTGACGCAATTCATAAATACGGCTGGCACAATATAGACCATGCCGTAATTGCAAGCAATCTCAGCAAAGAAGAAGCCGAAAAGCTGGAACATGAAGCCATTGTGACGCTGAACACACAGGAAGACGGATACAACCGCAACGACGGCGGAAACGGAAGAAGTGAAAAGCCTGTTAGGTGTATCAATGACGGGAAAATATATAACAGTATCAAAGAAGCTACAGAGCAATGCCATCTTAGCGAAGGCTCTGTGTGCAAGGTATGTAAAGGTGTAGAAAAGAGCGCCAAGGGCTTGCAGTTTGCATATATAGAGGGCTAACGCATGGAAAACGAAGAATATATGTTTCATCTCAAAGAACAATTAAAGCGAAAAACATACCCCTATGTATGGGCTAATGAAGAACTGGCATACGAATATTACGAAATGCTAAAGAAAAGTTACCCAGAAGCAAGCATACACGAAGAAGGCATAACGCAATATATATGCCTTGATAAAAGGGCAAGAAAACGGCTTATAAACATGCTGGAAAAGCACGTAGCTGAAAATCAAAGGGCAATAGAAGCCATAGAAAAAACAATAGCCGAAGTAAAGAAGGAGTGTTAAAAGCATGTACGACCGTGTAAAAGACAATGCGCACAGGCTTGCAAGCGTGCTGGATAGTTACAGCGATGATAAGAACGCTATAAAAGCTTTAGCACATTATCTGAATTACATACCAGAGCAGTTAGCTGAAGATATGAAGGACATACAGCAATATATAAAACGTTTGGAAGAGGGCGCAAACAATGAGTAAGGTTATAGCCCTTGTAAACCAAAAAGGAGGAGTGGGAAAGACCACAAGCACAATAAACATAGGCGCAGGGCTGGCATTGAAGGGAAGGCGTGTATTACTGATAGACCTAGACCCGCAAGCAAGCTTAACAATGAGCCTAGGACAGGACGTAAGCAGAAGCGACTGCACAGCATATGAAGTGCTGACTGGCGATCTGGACGCAAGCAAAGCAATCATGAAACTGTCTGGCGGGTACGATCTTATTCCGTGCGACGCAAGGCTGTTAGCGCTTGAAGAAAGCAAAGACAAACGCATGTTACAGCGTGCTATAGCCCGTTTGACGGGCATGTATGACTATATTTTGATTGATTGCCGACCCAGTTTAGGAAGCTTAATGTTGAACGCTTTAACTGCTTGTAATGAAGTGTATATACCGGTACAGGCTGAATATTTAGCAGTTGTAGGACTTGCACAGCTCACAAACACAATAACGCTTGTGAAACGTAAGCTGAACCCAGATGTGAAAATAACAGGCGTGCTCATTACCAGATACAAAGCACGCACAACATTGAGTAAGGAAGTATACAGCAAAGTAAAAGAGCTTTACCCGCAAGCAATCTTTAAAACACCTGTAAGGGACGCTGTAGACGTAGCAGAAGCCCCAACGGCTGGCACAGATATATTTCACTACAGCAAACGAAGCAACGGCGCAAAAGACTATATGAACGTTGTGAAAGAAATTTTAGAGAGAGGATAAAAACATGGCAAAAGATTTTACAAAAGGGCTGGACGCAATCAACAGCATGATAGACGAAGAACCGACAAAAGAAGCAAAGGAAACGAAGCAGAAGAAAAAGGCGATTACTTTCGCTTTTAAGATTGACCCAGACATAGCCGACTTAGTGAGAAGGTACGCTTTTCTGAAGCACATGAAGGTAAAAGATGTAATGGAAGAGATCATTGAGAAACAGTTGGGAAATATGGAACTTCCGAAACGGGAAGAGGAGAAAGAACAGCATGATTGAATTTGACAATATGAAATACTACACGGTGAAAGAAGTAATGGAAACGCTAAAGTGTTCAGACAGAACAGTAAGACGCTATGTGAAGGCTGGAACGCTGGAAGGAAAGCTGATTGCACGCAAGGTATACGTTACGGAAGCGTCAATAAAGAGGTATATAGAGGGCGGAAACAACACGGGCATGTAGTGATTGTATATGCATTGTGTTAAGATTATTGCATAAAAAAAGAGCCGATAGCGTCGCAACACGCTACCGACTACCACAAATGAAAACATGTATATGTTATCTTGTGGTGCTGAAAAATTCAAGGGGATAGAAGAGGTATCACAAATGAAAACAGAAGAATTGTACAATTTTATTGTAGACACACACCCGCAGATAAACGGGAATTATAACCAGTGTGTAGACATTAAAGCTGTATTCAGAACCGCTGGCAAGTATGTAAAGCCGAACAAGATTTTTTACAGCAACACAGAGAAGCAGAGGGAAGAGCTACAGAAGTTTATTGACACGCTGGACGCAAGCGGGCGGGCATACTGTCTTTACTATTCAGTGTATACGTTTGACCCAGAAGCAAAGAAGACAATAACGAAGGACAACGCACAAAGTACACAAATGCTTTGCGCCGATCTTGACCATATCACAGAAAGCGACTTTGCGCCGATACTGGAAAAGCTGAAAGAAAACGGGCTTGAACCGAACTACAGCATTTTCAGCGGGCATGGCTTCCAGCTCATTTACAAGCTTGATAAACCAAGCACAGACAAAGACCTGTTAGCAGAGTTTACCGACGCAATGAAGGCAAACGGCTACCCAGTTGACGAAAAAATAAGAGACTGTGCCCGTGTAATGAGATTGCCTTATACAGTGAATAATAAAGACCCAGAAAAGCCGGTAAACACATACATTTACAGCACGCATGAAGGCACATACAGCTTGAATGAGCTGAAAAGCAAGCTAGGAATGAAGAAACAGGCACAGAAGGAAACGGCAAAGGAAGAACCAACGGCAAAGCAAACGCCAGCAGAAACGCAGAAACAGGACTTTACAGCATACAATGACGCATTTTTACAGCAGAAATATACATGCATAAGCACAGACAAACTGCCTGCACCGATCAAAGCCGTTTTGATGGGCTTCAGAAACGGCTATACAGATAAGCAGATAAGGGGCATTGTGCTTTATTTGCGTGATTATGAAGGCACAGATCTGGAAACGATCATAAACACAGTACAGACGCTGGCAAGCATTGACGTATTCAATTACAACGGCGACGTTATACCGGACATTGAGCGGAAAGTAAAAGCCCTGTTTTACAACCGTGAATATAAATTCAATTATGACGATCTGAAAGAGTTTGGAAGCATGAGCGGAAAAGCAGTAGACCGCTCAAACTTGAAATTACACAACAGCACACTTAAAGAAGACATAAGCAACAAAGCATTTTACGTCTATTTACGGCTTTTGCTTGAACAGAAATACAAGCACAAAATTGCATTTACAATAGCTGAAGTGTCACAAGCGTGCAATATTTCAGAAAGAAGCATAAGAACACGACTTGAAGAGCTTGCAAAAGCTGGATTGATTGACAAGAAACGAGCGCATAAAAAAGAAGGCGGGAAATATGTTTATGTCATTTCAAAGTTTGGCATAGACAGAACGAAGGGCTACACAAACATTAACGTGAGTATCCTTGTAAATTTTCTGGAAGCCGTTGACAGCAACATTATCAACGAAACTGTTATAAAGTTTCTTCTGTACATGAAGCGCATAACGCAAGGCATTGATGGTATAGAAGTATCACAGACAGAAATAGGCAAAGAGCTTAACATAAAGCGTACAGCCGTTGCTATGCTATGGGCGAAGGTTGAGAAGCTAAACGCAACCCGCATGTACCCTTATATAACACGTGAAAAGACATGGCTTGATAAAGATACATATACGTATTATTACGAAGTTTTCTTTTGAAGAAGACAGCATAACAGCAAATGAAACGGGCAAATACAGCCCGTTTTTTTATTGTCTTCACGCAGAAAAACACAGGACGCATGAGAAGCCCATTTTTAGCCGTTTCTAGGCACATTGAGATACAGAATGTATAAACTACCGCCATAGTCACTGAAAGCCCTAGAAATGGCTGAAATGAGCTAAAAACAGCATATACGGGCACGGCTACAAGCGTTTTGCTGAAAATGCAAAAGCTGACATGCAGAAAGTTAAAACGGACGGTTTTTCATATGGGTAAAACCGCATAAATACAGGACTTTGAATGTAAAACGGACGGTTTTTCACACCCTATTGCTTTTCTAAAACGGAAGGTTTTTGACGGGGGGTAAACTGCATAAATACAGGACTTTTAGTGTAAAACGGAAGGTTTTTGACACTTACAAGTATTATCAGAGAGAAGAGGAAGAGAGAAGGAAGAAGAGAGGACAGCACCAACCAACAGAAAAGCTGGTATATACCCATGAATAACAAACTCAGAAAAAGTGGGTAGACAAAAAAGAGTATTTAGCCTATTTGCTTGCGTAAACTGGTACATAGACTTATAATTAAGTTAGTTAAATAACCAGTAAGAAAAACCAAAAGTAAGTTAGTTGAAGAAGGGGGGCAGGTAAATGGGCTTTATTACGAATATTAAAAACATATTCAGACCCAAGGGAAGAGCGCTTGTTAGAGCTGAAATGCTCAACGGCAATACTTCCAGTGCCTTCACAAGCTGGAATTGTGGCGCATACGCTAACGACATTTACAGAGAAGGCGTGGACGCTATCGCAAGGAATGTAGGGAAGCTGAAGGGCGCTCACATTGTCAATTATGACGGGGTGCACAAGACAGTAACAGACGCAAGGCTGAACAGGTGCTTACAGGTGGCACCAAACGCATACATGACGGCATACGATCTGTTATACAAGCTTACAACGCATTATTACCTGTATAACAACTGTTTTGCGTTTCTGAACCGAAACGAAAAGGGCGACGTAGTAAGTATTTACCCTATCACATGCACACAGGCTGACTTCCTAGCAGATGATAACGAAACGCTGTATATACAGTTTCACTTCCGAAACGGCAAAGAGTTTACAGCCCGTTACAGTGACGTTATCCATCTTAGACGGCATTTCAACAGTGATGAACTGTTAGGTGATAGCAACGACGCTGTAATTCCAGCGCTGGAACTGGCACATGCTGAAAATGAAGGAATTATAAACGGTATCAGAAGCGGGGCGCAGATACGTGGAATTTTGAAATATACCCAGATCATGAGCGACGAAAAACTAAAGGCAGATAAAGAAGCCTTTATAGCTGATTATCTGGACGTATCAAACAACGGCGGAATTGTGGCAACTGACAGCAAAGCGGACTATACGCCGATCAATAACAACCCAACCAGCATTAACGCCGACGAAACCAAGGAAACGAAGACCAAAATTTACAATTACTTAGGAATTACAGAAGCGATTGTAAACAGCTCATACACTGAAGACCAATACGGGGCATTTTACGAAAGTGTCATTGAACCGCTGGCATTGCAGTTAAGTCTTGAATTTACACGCAAGATCTTCAACGAGCGTGAAAGAGCATACGGCAATGAAATTGTATTTGAAAGCGGGCGGGTTATTTATTCAAACAACCAGACACGGTTGAACATGATTAAAGAGCTTGTGCCGTATGGGCTTCTTACTGTCAATGAAGCAAGAGAAATACTCAACCTTGCACCGGTTGAAGACGGCGACAAACGTTTACAGACTTTGAATGTTGTAGACGCAAGCAAGGCAAATGCTTACCAGCTTGAAGAAGACAAGGGGGCGGAAGCATGAAAGAAGTACGTTTAGCAGAAATTAGAGCGACTGAACCGACGGCAGACGGCAAAGACACTTTAATTATAGTTGGTACGCCGATTGTATACGACACACCAACGACCATTAACGACCCTATCGGGAGTTATACAGAGGTAATTCAAAGGGGTGCGCTTGACGAAGCAGACCTAACAGACAGCAGACTGTTAGTAAATCACGATCTTACACGCATTCCGCTGGCACGAACACCCAAGACAATGCAATTCAGCATTACAGATAAAGGGCTGGAAATGCGGGCAGAATTACCCAACACAGAGGAAGCTAGAAGCGTATACACGGCAGTGAAGCGGGGCGACCTCACAGGCATGAGCTTTGCATTTACTGTACCGGACGGCGGGGACAGTTTCGACGCTAAAACAAACACCAGAACAATTACAAAAATTGCCAAAGTGTATGAAGTAAGTCTAGTAAACTTCCCAGCATATCCAACGGCAAGCGCAGAAGCACGAAGCGCAAGGGCAGAAGGCTTAAAGAAGCTGGAAGCACGAAACAAAGCAATTACGCTTTGCAACATTATTTTGATGAAGGGGGTATAAACCATGAAGTTTAAGAACGTAGCAGAAGCATTCAATTATTATAACGGCAAGTCTGTAGCAGAGATTGAGAAGCGTGCACAGGAAGTAAAGGGCATGATTGAGACAGACCCGAACGTAGACATTACAAGTCTGAACATTGAGCTTACAGGACTTGCACAGGCAAAGGAAAACGCACAGGAGAAGGAAGCACAGGCACAGCCGGAAGCAAGATCTTTCAACCCTGTTACGGGTGCAAGTTTCAAGGACGGCGCAAGCGCTGAAGCTGTAAAGGGCGACGTATACGCAAGCGCAGAGTACCGCAGTGCGTTCTACAAGTCTCTGATGGGCAAAGAGCTTACAGCTGTAGAACGTGGTGCGCTGAACAGAGCATACGAGCTGGAAAAGCGTTCTGGCGCTTACACAACCAGCGGAAACATGCCTGTTATCGTTCCGACCACAACCCTTAACGAAGTTGTGAAGAAGGCACGCACAATGGGCGGACTTATGGCTGAATGCCGTGCGTTCAACGTTCCTTCCAAGATTGCTGTACCGGTAGCAACACCGGCAAGTAAGGCAGTCTGGAATACAGAGGGCGCAGACGTAGCAACCGAACAGCCGACCATTGCACAGGTTACTTTCGACGGTAACGAGATCATTAAAGTGTTCTCTATTTCCGCAAAGGTAAAGACCATGAGCATTGACGCATTTGAAGCCTATCTGACTGAAGAGCTGACTAATTGCGTTATGGAGTGTCTGGCTGACGGTATCGTCAACGGCACAGGCGTAGGACAGGGCACAGGACTGGAAAAGGGTATTACATGGACAGAAGGCACGAACCTGCTTACTACCACAGCCCTTACCTTCCAGAACATCACTACTGTTATTTCCAAGCTGAAGCGTGGTTACAGCAAGGGCGCAAAGTTTGCTATGAACAATGCAACCCTTTACAACAGCGTTTACGGACTTATGGACGGTAACAAGCGCCCTGTATTTGTACAGAATGCACAGGACGACAGCGTAGGCAAGATTCTGGGCTTTGAAGTCGTGGTAGACGATAACATTCCGGATAATGAAATCTTCTTCGGAAACTTCCAGTATATGGGCTACAACATGCCGAACGGTATCGCTGTAGAGTCTTCTACACAGTCTAGCTTCAAGTCTGGCAAGGTTGACTACAGAGGTATGGCTATTGCGGACTGCAAGCCGATTGTAGACGAAGCATTTATCAAGCTGGCAATCAGCGCAGGCGAGTAATTTTAGAAAGGGGGCAACCGTATGGCTTTGATTACAACGGAAGAAGCTAGAGACTGGCTTAGGCTGGACAACAGCGACAACGACGCTGTAATTGCGGGGCTTATTACCAGTGCAGAAGAGTACATTACACTTACCACAGGAATGAGCACGGAAGCGCAACAGGCAAGCCCTTTAGCTAAAACAGCGTGCAAGTTTCTTCTGTCACTTTGGTACGACCCAGAGCAGACAGACAGCGACAAGCTACAAAGAAGCATTGATAATCTGCTAAAAGCATTATCGTAAATTTTTACAGGGGAAGTGGTGCACTATGAAGGAATATGCCAAGAAGTTTTACACTTCCAAGGCATGGAGAGATACACAGCGGGCATACATGGAAAGCAAACACTATGTATGCGAACGTTGCGGAAAGCCAGCCGTTATAGTGCATCACAAAACCTATTTGACACCGGCAAACATTAACGACCCGAACATAACGTTAAACTGGAACAACCTAGAAGCATTGTGCGCAACGTGCCACCAGCACGAACACTTTGAAGACAGGAGTGTAACAGCAGACGGGCTGATGTTTGACGATCAAGGCAACCTAGTAAAAAGCTATAGCAAGTAATTGTTATAGCTGTGCGTTGTAGGTGCTGGCGGAAGTGTGCTATATGCAAGCCGAACTTTTACAAGATTGCGATGATAAGACCACAGTCTTGCGGGATTGCGTTCACCCGTCGATCAGCTCATAGGCAAGCGTATAGAAGCCGACGACTGCCAAGTACAAGCAGGAAAAGGCAACCTGTACAGGCATGGAAGCTTTACAGCTAAGTCAGATCTTATCTGTGTCCCACACTGGCAAAGCTGAAGCATTTATAACGTACAGCTATGACAATTACACCCCCCGAAGGTAAAGCGGAAACGTGCGACAAGTAACCAAACGCCCAACATAATAAAACCTCTCTAGGGTTTTTATATGGAGGGGGGGTTACTAATAACAATG
>OGRU01002640.1_pt1 | contig 11429 bp, 8 predicted proteins | sample 1553541 | NCBI WGS metagenome assembly OGRU01 (sample SAMEA2580068, study PRJEB22360) | human gut metagenome | biome: human gut; feature: human-associated habitat; material: faeces | place: Denmark | collected 2008/2010
CGCCGACCCTCTGCTTGTAAGGCAGATGCTCTGAACCAGCTGAGCTAAACGCCCGGTAGCTTCTTGTTTTAAAAGCGTTGCAAAGATACGGCTATTTCTGATAACTGCAAATTTTATGCATACTAATTTTTCATTTATTTTTCACCATAACACTTAAATCACTGATATACAGAATATATAATCATCATTTAATTTATGAATTAAGTAAAACAAAAAGGGGAACTATACCTTATTATATATAGTTCCCCCTTTATATCGAAATTTATTTTATTCTTGGCCGAAACGCTTTGCCTGTTCAGCAATCAGTTCCACATCATCAAAATAGTTAATCTTCATCGCTTTTCGCACATCATCCAATGTAGCAGCCGCTGTAGCACGAGCTGTCTCACAACCCTTACGTAACATTTCGTAAATAGCCGGAATATCCTTTTCAAACTCTTTACGACGCTCGCGGATAGGAGTCAATTCCTCTTGCATTATGGCGGCCAGGAACTTTTTCACCTTCATATCTCCCAATCCACCACGGGTGTAATGCGCCTTCAGTTCATCCAAGTTAGGATAATCCGGCAAATAACGACCGAAATGCTCGGGTTTGCAGAAAGCGTCCAAATAAGTGAATACGGTATTTCCTTCCAATTTACCCGGATCAGAGACTTTCAAATGAGTCGGGTCAGTGTACATACTCTTCACCTTCTTTTCCACTTCATCAGCCGTATCGGACAGATAGATGCAGTTCCCTAACGACTTGCTCATCTTTGCCTTTCCGTCTGTGCCCGGCAAACGAAGACAAGCCGCATTGTCCGGCAACAGGATTTCAGGTTCTACCAACGTGTCACCATAAATATAATTGAAACGGCGTACTATCTCACGAGTCTGCTCGATCATTGGCTCCTGGTCCTCACCTACCGGAACAGTAGTCGCCTTGAAAGCGGTAATATCGGCAGCCTGACTAATAGGATAAGTAAAAAATCCCACCGGGATGCTAGTTTCAAAGTTACGCATCTGGATTTCGGTTTTCACCGTCGGATTACGTTGCAGACGTGAAACGGTAACCAAATCCATATAATAGAAAGTCAATTCGCACAATTCGGGAATCTGAGACTGGATAAAGATAGTAGATTTCATCGGGTCCAAACCGACAGCCATATAGTCAAGCGCTACCTCAATCACATTCTGGCGTACCTTCTCGGGATTTTCTATATTATCGGTTAATGCCTGTGCGTCGGCAATGAAAATAAAAGTCTTGTCATACAATCCGGAATTCTGAAGCTCAACTCTGCGTTTCAACGAACCTACGTAATGACCGATATGCAATCTTCCTGTAGGACGGTCGCCGGTCAATATGATTTTTTCTTTTCCCATATCTCTTAAATATTATCTTATATTAAAAATTACGCAAAGATAGGAATATTCTGACACAAACACTTAACTTTGAATCGCTATTTCACATATAATAATTGTTTCTATGAATAAACTAAGACAGAGCATTAAACTAGTTCTATTTATTTCTGTAGCAAGCTTGTTCTTTGCTTCATGTTCCGATGACGATGACAAAAGCATTCCCGTACCGAAGCCTTCACGGATGATTACTGGAATTAAAGTACATAAAATTTCGGATGTTATCACTTATCAGGGAATGATAAGCCTCACTTACGACAACAACAAACGACTGACCCGCATTTACAGCAGTTCACCGTTAGCGGCAGTAAATTACACGTACAAAGAGAACTCTGAAGTCAGTTATACTTACTCTACGGAAAATTCTCCTTTGGTAGAAATAAGCACCTCGTTGGAAAACGGCAGAAGTTATGTATGCAAATTCTCCAACCGGGAAAGCCCGGTAACCTATTCTTATGATAATGAAGGTTATCTGAAAAGCTGCAATAACAATGGAACCGTATTGGAGTACAATTGGGAAAGCGGAAATTTATCTTCCATAACCACTACTCCGAGAGGAACTTACAACAGTGATTACAAAGTTTCCAATATCGCCAATGATTATAGTCTGGACTTGAACACACTGGCACAATGGATTGATGACCGCGAAAACTATACCACCGTAATGAACACTTTCGGACAGATGGCCGAAATTCTAGGAAAAAGAAGCTCCAATATTCTAGAAGACACTTATTATATATACGACTATAGTTTCCGGCAGGATGGAAGACTAAAAGATATGACCCTGATGGGCGGATCGAAAAATATAGGATATTCATTCCGCTTTGCGTATGCCGATGATACAGAAGTATCCGAATAAATATACAGAAACAGAACATTCGGAGAGGATTTCAGACTTTTATTTTAATTTGTGTTGACAAAGATCTTGATTTATTTTGTTATCTTGGAAATAAGTCGTTACTTTGCACAAAATTTAGTAATGCTATGTATCCTACAGGAACAAAGATAATATAGACATACGAACAAATGCGTTAGTCCTCGTACGAGGATGGACGCATTTTTTTTTAATATTTAGCGACATTAAAACAACTATTATAATAAAAGAAACTTTCAATGAAAAAGGATTTAAAGAAAGTCCTGGTATTGGGTTCGGGTGCCCTCAAGATAGGCCAGGCAGGAGAGTTTGACTACTCAGGTTCACAAGCGCTGAAAGCATTGCGCGAAGAAGGCATTCATTCGGTGTTGGTAAATCCTAACATCGCGACTATCCAGACTTCGGAAGGCATAGCCGACAAGGTTTATTTTCTTCCTGTCACTCCCTTCTTTGTTGAAGAAATTATCAAGAAAGAACAACCGGACGGTATTTTATTGGCATTCGGTGGACAAACTGCATTGAACTGCGGCACTGAACTTTACCTGAACGGTACACTGAAGAAATATGGTGTAGAAGTACTGGGTACTTCGGTAGAAGCCATCATGTACACTGAAGACCGTGATTTATTCGTAAAGAAGCTGGATGAAATTCCGATGAAAACCCCGAAGAGCCACGCTGTGGAAAGTATGGAAGAGGCTCTGAAAGCTGCCCGCGAAATCGGTTATCCGGTTATGGTACGCTCTGCTTACGCACTAGGTGGTTTAGGCAGCGGCATCTGTCCGGATGAAGAAGCTTTCATCAAACTGGCTGAAAGTTCATTCGCATTCTCTAAACAGATCCTGGTTGAAGAGTCATTGAAAGGTTGGAAAGAAATAGAATTTGAAGTAATCCGCGATGCCAACGACCATTGTTTTACAGTGGCAAGCATGGAAAACTTCGACCCACTGGGAATCCATACCGGCGAATCTATCGTGGTGGCCCCCACTTGCTCTCTGACAGAAGAACAAGTAACAATGTTGCAAGATTTATCTACAAAATGTATCCGTCACTTGGGTATTGTGGGTGAATGTAATATCCAGTATGCTTTCAATGCAGAAACAAATGACTACCGTGTTATCGAAGTAAATGCACGCCTGAGCCGTTCTTCTGCCTTGGCTTCTAAAGCAACCGGATTCCCTCTAGCATTCGTTGCCGCTAAAATCGCTTTAGGCTACACACTAGACCAGATTGGCGAAAAGGGTACTCCCAACTCAGCCTACGAAGCTCCCCAGTTGGATTACTTGATTTGTAAAATTCCCCGTTGGGACTTGACTAAATTCGCAGGTGTATCACGCCAGATTGGCTCCAGCATGAAGTCTGTGGGTGAAATCATGTCTATAGGCCGCTCTTTCGAAGAAATCATTCAGAAAGGTCTTCGTATGATAGGTCAGGGTATGCATGGTTTCGTAGGAAATGACCATACTAAATTTGAAAACCTGGATGAGGAACTGGCCAACCCGACAGACCTCCGTATTTTCTCCATCGCCTCTGCATTGGAAGAAGGATACAGTATTGAACGCATCCACGAACTGACCAAAATCGACTCGTGGTTCCTAAGTAAGTTAAAAAACATCGTTGACTATAAGGTCAAACTTTCGACTTATAATAAGATCGAGGATTTACCTGAAGATGTGCTTCGCCAGGCTAAAGTATTAGGCTTCTCCGACTTCCAGATTGCACGCTTCGTATTAAAAGCCAGTGGCAATATGGAAAAGGAGAACTTGGCTGTACGTGCCCGTCGTAAAGCTTTGAATATCCTTCCGGCTGTCAAGCGTATCAATACCGTCGCATCTGAACATCCCGAATTAACCAATTACCTATATATGACATACGCTACTACGGGTTATGACGTCAATTATTATAAGAACGAAAAATCGGTAGTTGTATTAGGTTCAGGAGCTTACCGTATCGGTTCATCCGTAGAATTCGACTGGTGCTCTGTAAACGCTGTCCAAACCGCACGCAAGTTGGGTTACAAATCCATCATGATTAACTATAACCCCGAAACAGTTTCTACCGACTATGATATGTGCGACCGTCTGTATTTTGACGAGCTTTCATTTGAACGTGTACTTGACGTGATTGATCTGGAGCAACCGGGTGGTGTCATTGTATCAGTAGGTGGACAAATACCTAATAACTTGGCGATGAAGCTTCACCGTCAGTCGGTACCTGTATTGGGAACTTCTCCGCTTTCTATCGACCGTGCGGAAAACCGTCATAAATTCTCGGCCATGCTTGACCAGCTGGGTATTGACCAACCGGCATGGAAAGAATTGACCAGCCTGGAAGACATGGAAGAATTTGTAAACAAAGTAGGTTACCCGGTATTGGTCCGTCCTTCCTATGTGCTCTCGGGCGCTGCCATGAACGTATGCTATAACGAAGATGAACTGAAGGAATTCTTACAGATGGCTAAAGAAGTTTCTAAAGAATATCCGGTAGTCGTATCACAATTCATGCAAGATACTAAAGAAATAGAATTCGACGCTGTAGCCCAAAACGGTGAAGTAGTGGAATATGCCATCTCCGAACACATTGAATATGCAGGTGTCCATTCAGGTGATGCCACATTAGTATTCCCGGCTCAGAAGATTTATTTCGAAACAGCTCGCCGTATCAAGAAGATTGGTCGCCGTATCGCTAAAGAATTAAACATTTCCGGTCCGTTCAACATGCAGTTCTTGGCTAAGAATAATGAAGTGAAAGTGATTGAATGCAACCTGCGCGCATCACGTTCATTCCCGTTTGTTTCCAAAGTATTGAAACGCAACTTCATTGAAACCGCAACCCGCATCATGTTGGGTGCTCCATACAGCCAACCGGATAAGTCGGCATTCGATATTGACTGGATCGGTGTTAAAGCTTCCCAGTTCTCTTTCTCCCGTCTGCACAAGGCAGACCCTGTATTGGGCGTAGATATGTCTTCAACAGGTGAAGTGGGTTGTATCGGTGATGACTTCCATGAAGCTTTGCTGAACTCTATGATTGCTGTAGGTTTCAAGATTCCTACAAAATCTGTCATGTTCTCGTCAGGTGCCACCAAATCCAAAGTAGATTTGCTGGAAGCAAGCCGTATGCTGGCAGAAAAAGGATATGAGATCTATGCAACTGCCGGAACCGCAACTTTCTTGAATGCACACGGAGTAAATACCACACCGGTTTACTGGCCGGATGAAAAGCCCGATGCAGAAAACAATGTCATGAAGATGATTGCCGAACATAAATTCGACCTGATAGTCAACATTCCGAAAAACCATACCAAACGTGAGCTGACTAATGGTTACAAAATTCGTCGTGGAGCAATCGACCACAATATTCCTTTGATTACCAACGCCCGTTTGGCAAGTGCTTTCATTGAAGCATTCTGTGAAATGAGTGAAAAGGATATTCAGATAAAGAGCTGGCAAGATTACAAATAATCTTTCTTAGGGATATTCAAAAAGGAGCTGATTCGTTTTTCTTGAATCAGCTCCTTTTTTATCTCCTAACGGGAAAGATCATTAAAACGATAAGTAAAAGTAGCCATCGCATAACGTCCCAATCCCCAAGTCCAAGTTTCTCCCTGTCCGGTATCATTCATCCAACGATTGACAAAATCCCGTTGTTGCAGAATATCAACAACCTGAAATTTAAGTAACCCTCTTTTCCCTTTCAGAAAACTGTAAGTCAGCTCACTGTTCCAAAGCCACTGCGTCGTATTGGAGGCCTCATCCTTATATCCCCTGCGATTCATACTTCTCACAACGGTATAAAGATTCAAGTTGAGAGGTAACTTCAGTCGACACTCCGCGCCATAATAAAAATCATACGTCCTGTAATCCGAATTGTTTGTATAACTGTTATCGGCTTGCTGATAAGTGATTGCTCCATTTATCTTAAACTCATGCTCTTCCAATTTATAGGCAAACTCCACGTCCTGCATCAAGTAGAGCATTTGGGAGGTGTTACGATCATTCTCATTGGCTTCTCCCATTATCTGCACATACGAAACCCTCCGGTTATAATTTGCATTAGTAGCAAGACGAGCGAAAATTTTCTTGAATAATTTATTCGTATAATATATATTCCCGCCAATGCCCCAATTACCATTTATATTCTCGGGCCGACTGGTATATACCCCACTCTTCTCATCATAGGTTCTTTTCCGGCTTATATCATTTATCGTATTATTATATCTCAAACCACAATATAACATTTCCTGCTTTTCCATATTTCCTCCTCTGTAATTCACAGATATATTTTGCCCGAAAGCGGGTTTCAGCCCCGGATTCCCCATTGTTATGTTCAGAGGATTAGTATAATCAGGCACAGACAACAAATCATAAATGGAAGGCTGCCGGGTGTATCCGCTATAATACACACTCATATTATGGTTATTGCCCAAATCATAATCAAAATGCAGTTCGGGCACTATGTTCAACACGGTAATGGTCGTATCTATCTTCACTTTTCCCCTGTTGCTTTTCGTCGTAGACTTCTGAGGCGACAGCCCAAACCGGATATTCAACCTCACTTTTCTCCAATTAAGTGTGGTACGCAGTCCGAATTCATTGGAATGAAGATCATTACGAGTATAATCACTTAAACTATCCACCCTTCCTGCCTCATAACCAAATGGAAGACTTCCCCACAAAGCATCCTCATCCAAATTGTACGTAACCGCATTATTACTCTGCCGTTGATACTCATGCCGATAATAAACCTGAAGCATTTGTTTTCCTATTGGCTCCGTATAGCTGACCTCCCCCGCCAATAATAAATTTCTGGCAGGTGACTCCCGGTATTGATTTCTATATAAAACCGAATCTGCCCCCAGGTCATTCTTCAATTGATAATAAGTAATAGACGATTGCTGATAATTACCACTCGCCTGATTACTATAATCATTTCTTAACTCTATGGAGAGTTTCCGACCGATATCATTCAATTTATGAGTGATCAAAAGATTATTGCCTATCATCAGATTGTTCGTCTTATTTTGAGAATTTCCCGTATTTTTATTTATCCTGAACTCAGGAGGAATCATTGCATCGTCCCTCCAAGGCTCTGAAACATAGTCCAAAGGATTGGTACTGAAAGTCGCCGAAATATTTTCTGATACCGAATTTAACCGGCTATGATTGATGTTATGCCTGAAATTAATTTCCGTCCGGTCACTCAAACTTCCCGTCATATATATATTCTCCCAAAAAGAACTATTCCTACCCGTACTCAAGCCATTATTATAGGCATATTGGCTACCGTTAGGCAGATATTCTTCTGACTGGCTTCGCGATTCATCCGCGCTTTTATTATTATTATATGAAGCACTGACATTGAGGTTGAGCTTCTTTATTTCCGTTCCCAAGCTAAAACCAATATCCTTCATTTGAGCAGGATTATCGGCCATATCACTGATAAAATTACCATATCTGGGGAGTTTTCCTAAATCACCATACAAGGACATCCGCCATTTTCCGACAAATTTATTCAAACTCATTTTCGCTCCATACATATCCCCCGAACCTTTCAAAGCTGAAACGTCCCCCATTAATCCATCTGTCAAATCCTTCTTGGTCTTCACATCCATCACCGTTTTCTTCTTACCATCTGACACCCCTGTCATTTGCTCTTTATCCGACTGCTGCTCGTATACCTTTACCTCTTTCAAAGCATCTACCGGCATATTGTTCAAAGCAACTTTGCTATCTGCGAAAAACTCCTTTCCATTTAATAAGATCTGAGTGATTTCCTTTCCATGAAAATTCATCTTGCCGGATTTCTCGTCTAATTCCAATCCGGGAAGCTGCCTCACCAAATCCTGCAGAACAGCTCCTTCCGATGTCTTAAAGGCTCCGGTATTATATACTAATGTATCTCCGGACATCTTCATTTTCTGCAGTTCGGCCTTTATCACCGTTTCATCCAATACAATACTGGAAGGTTTCATCATCAGAGCACCTCCATAAACTTCTTTCCGATAAGCAGGAATATTCACTTTTTTTTCAAGGGTTTCATATCCTAAAAAAGAAGCCCTTATTAAATAATTACCGGGATTCATAGGGTACAAACGGAAAACACCCTTCTTATCGCTCACCGTACCTTCTATAAAACTCGTATCAGGCAAAGAATAAAGTTGGATATTTACATCCGGCAAAGGATCGGGATAAGGGCGTTCTCCCTGTTCTCTGACAGAACCTGTCAAATGATAAGCTTTTTCTTTTCTTGCTTTATCTGAATCAAGCTTTTTCTGTCCACTAACCGGGAGAACAAAAGATAATAAAATAAACAACGAGAACAGTTTAGTCATCTTGAAATATCAACAGGGTCCTATTTCAATGCTTCCGCAATGGCATTCATCAGATATCCAAATTCTTCTTTCTCATACCCGATGGAAGTATAAACGGCTTCTCCTTCTTTATTGAAAAGATAGGCGCGAGGAATTGACTTTTCAGCAAATAAAGAGAACACCTCACGTTTAGGATCGGGATATAACGGGAAAGTGAATTTCTTCCGTTCATTATAAGCCTTCAACTGTTCATCCGTATGCTCACGACCAATTACTAATAATACGAAGTCCTTGTTATCTTTATATTCAGCCCACAAAGTTTTCTCTATTTCAGCCAGTTCCAGCTGACATGGCCCGCACCAAGTGGCAAATAAACTCACCAAAACGACCTTACCTTTCAATTCAGTCGAAGAAATATCTCCATATACTGCAGATTTTAAATGAAAATCAGGTAATTTATCTCCTTTTTTCAATTCTTGAGCATTTACGGCAAATACCATGCAAAGCATCATGAACAATAATCCTAACTCTTTCATTTTCATAGTTCTCAATATTTAATTATGGAATAACAAAGACAAATATATCTGTTTTTCTTATATTTGCCGCCAGAAAATATTATTTTTTAGCCTATGATGACTTTTATTTCATGTGCCAAAACAATGACCGGACGGAGCAAAATACAAACTCCTGTTACCAGTACACCACAATTCCAAACTGAAGCGATACAGAATGCACTTGATATGTCCCAATTCTCTGCTGAAGAACTGGAACGACTTTTACGTGTGAACAGTAAAATAGCAGCAGAGAACTATATGCGATTTCAAGATTTCTGTTCGGACTCTCCCTCGGCTTTAGCTGCCTTACTGGCTTATACCGGTATCGTATATAAACGTATCCACCCACAGGATTTTACCCCTGAAGATTTTCAATATGCACAGGATCACTTGCGAATCACTTCTTTTCTTTACGGATTACTCCGCCCGTTAGACCAGATCAAGAATTACAGAATGGAAGGAGATATCAAACTACCTGAACGTGGAGGAATATCCATGTTTGACTATTGGAAGCCAATTCTGACCGACACCTTTATCAAAGAAATTAAAGCAAAAGGAGGAATACTAATCAATCTGGCAAGTGGGGAGATGAAAGATTTATTCGATTGGAAACGCGTGGAGCAAGAAGTACAAGTGATCACACCAGAATTTCAGGTATGGAAAAAAGGAAAATTAACCACCGTTGTGGTTTATGCAAAAATGTGCCGTGGAGAATTGACACGCTTCATCATTAAAAACCGGATAGAGAATCCTGGGGATTTAAAAGGATTCAAATGGGAAGGATTCAGTTTTGATGCCGGATACAGCACAGATACCCACTATCTTTTTAGCCTTCTTTCATAAAAAAATATTAAATAGTCAACCTACTCAAACTTTTTATCAGCACTCATGTTATTTAGTTGAATTTGGGAAGATAAACCTGGACAATAATTAACTAATAGAAATGAGTATGAAAAAATTAATGTTTTTGCTGGCTGCGGCCAGTTTAAGTTCTGTAGCGTTTGCACAGCAGAAAAGCAATTCACAAAACGTCCTTGTAGGCGAGAGTGTAGATGTAATGGAGGTACCTGTGGATAAGTACAAGGTAGAGACCAATCACTTCTTCGATAATTGGTTCTTCTCTGTTGGTGGAGGTGCACAAGTACTGTTCGGCGATCAGTCCGATCTTGGTAAATTCAAGAAACGTATTGCTCCCGCTCTTCAAATATCAATCGGTAAATGGTTTACTCCCGGCTTAGGATTACGTTTGCAATATAGCGGTTTGCAGTCGAAGAGTTTTTCCAGTGAACCTTCCGCATATTCCAAACCTCACATGTTAAGCGAAGGATACTATCAGGATAAGTTCAACTACATGAATTTGCATGGTGACATCTTATTCAATGTCAGTAACATGATAGCCGGATATAATGAAGACCGCATATACGACTTCGTGCCATTCGTAGGTTTCGGTTTTGCCCACTCATATGATGCTCCACGTCGTAATTCACTGGCATTCAATTTCGGTATCATCAATACATTCCATCTGGCCAGTGCCTGGGACTTAAATCTGGAACTTTACGGAATGGGTACAGAAAACAAATTTGATGGAAAAACCACCAGTAAAGGCCCTGACTTTATGGCAGGGGGTACAGGGGGGATTACTTTTAAAATTCCAACCAGCTCCGGATGTAGATGCTATCATGGCACTTACCTCTTCACAAATGGATGCTATCAATACCGCTTTGGCTCAACAGATAGAACAAAACCGTCAATTAAAAGCCCAACTTGCCAACCAACCCACTGAAGTGGTTACAGAACAAGTTACAGTGAACCAAATTGCTCCGGCTCCTCAATCTGTATTTTTCCAGATCGGTTCAGCGGTTCTTCCTACCAACTCTACTGTAAATTTGCAACAAATCGCAGATTTGGTAAAAGACAATCCGGGACTAAAATTGAAAGTAACCGGTTATGCTGATAGTGATACAGGTAGCGCTGCATGGAACAAGCAGTTAAGTGAAGACCGTGCCAACAACGTGGCTAATGAACTGGTTAAATTGGGTGTCAACAAAAACAATCTGATTATCAGCGGAATGGGTGGTGTAAACACCTTAACTCCTCCGGCATTCAACCGTCGTGTAATTATCGAAGCCCAATAATACACTACCTTCTGTCAGCAGAAGGTAATCATGCCCGCAATTCCTTATAAAAACAGAATTGCGGGCATTTATTTTTTAGATGGAATACCCCCACTGATCTAGTGCAAACTTCCAATTCTCTTCCACTAACCGGACCGTACGGTCATTATACTTATACT
>OGRU01002645.1_pt1 | contig 11416 bp, 6 predicted proteins | sample 1553541 | NCBI WGS metagenome assembly OGRU01 (sample SAMEA2580068, study PRJEB22360) | human gut metagenome | biome: human gut; feature: human-associated habitat; material: faeces | place: Denmark | collected 2008/2010
ATGCAATCTCTTTACCGGAGGCCAGCCGAATGACCGGCAGAGAGGAGTCTGTCAGTCTCTCTGCCAGGTCCTGATCTGTTTGCTTCACTTCATTTTGCCAATAAAACCAGACGCCTTCCCCCATACACAACAGCAGAACAATCCCTGCTGCCCGACACCACCATCTCCGCCGTCTGTATCTCACAATCCGACGCCTAATATTCAATTTCAAACGTTCACGGGCTTTTTCCTTATCGGACAACTCCAATCCAGCCATCTTACACCTGACATACTCCCGTCTACTGATTTTTTTATAAAAATCCTGATGCTCCGGTGTTTTCAGCCAGTTTTCCAATGTCCGACTTTCCTGTTCGTTTAAATCTTCCAACAGAGAATGAATAATCGAACGCCTAATCGCCTCTTCACTGTCCGCTCTCATAGCTAATCAAAAGAGTCATTCAGTATCTTCTTTATCACGGGAAAGGAAATCGTCCAGCGATGCACTCGGAAAATCCATACCTTCCCCCCGTAAATTTTTCATTCGTAAATAAATTAAATAACGGCTCAAAATATTGAATCCTTCATCCATCCCTTTCATCAGACTGTTTTCAGAAGAACGCCATACCCCGCCACTACATGAGAAACCACCGACATAGACATCGGAAATTTTACCCCTGTCTTTCAATTCTTGCCAGGGTTGCGGAAATTCGGTGGACGACATCGATACGTTCAGATACATCCCCGCATCCTGCCATGACTTCAGGTAACTAGCCGTACTCGCATCGATAGGCCCACCGAAAGAATACTCATCGGCCAATTTTCCGAAAGCATGTCCTCCGGCTTCATGGCGCAAAATCTGGACAAAATTATTCGGGAAAGGCTCCTCAGATACCGGGCAAATAGCGACACCTTCTCCAGATTTGGTCAGGTTGGCTACCCCTCCGTAACGTTTACCGTTAGCCATCACAATCACAACATCCTGCGTCGGAATATAGTCCAAACCTGCACCCTCAATACTAGTCTTGACAAACTCCTGAATAGCCGTATAATCACAATTCATACCGGATCCGAACTCATCATAAGAACATTTAAAACGGGTATCTACCACCTTAGGTCCTCCATAAGTCGCATTATAGTCCGTACATCCAGATTCGGCAGATTCAGCATGCAGCAGGATAAATCCGAAACGTTCCGAATAAGTTTTGAAAGGCTCCAGCGATTCCATACCCTCCATCGCTTCCTGACAATACAAATCATAAACCCCCGATTCGATTTCTTCTTTCGTGAAACCGTCTCCGATCAGAATAAAATTAAAAGTAATACGCTGGAAATCAGGTACTGATGCAAAAGGATCATTATAAGTCGGTTTTTTCCAGATCACAGTATGTCCGTCGTAAGTTTTGTACATCTGACTCAAAGATAACGGGAAGCTCAATCCCAGTACTTTATTTTTCAGATGCAATTTCGTGCGGTTGAAAAACTCACCTGTATTGGGCTCTAACTTGAAAACCATCTTGAATTGACCGTCTTCGTTTTTTGTTTCCTTAAGTGTTACCCAGCTCACCTCCTCTTCGTCAAACACCACATCGAAAGGTATATTACATTCAAACGAATGTGTCAATTCTGTCATATCATATTTGGCAAACAGTTTATCGTTGTCCAACTTCCATTTGGGTTCCGGATATTGGGTCACTTTCAATGTATCGTTCAGATTACTCTGAGTGTCCTTCAGATAAACTATAGCCTCCCGGATAACATTGGAATTGTTCACAGTCAAAGTTAAAGCCAGATTCCGGTCGGTCACCGCCTTGGTGACAGGAGCTGTTATCCAATCCACGCCTTCGCTGAAAGTTACATTCAAGGTGCCGTTTGACCGGTAAGGAACTTTCAGGGAAGTATGGTTATACAAAGCGATGAACTCTTTTTCGTTGATCTCCAATACTCCTTTTTCCAGCTGATATACCGGCAAATTCCAGTTTTCTGTTCCTGCCTGAACCACCAGGCGTACTTTTCGTTCTACTTCAGTCGTATTTTCAATTACCGCAACCTTTACCTCATATTCTCCGGCTTGTCCACTTACCGGCTCCACCGATAACCAGTCGGGAATATTTGCAATTTTCCAGGCCTCACTAGAAGTTACCTGAATAACCTGCTCTGTTGCCAGAGAACCGAAACGCAGGGAACTCTCCGAGACTTCCAGCCGGGGCGTATCTACAGGATCGCCGTTGTCTGAGCAACCTCCTAAAAAGAAGGCTGCTCCCAAAAGAAACAATAAATTAATTAAATATTTCATATCTGATATTTTTACTTGTTAAAATGCAAGGAACGGACGAACTTCTCCATAACTTCTGGCCAGATCTCCATAGACATGCATCGTTTCCCACCAACCATTTCGCAAATAAAATTTAAATACCATCGGATGTACCTGATAATCGGTTTCTGTCGAGGTATAAATCCGGTTGAAATAATCTGCCTCCCATGCATTGGTCTGATCAATGATAAAACTGACATCATATCCATAGAAATAGAACTCATTGCCTCCATTATCAACGATCAACTGGTTAATAGCTTTACGTTTTTCTTTCATGGCTTCAGAAGGCTCCTGCCCAGCTTCACCATCAGGAGATAAAACCTCCCCGTCAATCCAGCCTACCATTGCCTGTACTTCTTTAATAGCCGGCAGATACCATCCGGGATTTCCATTCCCGTCATTCAAATCACTGACATAAGCAGCTACAGGATAATGAGTTTTCCAATCGGGGATCTGTTTGTAAGCTTTCATATTCTCCTGTCCGTCTGTCTCACTACGGGCAATTACTCCCACATTATTAGGATCCTCCGGATGGATTTCATCATAAGGTAATCCTGTACGATACCACAGATTCAGATCCCTGTGAGCTTTCAAAGCTACCACTTTACCATGGGCACCTCCGTCGCTGATTTCATATACCAGACCTAAGGGTTCACCATTGACTACATACAAATCACCTACTTTATAATATTTACTTTGTATAATAGTCAATTTCACTTTCACATCCGTCTGAGGAATCTCAACGATTAATTCGACAGAACGGGAACCGGCTTCTGCAGGTGTAGCACTGATCTTTATCTGATTATTAATATCATCCTGTATCACAGTACACCATTTATCTTCGCTTTCAGGCAGGGTCATTCCCCATAGTTTTGCATTCGTAGAGACTTTTACAATCACTTCATCTCCAGCCTCATTCAAGGTAACCCGGTCTGTCGAAAGTACCAGTGACGGTTTGGTTCCGAGCTGAGTTACAACCACCTCACATGAAGCCGTATTAGAAGCCGCACCGGTACTCAGGGTGATGGTAGCCGTACGATCTGTTTCCAGCTCGGAAACAGTCGCATTCACCTTCAGCACATCTCCCTCTGTACTGACAGAACACCACTCCTGCGCCTCTTTATTGACTTCTGCTTTCCAGTTTTCCCAGGAAGAGTTTACCTTCACCGTTATCTCACCGCCTTCTGTTTTAAAATTGACTTTTTCCTGGTCGGTAGAAATTTTCGCCAAAACACTTCCTTCCTGGATAACTGTCAATCTTCCGTTCACAAAAGGAGTAGCACCATAAGGTGTGCTAAGTAAAATTCCAATAGAACGTTCATTCAAAGTCGGATTAGCCTCCACTGATAACAGGTATTTATCTGTTTCCCCTTCTTTCGGTTCCATTTTTACCCATCCCCCGGCATTTACATTATATTTCTCGACTGTCGATAAAACTTCTATATCAACAGTACCTCCGGCAGCATCTATACGGACAGTATCCGGATTCGCCACGATCATCGGCTCATTTCCCATTTGTTCGATTCCTGCTCAGAAATATTGTTTTGCTCCATATGAGTACCTGTACCTTTCTCTTTGCTGTAACGTTGCTGCAGCTGCAGATTTGCGTAAACGCTTTTGTAGGAGTATAGCATAAACGAAAGGAAAAGTCTATTGTCAATTGGCGCTTTGCAACTAATGTTTGCTTTTCGCACGGAAAAATGATAAAATATGTTATAGTTCACGCGATCTGTAAAAGGAGAATCTCGTGAGCAGGAATTGTGATGAGAATTGACCACAAAAGAAGGAGGCTTCTATGGCATTTACACATCTTCATGTGCATACAGAGTATAGTCTGCTCGACGGCTCATGTAAGATAAAGGAATTAATTGACAGAGCAAAAGAGCTGGGGATGCAGTCCCTGGCGATTACAGATCACGGCGTCATGTACGGCGTGATTGATTTTTATAAAGCAGCAGTTAATGCAGGTATAAAGCCCATTATAGGCTGTGAGGTTTATGTGGCACCGGAATCAAGATTTGACAGAGAAGCAGGCGGACAGGGAGATGATCGTTATTATCATCTGGTGTTGTTAGCAGAAAATGATACAGGCTATCATAACCTGATGAAGATTGTTTCAAGAGGTTTTACGGAAGGCTATTATTATAAGCCGCGTGTAGATAAAGAACTTCTTGAAAAATATCATGAGGGCATAATTGCACTAAGTGCATGTCTGGCAGGTGAGGTGGCAAGAAATGTCACAAGAGGTCTTTATGAGGACGCAAAAAAAGCAGCGCTTTCCTATGAGAAAATTTTTGGAAAGGGAAATTTCTTTCTAGAGTTGCAGGATCATGGAATCAGCGCACAGGCAACTGTTAATCAGGCACTTCTTCGCATGAGTGAAGAGACGGGAATTGAGCTTGTAGCAACAAATGATATTCATTATATAAATGCAGAAGATGCAGAGCCTCATGATGTACTTTTATGTATACAGACTGGAAAAAAGGTAAACGATGAGAATCGTATGCGCTACACGGGAGGCCAGTATTATTTAAAATCTGAGCAGGAAATGCGTGATCTGTTTCGTTACGCACAGCAGGCAATTGATAATACGGCAAAAATTGCAGACAGATGTCATGTTGAGATTGAGTTTGGAAAGACAAAGCTTCCTAAATTTTCTGTGCCGGATGGCTACACATCAGAACAGTATCTTGAGAAGCTTTGTCGGGAAGGACTAGTGCGCCGCTATGGTGAGAAGGCATCACAGGTAGAGGAGCGCCTTGACTATGAGCTTGGTGTTATAAAAAAGATGGGCTATGTTGACTACTTTTTGATTGTGTGGGATTTTATTCATTTCGCAAAATCAAAAGATATCATGGTAGGTCCGGGACGAGGTTCAGCAGCCGGAAGCGTAGTTGCCTACAGTCTGGAGATAACAGATATTGAGCCGCTTCGCTATCAGCTTCTGTTTGAGCGTTTTTTAAATCCAGAGCGTGTATCTATGCCAGATATTGATGTAGACTTTTGCTTCGAGCGCCGTCAGGAAGTAATTGACTACGTTGTAGAAAAGTATGGCAAAGATCAGGTCGTTCAGATTGTTACATTTGGTACGCTTGCTGCCAAAAACTGTATCCGTGATGTTGGACGTGCACTTGATTTGCCATATTCGCTTTGCGATATGATTGCTAAGCTTATTCCGGCTGAATTAAATATGACAATTGATCGTGCACTAAATGTCAACCCAGAGCTTCGGTCTCATTATGACAGCGATCCGCAGGTTAAAAAACTTATTGATCTCTCAAAGAGGCTTGAAGGTCTTCCGCGTCATACATCAATGCATGCAGCAGGCGTTGTAATAAGCCAGCGTGCCGTAGATGAATATGTACCGCTCTCAAGAGGAAGCGATGGTGCAGTTGTCACACAGTACACGATGACAGCCTTAGAAGAGCTAGGTCTTTTAAAAATGGATTTTCTGGGACTTAGAACGCTTACAGTTATACAAAATGCAGTAAATAATGTGAAGCGAAGTCAGGGCATTGCATTAGATATCAGTAACATTGATATGAATGATTCACAGGTACTTGCCTCAATTGGAACGGGTCATTGTGAAGGTATTTTTCAGCTTGAGAGTGCAGGAATGAAAAACTTCATGAAGGAGTTAAAGCCAGACAGTCTTGAGGATATTATCGCTGGAATTTCTCTATATCGCCCAGGTCCTATGGATTTTATTCCGAGATATTTAGAGGGAAAAAATAATCCGGAAAAAATCACATACGAATGCCCACAGTTAAAGCCGATTCTTGAACCAACGTATGGATGTATAGTGTATCAGGAGCAGGTTATGCAGATTGTTCGTGATCTTGCAGGCTATACGCTTGGACGAAGCGATCTTGTGCGCCGTGCAATGGCTAAAAAGAAAGCAGCTGTTATGGAGAAAGAGCGTCAGAATTTTGTGTACGGCAATGAAGAAGAAGGTGTTCCGGGATGTATTTCACGTGGAATTGATGAGAAAACGGCAAATCATATATATGATGAGATGATTGATTTTGCAAGATATGCGTTTAATAAGTCGCATGCTGCAGCATATGCAGTTGTAGCATATCAGACGGCTTATTTAAAATATTATTATCCAGTTGAATACATGGCTGCGCTTATGACGTCTGTAATTGAAAATTCCGGAAAGGTTTCTGATTATATTCAGGTTTGCCGTAAGATGGGAATTTCAATCGTTCCGCCTGATATAAATGCCGGTGAGTGGGATTTTTCTGTGCGCGATGGAAAAATCTGTTATGCATTGTCTGCTATTAAAAGCATTGGAAGAAATGTTATTTTAGCGATGGTGCGTGAGAGAAAAGAAAATGGAGCATACACAGATCTTCAGAATTTCTTAGAGCGCATGTATGGAGGTGAGTTAAATAAACGAGCCGTTGAAAATCTGATAAAGTCAGGTGCGATGGACTGTATTGAAGGCAACAGAAGACAAAAAATGGAAGTTTATTCCTCTATTATGGATGAATTAGCCAGAGAACAGAAGCACTCTATGACAGGACAGTACAGCCTGATGGATTTTTTGGAGGGACCACAGAAGGATGACTTTAAAATTTCATTCCCCAAAGTGCCAGAATATGAGCCAGGTGCACTTCTCGCAATGGAAAAAGAGGTGCTTGGAATTTATATCAGTGGTCATCCGCTAGAGGCTGACAGAAGTCTCATCGAGAAAAATATCACAGCAGTCAGCAGTGATTTTATTCAGGATGAGGAGACTGGAATGGCAAAGGTGCGAGATCAGGCCATTGTTACGGTGGCAGGAATGATTGCAGCAAAAACAGTTAAGACAACAAAGACAAACCAAATGATGGCATTTCTGACGCTTGAGGATTTACGAGGAACTCTTGAGGTGATTGTTTTTCCAAAAGATTACGAAAAATATCGCGCAATTCTCAGTCCAGATCAGAAAATCTTTGTTAAGGGCCGCGTGTCACTTGGAGACGAGGTGCAGGGAAAACTGATCTGTGAAAAGATAGTGGCATTTTCTGAGATTCCAGGCGAGCTGTGGATTCAGTTTCCAAATCTTGAAAGCTACCAGATGAATGAAAAGAAGCTTCTGTCTATGCTGGCACCGTGGGATGGAAAAGATACAGTAGTGGTATATCTTTCCAACACAAGACAGTACCAAAAGCTGCCGCCAAGCCGATGTGTCGGCATTTGTCCACAGCTTATTGACCAGCTTGACCAAGTATTTGGAAAAGAAAATATAAAAACATTGAAAAAAATCAAGGAAAAGCTCTAAATTGTATTGAAAAACTTTGCAAAATCAATTAGAATAAGTATTGGTAAATTTTTAACACACTTTACCAGACGCAAGAAAAACACAGAATGCAAGGCAAAAAGATAAGAAACATGTCAAGACATTAAGGAGGAAACGTCATGGCAAATAAAGTAAAGACAATTGGTGTATTAACAAGTGGAGGAGATGCTCCAGGCATGAACGCCGCAATCCGCGCCGTTGTTCGTACCGGTATTGCGAAGGGTCTGAACGTAAAGGGTATTATGAGAGGTTACGCCGGACTGCTGAAAGAGGAGATCGTTGATATGGATTCTCGCAGCGTATCTGATATTATCCAGAGAGGTGGTACTATCCTTTACACAGCAAGATGTGCAGAGTTCCGTACAGAGGAGGGTCAGAAGCTTGGTGCAGAGATCTGCAGAAAGCACGGAATTGATGGTATCGTTGTAATTGGCGGTGACGGTTCCTTTAATGGAGCATGTAAGCTGGCAAATCTGGGAATCAATACAATTGGTCTGCCGGGAACTATTGATCAGGATATTGCTTGTACAGATTATACCATCGGCTTTGATACTGCAATCAATACCGCAATGGAAGCAATTGATAAGGTAAGAGATACTTCTACATCTCATGAGCGCTGCAGTATCATTGAGGTTATGGGAAGAAGCGCAGGTTACATCGCTTTATGGTGTGGTGTTGCAAATGGTGCAGAGAATATTCTTCTTCCAGAGTATTATGATGGCGATGAGCAGGCACTGATCAATCAGATTATTGAGAATCGTAAGAAGGGTAAGAAGCATCATCTGATTATTAACGCAGAGGGTGTTGGTCATTCCGCAAGCATGGCAAAGAGAATTGAGGCAGCTACAGGCATTGAGACCAGAGCAACCATTCTTGGACATATGCAGCGTGGTGGAAGCCCGACCTGTCTGGATCGTTATTATGCATCTATGATGGGTGCTCGTGCCGTAGATCTTCTGTGTGAAGGTGCAAGCAACCGTGTAGTAGCATTCCGCGATGGAAAGTTCGTTGATTACGATATCAACGAGGCACTTGCTATGAAGAAGACTATCTCTCCATACGAGTACGAAGTAAGCAAGATGCTGTCTAGATAACTGAATGTTTTTAGAATTGCTAAGTTTTCAGTAACGGAGCAATTCGTAAGTATCATAAGTATCAATATAAAAGAAAAAGAACGAAAGTGGTCCACGGTCTTGACTGTGGACCATTTTTATAGGAAAATAACTTTAAAAATAAGAAAAGAGGGCGATTTATGAATCAGCAGCAAAAATATATTTTAAACCTGCAGCGAAAATCAAGAGAGAGAAAGCGTGAGCAGGCATTTGTAATTGAGGGAAGAAAGATGTTTGAGGAGGCACCGGCAGATCGTGTAAAAATGATTGTGGCATCAGAGTCTTTTTGTAAGAGTAAGGAAGGCGCTGCGCTTCTAAAGGGAAAGAAATTTGACGTAGTAAGTGACTCGATTTTTGAGACGCTTTCCGATACAAAGACACCGCAGGGTATTCTTGCAGTAGTAAAGCAGCAGCCATATTCATTTGAAGAGCTGTTGGGAAAAGAAAGGGCATCCTTTTTGCTTATCTTAGATCATTTACAGGATCCGGGAAATTTAGGAACAATCATGCGTGCAGCTGAGGCAGCAGGCGTGACTGGTATTTTAATGAGCAGTGACTGTGTTGATATCTACAATCCAAAGACAATACGAAGCACTATGGGTGCTCTTTACCGCGTGCCGTTTGTCGTATCAGAAGATTTTGCAGGCGATATAGAGCACTTAAAAAAAGCAGGTGTAAGTACATATGCCGCTCACCTAGGCGCAACAATCAGCTACGAAGGAGCAGACTATAAAAAGCCTTGCGCATTTATGATTGGAAACGAGGCGAACGGTCTGTCAGATGAGGTAGCAGCGCTTGCAGACTGTAAGATTCTGATTCCAATGGCAGGACAGGTAGAATCATTAAATGCAGCAATGGCAGCCACTGTTTTGATGTTTGAGGCAGCAAGACAGAGACGGAATTGAGTTTACAGTGAACTGTAACAAAACTAGGCCTTCTGTCGATTTGCGCGACGGCTCTCCCCAGAAAGCAGTTGACAATATTTATTAAAAATGTTACAATGCGTCTGTAACAAAGTTGTAATAAGTTTAATAAAATTGAAACAGTTATTACATAATTATGATATTTTTCATGTCTAGGACGGTAAAAAATACTGTTTGCGAAAAGTAAATGTTTCACAGACATGAAAATAAAAATGGGAGAGGTCAAATATTCAATGAAAGCTAGAGTAAAAATTCTTGTGAATGGAGCGGCAGCAACGCTTTTAACTGGTGCAGTTGCAGCCGGACTTATTCTTTCTTCAACAGGTGCACTCCAGACAAAGAATAACGATGTTCTCGCCGCGCGTGAGCTTGATGAGACACAGGAAGAGATGACAAGAGAGCAGGAGCCTCAGACAGAAGCAAATGCAGAATTAGTCAGCGCTGAACGTTATCAGCTGGGCATGCTGTGGGAACATGAGCTAACGGCGAAAAAGACAACAGAAAAGTCAACTGAGTCTGACGAAAAAAATTCAGAAAATGAGCAGTACTCATCAAGTGCATCATCTGCACAGAGTCCATTGGCAAGCTATTTTTCAGATCAGGCACTTGTAAATCCAAATACAGTAGGCAATTACCTTAATGTGCGAGCACAGGCAGATGAAAGTGCAGAGGTAGTTAATACCATTAAGGCAGAAGAGCTTGTATCTGTTCTTGGCGAAGACGGTGATTGGACAAAGATTGGAGTAGACGATATGGAGGGCTGGGTAAAAACCGAGTACCTTCTGACAGGAGAAGAAGCTGCAGCATATATGCAGGAGAACGGAACTCTTTATGCAAGAGTAACTGTTCCGAATATGAACATTCGTCTTCGTCCTACAACATCTGCAGATATTTTGGATGTAGCATACGAATACGATGCATACGAAGTCAGCTTACTGGAGTCTGGCTGGGCATACTGTGTATATGACGGACCTATGAAGGGGTATCTTTCAGCAGATTGTCTTGCTGTTTCATATTCTCTTGGAGAGACATGGATCAATACCGATATTGCCTTAACAGAGGAGAATGCAAAGCAGTTAGGTGTTGCAGTAAGTGAGAGCAGTGCAGAAAATATCCTGTTAGCATCTGCAAATAAAGTTAATACAAGTACTGATATCTCATCAGATACTACAAAAGAGGCAGCAGACAGCCAGGAAGTACTAACAGTCCTGTCACCAGATCAGGTAATGGCAATGGCATCTCAGGCAGAAACGGTAAGTTCCCAGCAAGAGGAATCTAAAGTACAGCAGGATACTGTGCCATCATCTAGTGCAGCAGCTATCGAAAACAGCACAGCAAACAGTGAGACAGCAGCACCGTCTGAGTCGGCACAGCAGCCATCTTCTGAGGCTGTACAGCCAACAGTACCAGAAACACAGCCATCTACTGAAGCTGTGACAGTAACAGGTATCGAAGCTTTCTATGTCGGTGGTACTAAGAGTGAAGGCGATGTAGTTTACAGCAATGAGGTATATGTTGTAGCAGCATACAGTGATGGAAATTATGCAACGATCACAGAAGGCTGGTTAAGCAGTGATATCGGTATGATGCTTCACGCAGGTGAAAATGTAATTACATTGTCTTACGGTGGTTTTTCATCTAACATCGTTCTTACAGTGGCAGCAGCATCGTCTGCAGCACCAGAGACACAGCCAGCAGCGCCGGAGACACAGCCAGCGGCACCAGAGACACAGCCGGCAGCGCCAGAGACGCAGCCAGCGGCGCCGGAAACACAGCCAACAGTACCGGAAACACCAGATTAGTA
>OGRU01002647.1_pt1 | contig 11408 bp, 12 predicted proteins | sample 1553541 | NCBI WGS metagenome assembly OGRU01 (sample SAMEA2580068, study PRJEB22360) | human gut metagenome | biome: human gut; feature: human-associated habitat; material: faeces | place: Denmark | collected 2008/2010
GCCGAACACGCGGTTTAGCCGTTGATCGGCAGGTTTGCGATCAGCAGGAAGATCGAGCCGACGAGCGTGATCGGCATGGACAGCACGAAGCCGTCCTTGAGCGCGGTGATGGCTTTGGTGCTCGCGAATTTCACGAACACGTCAAGCGTCTTCTGCGCGACGTTGGTGAACCTTTCCTTCATCACAGGAGTCCTTCCTTGGACATCTGCGGACTTCGTAGTCCGCATCTTCTGTTGTACTTCCAGCACGGCTTTTCAGCCTTCAGTTATTCGATATACTTTTTGTTGTTCGAATAACTTGTGCTTTTAGTATACGGATTATGGGAATCCTGTCAAATATGGTCACATCGCTGTTATTACACCGATTATCGGCATAATTCAGCCATTGTCAGCGCTCACTGGTCAAGATTGCGACACGCCGGTGGTCAAAATTTATTCGAATAAATTAATCGTTTTTACTTCGACGGCTCACATCAGGCCGAGCCGTTCGAAAGCGCGGGCGAGCCCGTCCTCCTCCACATCGCCGGCGACGATGCCGGCCATCGCCTTGATGTCCTCCGACCCGTTGCCCATCGCCACGCCGACCGCGCAGTACTCCAGCATCGGGATGTCGACGGCCGCGTCGCCGAACGCGACGGTGTCCTGCCGATTCGCGCCGAGATGCGCGAGCAGCCGGTCAATCGCATGGGCCTTGGTGATGCCCTTGACTCCGAGATCGCCGAACAGCGCCGTCGCTCCCCTACCGCCCCACGTGCCCGATTCGAGGTCGGGGAAACGCCCGCGGGTGTCGAGGAAGTCCCGGTACGAGCCGAGCACGTAGCTGATCTTGTTCACGTCGTGCCGGTACAGCTCACCGTCGAAGATCATGTCGGGGAACGCCTCGCGCACGGTCAGGCGATTGACGTTCTCCTTGCCCTTGCGGGCGGAATACTCGCGGATGGCGTCGAGCGCGCCCTCCTCGAAGCCCTCGCTGGCGAACAGGCCGTTGTTGCTTTCCAGATAGAATTCAAGGCCGCGCGGATGACCCTCACGGCCGAGTCCGGCAGGTTGTTGTCGTAGTCGACCAGTGTGCCGTCCACGTCCAACAGGATGATCTTGGACATCGTCGTCCGCCTTTCGTCGATGGTCGTGGCGGCCATGCGGCCTTACGAGCGGAGCCGGCTGCCGTGCGTCAGCGCATCGAGGTCATCGTGAAGAACCTCGCGTTGACGTAATGGTATGCGATGAACGAGGAGTTGAACAGACGGCCGTTGGTCAGGAACGAGTCATCCTCCAGGTACAGCGCGGGATCACCCTCGTTCAGACCAAGCACCCGGGCCGCGTCCGCCTCCAGCTTGCCCGCGTACAGCACCTTGTCGACGAAGCCGAAATTCAGACCGAGGTCGTTGCGCGCGTACCCGAACAGCGACCCCTCGGCGATCTGCTCATTGATGAACGGCACGAATTCCTTGAGATACCACGCCGTCTCATATGCCAGCGGATTGCCGTCGACCTGCCGCAGACGCACGACACGCCACACCTGATCACCCTCGGCGCAGTGCATGCGCTTGGCCAGCACGGAGTCGGCCTGCAGCAGCGACAACTCCTGCACCACGGACGTCACCTTGCGATGCGGGTACTCCGCGGAAATGCCGCGCGTGGTGCCGATCGACAGGTAATCGCCCTCACGGTCCTCGCGCACGAACACGCCGCTGCCCCGCACCGGGAACACGTCGCCGGCCTCGGCGAGCACCGCGATGGCATTGCGCACGCGGTACCTCGTGGTCTGGTACTCCTCTATCAGCTGGTCCTCGGTGGGCAGCTTCCCGGTCTGCCGGAACTCACCGGCATCGATACGGCCTCTGAGAGTCGTGGCCAATTCGCGGTAATCCTGAGCCATCATTCCTCCTACCGTCTGATTCCGCCCGATGCAGCGGCCCCCATCACCGCCAGAGACACCGCATCCCATGACATCATGATTTTATCGCACAACACACGGTTATTCGAATAACAACATGTACAATCGTACATGATAATCGTAATATCGTGCGCCTCGGCACCCTTTATACGACAATGGCGCTTGGGCGACATGCCATGCCACCCAAGCGCCATACGAACCGACATGCGATTATTGAATCGAGGCCTCCTGCCGCGCGACCTCCAACGCCTTGTTGAAGGCGTCCGACGTCCAGCTGGCTCCGGCCACCTTGTCGACCTTCAGGTCCTTGAGCGGCTTGCCATCGACCACGCCATTGATTGCCTCGGCGAAGTCATTCTGGTGGTTCTTGGAGATCGTCGTGAACGGATGCCCCACGATCTCGACCTTCTCGACCTTCTGGTCGGCGATGGTCAGGTGCACGTCGATGGAATCCTCTCCGACCGGCCCGTACTGGCCGTTGATCGAATAGGTGCCGTCCTTGTAGTTGCCGGTGTCCTTCTTGTCGGAGGTCGTGGACTTGCGCTTGGAGGAGCTGTCGGAGCCGCTCGATGACTGGGACTCGCTCTCCTGCGACTTCTCGGTCTCGCCGGAATTGCCAGCATACTCGTCGTTCATCGGCGCGGCCTTGGGCTCGCCGCAACCGGCCAGCAACGTGGTCGCCGCGATCAGTCCCGCGGCCGCCACCGTCACGCTCTTCAGCGTGCGGGATTTCGACGGGGAACCGCCGTCCGCAAGCCCGTCATGCTGCAGAGCGCTACCGTCACTCATGGTCACCACCTGTCTTCGCCGCCTTGGTAGGATCAATGAAATCAATGGAAGAATCGCCATGCTGCGCACCTTCGGCGTCAGAACCGGTGGACGCAGGCTTGCCACCGGCCGCTACGTACGCATCACGTGCATTTTTATCATTCCACTTCTCGCCCACGAGCACGCCGTGGTTGAGCATGATTTCACGCTGGGCGCAACTCGCCACGAGAGCGTCATGGGTGACCACGATGACCGTGGTGCCCTGTTCATGCAGCTGGCGGAACAGGTCGAGGACGATCTTCTCGTTCTTCTCGTCCAGGTTGCCGGTGGGCTCATCGGCGAGAATCAGCTTCGGGTTGTTGATCAGCGCACGCGCGACGCACACGCGCTGCTGCTCGCCGCCGGACAGCTGGCTCGGCAGATGGTGGGCGCGGTCCTTCAGACCGACCTTCTTCAACGCCTCAAGGGCCTGCTTCTCGTCGACGACCGAATGGTAGTACTGCGCGACCATCACGTTCTCGACGGCCGTCAGGTGCGGCACCAGATAGAACTTCTGGAACACCAGTCCGATGAGGTTCTTGCGCACGTCGGCCAGCTGCGTGGCGTTCAGGTCCTCCAGCTTGCGGCCTTCCAGCTTCACGGAGCCCTTGGAGGGCGTGTCCATGCAGCCAATCATGTTCATCAGCGTGGTCTTGCCTGAGCCGGAGGAGCCGACGATGGCGAGCCATTCGCCTTCCGGCACGGTCAGATTGAGGTCGTCCACGGCACGCAGGTCGCCGTAGATCTTCGAGATGTGGTCGAGTTCAAGTAGCATGACGTTTCTCTTTCTTTATTCTTCGCGAAGCACGACGGCGGGGTCGATGCGGGTGGCGCGGTGGACGGGCGGGATGGAGGCGACGATGGCGACCAGCGCGCTGAACAGCACGGAAATCAGGGCCAGCCACCAGTTGAATACGATGGAGCGTTCGAACACCGCCACGCACAGCCAACTGGCGAGTCCGTAGCCGATTGCGGTGCCGATGAGGCCGCCAATCAGGCCGTAGAGCGACGATTCGATGTAGAACTCGGTGCCGATGGCACGCGAGCTGGCACCGAGGGCCTTGCGCAGGCCAATCTCGTTGCGTCGCTGCGAGACGATCGAGCTGATTGTGGTGCCGACGCCGACGAGCGTCAGCACCAGCACCACCAGCGAGACGATCCAGAACAGCGTCTGCAGCATGGTGATGATGCGGGTGTCGGAGGCGGTGATCTTGGTGACCTGCTGTGCCTTGACGTGCATGGAGGTCATGTCGTTGATGCTGGACACCAGGCCTGCGAGGTCGCTGGCGCAGGCCGAATACTCGATGACGTCCACGCCGCGCGTGATGCCGGTGAGCTTGTTGACGTCGGCGTTGGTGGCGTAGATGATCGAGTCTTCGCTGCCGCCGGTGTCCACGATGCCGGCCACGCGGAATTCGGTACCGGAGGTGTCCATGATGTCACTGGAGACACGGCCGTCTTTGGTTTGCTGGTCGATCGAGGAGTTCGACGAAGTGCCGTTGGTGCTGGCGTTATCGGATGCACGGTAGCCGATGGTGACCTCCATTTTTGGGGGGGGCGGTGTAGCCGATGGTGATGGCGGAGCCGATTCTCAGGCCGATGGCGTCGGCGATGTCGCGTCCGACCAGCACCTTGCCGTCGGTCGGCCATGAGCCGTCGACCACCCAGTGATGGTTGAGGTTCTTGACCTGCGCCGCATTCACGCCGGCCATCACGTACGGCGAGGCGTTGACGCGCACGTTCTCGTAGCGGTAGGTGGCGTATTTCGCGGAACCCTTGGCCTTGACCATTTCAGTGGTGTGCTGCACCATCGCCTTGTCGATGCCGGCCTTGCCATCAGCATTGGTCGATTCGGTGGGCGTGACAATCAGGTTCGCGCCGTACGCACGCATCTCCTCGTTCATCTGCTGCGGCACAGCGAGGCAGATCATCGCCAGACAGAACAGTGTGGCTGCGCCGACCAGCGACGCCACCACAGCCATCACCGCGCGCGAACGCCGACGGAACACGGCGCTGAACAGCATTCTGAAGAACATACCGGTGTTGGTCATCGGTTCCCTCCTTCCACACCTACGTAGATAAACTCAGCGACCATGGAGCACCTCCGCGGGCTTGAGATTCAGAATCGAACGAATCGATGAGGCGGACGCCAGCAGCACGGTGACAGCCAGCAGCACGAACACCAGCACGAACACCATCGGGCGCATGGTGATGCCCGAACCGAACACCACCTGCCCGATGATCTGCGCCACGCCCGAGCCCAAAGCGGCGCCGACGATGGCTCCCAGAAGCGAGATCGCCGCGGTCTCCGCCATCATCAGGCGCGACACCGCGCCATCGGTCGCACCGATCGCCTTGAGCAGGGCCAGTTCGCTCGACCGCTCGCCGATCGAGGCGACCATCAGGTTGGCCACTGCCACGGCCGCGGCGAGCAGGCTCAGCACCGTCATCAGGATCATCACGGCCTGGGTCTTCTGCAGCACGTTGCCCTGCAGCGCGGCGACCTGCCGCACCTGCTTGGCGACCGCGCCGGGAATGACCTCCTCGATCTGATAGGCGATTGAGCTGGGGTATGCCGTGCAATACCAGGTCTCCCACTCGTCTTGGCTGAGCGCGGCGGGGTTCTGGGCCGCCTTGCGCGCCAGATCGTTCTCCGGCGTTGTCAGCGCCTTCACCTCGATCTTGTCGACGGAGTCCGGCAGGTCCGACAGCACCTGTGCCACCGACGAGGAGATGTAGATGGCACTGTTGTCGTCGTCGCCGGAATCGTAGACGCCGGTGATGCGAATCTTCTGCTCGTGCGTGTTCCCGGCCGCCGTGGTCTTGCGCAAGGTGACCGTATCGCCGCGTCCCACGCCGAGCTGCTGCGCGAGCGTCGTGCCGATCACGCCCTGATCGGTGTCATCCTTCGGCCAGCTGCCGTCGAGCTTCCACCATGAGCGCATGCCGTCGACGCCCACGACGGTGGTCTCGCCCGACGCGAGCTTCAGCGTCTTGTTGAACCACGTGCCGACTACCGCCGCCGCCGTGCCGTTCACCTGCGCGTGGACGTTGAGTTGCGGCGCGAAATTCGTGATGTTGAACGCCCAGAAAATCGTCTTGATCTTCGCCGCGTCGGACTCCTTCAGGAACGAGGTCGGGTCCGCGCCGGACTGCGGGCCGCCCTCCATGTTGTACAGGTCGGACACCACCGCATCGGACTTCGGCTGCACGGTGATGTTCGAGCCATATGTGCTCAGCTCGGCGTTGAGCTTGTCGCCCACGTCGAACACGACGCCCAGCATCGACACCGACACCGTGGCCGACAGGCACACGGTCAGCGCGATCAGCAGGCGCCTGCGTAACTGGCGGGTGAACGAGCGCCTGATCATTCTCAGAAAGAACATGGTCTAAACCCCTTCCTGCCTTACTGGAAGTGGGCGCTCAGCGCGTCCAGGTCGGCGGTCTGAATGGTGATCTTGCCGCTACCGGTCTTGTACGGGAACGGGATCGGGTTGCACCCGCCCTTGAAGCCGATGGTCGCCAGGTTGATGGCCACCTCACACTTCTTGCAGATGATCTTGCCGTCCTTCTCGTAGTATCCGGCGTCGCCGCAGTTCTCGCAGGCGTCGAGGCCGATGCCGTACGCGCCGCCGTTCTTCTTGATGATGATGAAGCGCATCACGGTGCCGTCCTTGGCCTTGTATTCGAAGCGGTGCAAATGGCCGTCCTCGACCTGGCTGAACGGGATCGTGGCCACGCCGTCCTTGAGCGAATACGCTTCCGGCGGCGAGAGAGTCGGCTGCTGGTTGATTGCGGCCACGCCCAAGGTCAGCGTCGCGGTAACGCCGATCATCGCCACCACGCTCCATGCGGCGGCGGCGATCGCACGGCGCCGGAACGCCTTGTGCTTGCGCACCGTGGCCGCATTGACGTCGGCCGCGAGTCGCTTCGCCGGAACCGGCATACGCAAGCCGGCCACCACCGAGGCGACGGCGGGAATCAGGAATATGAACGCTTGGGCCATAATCAAACCGGACTTGTTGTTGATCAGCCAGGCGAGCATCACGAACGCGATGTGCGGGAACCGCAGCGTGCGGGCCTGCATGATCTGCAGCAGGCCGGTCAGATGCTGCATCAGCTGGATCACCAGCACCACCAGCACCGCGGACAGGAACGCCGGACGGACCGCCGTCGAACGCATCGTGCGGAAGATCGCGGCGATGACCGCGGACGCGATGATGCCCAGCACAAAGCCGAGCGCACGCAGCAGCATATCGGACGTGAAGATCGGGTCTCCCGGCTCGACCCAGATGGTCAGCTGCAGGATCACGTCCGGCAGCGCATAGAACACGGTGAGCGCGATGCCCAACGCCGCCACCAGATTGGCGAGATGCATCACCGCGGCGTGCCGACGCCAATTGCGGGTGATCAGTCGGTTCACGAACACCAACACGATCAGCAGGAGGTCGATGACCACGCAGCACCACAGCACCGGGTAGTTGATGAATGTACGCTGGTTAATCACCGCGGATGCACGCAGTCCGGCGAACACGATCGCCGCCACCAATCCGATGAGGATTCCCCACAGACGCCATCGGGAGCTGATCGGCTTGTCACGCCCCTCGCCGACGGTCAGCATCACACTCATGCACATGACCAGCAACGCGGGCCCCAGCGTGCCCGGCATCACCGCTACGAACTGTTCGAGCATTCGCACCCTTTCCTTGTTCCGTCTATTATGTTCCGTTCATTCCGTCATAAAAACAGCGAAAGCTCCTCTCGGGCAGAGAGGAGCATTTCACTCAGGCAATGTCAATCACCACTGACGCGGGGTGTATTCCCAGTTGTCGAAGGTGACCTCGATCGGCTCGGTCCAGAAGCGACCCTTGACGCCGGTCTCGGGATCGACGTGCAGCATCCAGCCCTTCTTGGCCGGGGATTCGATCGACAGCTTCAGCTGGTAGGTGCCGGCCTTGTCGAGCTTGACGTTGGCGCCGTAGTGCGGGCCGTCGGAGGCGTTCATCTGCATGAAGGTACCGGAGGTGGCCTTGCCGCCTTCGACTTCCTTGCCGGTGGACTTGTCGATGATCGTGTAGTTCACGGTCAGCTCGGGGACGAAGTCGCCCTTGCCGTAGCCCAGCTCGGTACCCTTCTGGTTGGCGTGGATGTCGGCTTCGAGGTGGAAGCTCGAATCAGCGGCCTTCAGGCCCATGGAGGCGGGCTCCATGTCAATCGGCTGGAAGTACACGGCGCCGACGGTCAGCGGGCCGGCGTCCTTGTCCTGCTCCTCGGCGGTGCCGGACGGGCCGACCGGGACCTCTTCAAAGCCTGCGCCGGAGCTGGAGCTGGAGTTGTCCTTCTTGTCGCTGGACTGAGAGGAGCTGCCCGAAGACTTGTTGTCGGAAGCATTGTTGGTGGAACCGCACGCGGACAGCGAGAAGGCCATGGAACCGGCCAGCAGCACGCCGAGCAGGGCGGCGATCTTCTTGTTCTTCATCATTTCTCTATTTCCTTTGTTGTGTAGTGAATGGTATTCACAGATTGTTGGGTTGATTGTTCGGGGCACCGGCCGTCACGGCAGCCTTGGCCTTCGCCTTGCGCTGCTTGATGAAGCCGACCACGAACAGGGCGATCACCGCGATGGCCGCAATCACCTGGGCGATGATGCATTCGACGTACGGGTAGAAGCCGATCCAGTCGTTCGTCGGAACGCCTTGCAGATACGTTGCCGGGAGTGCGTCGCCCTCGATCAGCGAGTGCACGCCGCCGCCGGCGAACACGACCACCAGCACCGACATCAGGATCGACGTGACCAGGAAGAACGGTCCGATCGGAATCTTCACCGACGTGAAGCGAATCACGAAGAAGATGATCAGCAGCACCACCGCGGCGGCGACGGCACCAATCACCATGCCATGCGCATCGCGGCTCATCGTGTAAATCGACTGGTAGAAGATCACCGTCTCGGCGCCTTCACGGAACACGGCGAGGAAGCTCAGCATGGCGAGCGAGATCACCGTACGGGACGCGACCTTTTCGCCGGCATCGACCTGTGAGGAGACGGAGGCCACCGCGGCTTCGGTCTTCTCCTTGATGTACCGGTTCCATGCCTCGACGCTGGACTTGTTGAGCATCCAATTGCTGGTCCATAGCAGCATGGCCATGGCAATCAGGGCGCACACGCCTTCCATGATCTCCTGAATCGGGCCGGACCCACCGAACGCGAGCACGAAGATGACCGCGACCACGCCTGCGCCGGCAAGACCGGCGAGCACGCCCACATAGATCCACTTGGTGAAACGCTTGTTGCCGGACTTGACGAGGTACGCCACCACGGCCGCGACCACCAGCAGCGCCTCAAGACCCTCACGAATCAGAATCAGGAACGCCTGGCCGACCGAGCTGGTGATGAACTTGGTGAAGCTGCCTTCCTTGTCGGCGGCACCGCCGTCGAGCTTGCCGGCGTCCTCGACCAGCATGGCCTTCAAATCGTCGACGAGCTTCTTGGTGTCTTTGAGCGAGGCGCCTGTGTTCATCGACTTGCGGCACATCTTGAACTGGTACTCGACCTGCGAGACGCGGTCGCCGCTGATGGCGTTCATCACGTTCTTCTCGAAGCCGAGCTTCTCGTAGTACTGGTAGTAGGCGTCGTTGACGAGGGTAGCGCCCTTCGCGCCGTCGCCGCCCGCGTACGACTTGTAGGCCTTGTCGAGGATCGGCATCATCTCGTTGGCCACGTCGGTCCAGCTGCGGTCGCCCTTGCCGGGGTTCTTCTTCTGCTTGGACTGCAGAACCTTGCGCTCCTTGGCGATCTGCTCCTGCAGCGCCTTGTCGTAGTCGCGGGGATTGGCGAGCTTGGTGTTCGCGTCGAGCTGCTTGGCGGTGCTGTCGAGGTCGGAGACGAGCGCGGTCACGCTCTGTTCGATCTTCGCCTCGTTGCCCGTCACATATGACAGGTCCTGAATGTCTTGGAACGCCTGCTGCTGGGAGGCCTGCTTGTCGGAGCCGATGTTGTCGGTCACGACCTGGGTGAAGTTGGACGCCACATAGATCTCGTTGTATGCGGCCATGAAGTCGGACGTGGAACCGGCGGTGTTGCCGTCCTTGTATTCCTTCTGCCCCTGCTGCAGCTGCTTGTCCATCGCGGCGGCGACGTCGGCCCATGTGTCGTAATCCGCGGAACCGTCGGCGGCCATCGCCTGCGGGGCGAACATGACGGCCATCACCGTGAACAGCGCCGCGACGACGGCCAGCGAACGACATCCAACCGCCCGAAGATGCGCTACCGCACGACATCGCATATTGGATTCCTCTCCATATCAACGCTTTCTAAACCATCTATGCAATATAGAGAAAAAAAACCTGAAAGAACAGTCTTGACTTTTGAATTTTTATGCGGTAATAGAGCGGCCCCTGAGGCCGAAATGTCTCATATTGTGGTCATTGTATGGGTGGCCCATTAGGGGCCGCTCTCAAAACTCGCAGATACAAGACGTTTTTCGGGTTTTTCCCCTTGTATCTGCGAGTTTTGAGAGCCTGCTTCAGCCATCAAGACGATTCAACACCTTCCGCTCGTTGTAGAACGCGAAGACGATGCCTCCGATGCCGCACAGCACGGCCGCGCACACCGCGGCGATGCGGTAGCCCGCGCCCGAGGCCACGCCGATCGTGGAGACGCCGGTGAACAGCAGCATCGCCACCGACTGGCCCACCTTCATCGCGAACGCCAGCCGTCTGGCCCATCATCATGTGGTGCTGAGCGACGGCAGCGTGCAACGGCTGGACACCGCATCCTCCAGCGGGAACCCCTACCGTCCCATCTCATCCGGAGGCCTCAAAATCTCCGGCATCAACGTAGGCTAAGACGGCTGCCCCCGCTGGCGAAATGCTACGCTGAGGGGCATGAGCGGATTGCATGGGCGGATGCCGTATACGACTGCGTTTGAACGCGCGATGGGCACCGGAATGATCATTCAGTCGGCGACGGCTCTCGACGACGGCTTCCGCTCGAAACTCGACGCGTTCATCGATGGGTACGAGTCCGTGCTGTCGCGGTTCCGCGCCGATTCGCTGGTGACCGCAATGGGCGAATCCTCGCATGGCGGCTCGTTTGATTTTCCCGATTGGGCCTCCGGGCTGTTCGATCTGGCCGATGCGTTCTGCACCGCGACCGACGGGGCGCTTGACCCGTGTGTGGGCGAGGATCTGATCCGGCTTGGCTATGACGCACGGTATTCGATGACAATGGAACCCGATGCGGAGCATCATCTCGGTGCCGTCCACGGGCGCCCGACATGGCGCAACGATGTGGAGCGTCATGGCACAACGCTGGTGACGCAGCGCGCGGTTCACTTGGATTTCGGGGCTTTCGGCAAGGGATATTGCGCCGATCTGATCGGCGCGATATTGGACGGGCACGCGGGCGATGAAACCGTCCGGCAATCCGCCACCGGCCCCGGCTCTCACGCGCCCTACATCATCGACGCGGGCGGCGATCTGCTGATCCGCACGGGCGAGCCTGCTCAACCGGCCCCACTCGCCGAGGGGTCAGGACACGACACCGGCGACACCGTCACCATCGCCCTAGAGGATCCCGCAAACCCCGGAACCGAGGCGATCGGCATCGCAAGCATCGTTGACGGGGCGTTCTGCGCGAGCGCCCCCAGCCGACGCCATTGGGGTGAGGAGGCAGGCCGCCAGCTGCATCATCTGCTCAACGCGGT
>OGRU01002650.1_pt1 | contig 11405 bp, 7 predicted proteins | sample 1553541 | NCBI WGS metagenome assembly OGRU01 (sample SAMEA2580068, study PRJEB22360) | human gut metagenome | biome: human gut; feature: human-associated habitat; material: faeces | place: Denmark | collected 2008/2010
CCATCGCGCTTTGCGCCGCGCTGGGCTACGCAGCCGTCTTTGGCAGCGCCACCAACACGCTGCTCGCGCCGACCCTCATTGGCTGCGAGGTCTTCGGTTTCGGTAATCTGCCGGCGTTCTTCATCGTCTGCGTTGTGGCTTATCTGTTCAACATGGACAAATCGATCTACGCCCTGCAGGGGCGAGCGTAGAAAGATGTCCAAGCAGGTGGTCTCAACCGGAAACGGCGTCCCACTCTGAGGCTGTATTCCGGGACACGGTTTCCGCTTGGGACGCCATTCGGAAAGCGTATCCCGCTTTAAAACGGAATTCCGAGACGCGGTTTCCGCCTGATCCTCCATTCGGAAAGCGCATCCCGTTCTATCGCGACGCCTTGGCTATGCAAAGTGCTCGAACGTTATTCCTCGTACGCGCCCTCAAGCCGAAGCAGCCACTCCTTGCGATCGAGCCCGCCGGCATATCCGTTGAGCGATCCGTCGGCTGCCACCACGCGATGGCACGGCACGATGATCGAAATAGGGTTGCGAGCGACCGCAGCCCCCACCGCGCGAGGAGATACAACGGGCGTTTCATTTCCCGGCACACGATGTCGAGCCGCAACACGCTGGGCGATCTCACCATACGTAGCAACTTCGCCACGCGGAATAGAGAGCAGCTCAAACCAAACCTCGCGCTGAAACGCCGTGCCAATCAAATGCAACGGCGGCGTAAACCGAGGCTCCTGCCCCGCAAAATAAGCATTCAGCCAAGCCCACGAACGCTCAAGCACCGAAAAAGCCGCGCCATTTGCCGGACTCACCGACGACATGCCACCAGTACCGGAAACCGCATCGGCGCCTTCAACGTGCTCTGTATCTTCTTTGAGCAGCGTAGAGCCAAAGTGCTCCTGCCCCTCAAACCAAAGTCCTGTCAGACCGCGGTCATCAGCGGCAAGCAAGATTTCGCCCAAAGGCGAAGCAAACGTCGTCGTGACCACCAGCGGCTCCTTTCAAAACTCCGCAACATAATACCGCGAATTGTGCAGACAACCCCACAGATACGTCTGGGCGGGCTCGCAATTGCTTAAGCGAGGCTGTTTTCCCCAATCAAGCGAAGAAGACGCAGGGCTTCGACGCCAGAGAGGTACCTCTATCAGCTGAGCTCTAATACTTTCCCGAGAAGTGAACGAGTGAAAACGGGCCCCCGAAGCATCGGCGCTTTCGAGATGCAATTTCCTGCGATTTTGCCAGCCAAATCCTGCGGGTTTGACGTCTAAAAATGTCGATGCTTCGGAGGTCCAAGTATGGCCGTTCACTTCTCGGAAAAGTATTAGACCTCGATTTACATGCCACTCAATGTGACAAAGTGGCTGCTCCTTTGTCACATTCGATGAAAAAGGGCACCGATGTTAGTCGATGCCCCAAAGCGGCTGCAGGTTAAGCCCTACAGCGTATGTCTAAGACGAATCGAACTATTCGTCCCAGGAGAGGTTCTTACCAGTCTTTTTTGCCAGCAGCAAGAACAGGCCGATAATAACGTTACATGCGATGCAGAAGATGAAGACGCCCTGGAAGGAGCCGACAAGCTCATAGACCTTCATCATAACGGGCATGCCAAAGGCGCCGACGATATAGCCCACGGAGCAGATCAGCGCGAAGATGCGACCGAAATCGCGGGAGCCAAAGACATCCATAACCAAAACGGTCAGGGCAGTGCCAGCGATGACGTACATTACGTCGTTCACGCCTGCTGCGAGGATGCTAAGCGTCGAGTTGCCGCTGCTCATCATGAGCATGACAAAGGAGAGGATGGAGACAGCGAGCCAGCCCAGAATGGCCTTCGTGCTGCCGAACCTATCGCAAGTGGTGCCGACGATCGGGTTGAGGAACAGATCGAAGAGCGATGCAGCGGATACCATGAAGCCGCCCACCATGGGGCTAAAACCAACCTCGGAAGCATACGTCGGGAAGAGCTGGTTCATACAGCAAGTGAGCTGAACGAGACAGAGGAAGCCGATGCAGAAGAAGAAGGCAGGCGACTTAATGGCGCGCGCATAGCTAACGCCACGTGTGCTATCCTCGGTCGTCTCCTCGGTCTCGGTGACCGTCTCGCCCTCGACGTAGCCATAGGGCAGCATGCCCTTGTCCTGAGGCTTATAGCGGATAATCAGGACGGAAGCGGGGAGAATGAGCACGGCGGAGACGCCAGCGAGCACCAGATAGCCAGTCCTCCAGCCAGCGGCCTCGATGACAGAGGTGATGACGGGGCTCATGATGAGCATGTAAATCGAGTTCACTGCCCAAGCGAGACCGATTGCCAGGCCACCAGATTTTTTGAACCACTGGTCAATAACGTCGGACATGGCGACGCCGGTGGTGAAGGCGAAGCAAACGCCAATCAGGGCGCCAGCGGCGATGAACATCCAGACTTCGGTGTAGAAGGCCATGCCTGCGCCGGCAGCGAGCAAAATAAGCTCGACGACGGGGAGCCAAACCTTGCCAACAACCTTGGGGATGAGTTTTCCGACAAACGGAAGCGCCGCCGCAAGACCGATGAGCGTCGCGGTAAAGTAATACGAGAAGATTGAATAGTCAAACCCGAACTCCTCGCACACGGGCGCGACGAAGGAGCCGGCGATTACGCTATAGGATCCAGTCGTACCAGCAGACATGAGGCCAAGCGCGATTACGAGAACCCATGCGTAGACCTTGCTGCTCTTTAACTTTGCATTTTCCATTGATACAACTCCTAGAGACCCAGAAGAGCACACATAACGGCCTTGATGGTGTGCTGACGGTTCTCTGCCTCACGGAAGATGACCGAAGCGTTGGCCTCAAAGCACTCGTCGGCAATCTCGAAACCCTCGGTGATGATCTCGCGATGGAGGTCGTTCTTGCACTGGTCGAGGAGCATCTTGCCAACACGGTGATCTGCGTTGTGGACAGAGGGAAGCTCATGCATGCAGAAGATGTCGGGATTGTTGGTGCGCTTGCACAGCTCGCTGGTGACGCGATAGGGGTACAGGGACTCGGCATCGCCCAGCCAGGAGTTGTAGTCGTCGGGATCCAGAACCTCTTCGCCGCACTCGGGGTTGATGTAGCGCCACTCCTCGGTAACGATAACGTCAACGCCATCCAGGGCATCGAGGTCAGAGGTGATGGTAAAGGTCCTATTGGGAGCGTACTTGGCGTAGCAGGCCTCCACCTCTTCGATCATTTCCTTGCACATCTGATGACGGAGGTCGTCGGGGCCGATGGCGAGGAAGTCCATGTCGAGCATAGCGCACAGGCGACCATACCACACCGGGGCGCCGGCGCAGTTGCCAACGAAAGCCATCTTCTTGCCGCGGCTCGTACGCAGACCGCCCCATTGCTCTTCCATCGTAAGAGCGTCAGCGAGCATCTGAGTCGGGTGATCGCCGAGAGTAAGGGCATTGATGACCGGGATGTCAACCAGGTCGGCGACGTCATAGAGGAACTGCTCGTCCTTCTGTGCGCGGTAGACAATGAGATCATACATGCCGTTAAAGACGCGCATGGCATCCTTGACGGTCTCGCAGTCACCCATGTGGGAGTTGGTCAGATAAGTGAAGCCCATGCCCAAATCGTTGCAGGAGGTCTCGAATGCGCAACGAGTACGGGTCGAGCCCCACTCAAAGTTGGCGAGGACGTTTTTGCCGGGGAAGTAGCGCTGGTCGACACCAGACTTCTTCTGAGCCTTAAGGTTCCAGGCAAGATCGATGAGATAGCGGAAATCCTCGGAGGAGAGATCATGGATGTTGATGTAGTCGCGACCGCGGAGGCTGTTGTTCATGCCTATTTCCTTTCCATTTAGTGATAGATGAATGTCGAATGTGTCCCCGAGGGAGACACGGATATCCCTCGGGGAGCAGTAAGTGTGGCGCCTAAATCAGACAGTGCAGGCTCAAAGGCTCGCTAGCAGCTGGCTGCCACGTCCTTGGTCCAGCAGTGCACGCCGCCGCCGGACAGGTTAAGCGCGAGAGAGTCAATCATGATGACTTTGCGATCGGGGAAGCAGCTCTCAAGAACGGCTTTGGCCTGCTCGTCCTTCTCCTTCACAACTTCGTTCATGCCCTCGTGGTAATAACGCTGACCAAGAACGACGCCATTGCAGATGAGGAAGTTGCAGTAGCTCGCTGCTGCGTAGAAGTGGACGGGGCCCTCGGGCCAGGGAGTGCCATCCATAAACTTGCCGCCCATTTCGTCGATGAAGCCCTTATAGAGCTCGTAATCCTCATCGCCAGGGGCGATAACGACTTCAATCGGCTCGGCGGTGGGCATACGAACGATCTCGAAGGGCTTACCCTCCCAGTCCGTTTCGTTGCTCAGGATCTCGTAGGCCGCCTCAATGCGGCGACGAGACTCTGCGCCAGCCTTGCTCGAGGCTGCCTCTTCATCGGACACCTCGGCAAGAAGAATCTTGTTCGGAGTGATAAAGCGACACATCTCATCAATGTGAGCTGCAAAGCTCATGCCAAAGACGGGAGTTCCGTCTTCCTTCTCGTCGAGGATGCCCAGTCGATAGTCGTCGTCCTCGAGCATAGGCTGCGGAAGCCAGATAACCTTGTTGAGGTTGTAGATGCGTTTATACTCGGCCTCTACTTCCTCTTTCGTGAACTCGGGATTACGCTTGCGGCATTCCGTGTCCTCGATGGCGATTAGAGTGCCGTGACCGTCAAACTCGCGGTCGCCGCCCTCCGAAACCATTTCGGAATTGACAATATCGAAGCAACCGAGCGCAACCGCCATGTGAACGGCTGCCTTACGTGCGGACTGGCACTCCGGGGAGTTCTTGTCCCACACGCCGTAATAGGTCCAAGCGGGGTTGACCATATAAGAATGGCCTTTATCGTCGACCATGATGCTGGGGCCGTTGTCGCGGACATAGAAGTTGGAGTCTTCGAACTGCGTAATCTCAATGCGATCGAGATCAACCCCCTCCTCCTTCAGGCGCGAGCAAGCCTCCTCATAGGAGCCGGGGGTGCCGCAATTGAGGTTGACCGTAACGTCGCCATACTCGAGCAGAGCCTTGATCACGTCAACGCAGGGCTGGCGGTTATCGTAACCCTCTGCACGGATGTAATCGGGAAGCCATGTCACATAGACGTTGGAGCGCTTCTCGAACTCGCCCGGCATACGATAGTTCTCGTACATGGTTGGTCCTTCCGTCGGGTTTCCCGCGATGCTGTCCGGCCGCGACAATAGCGGGGGTTCACCTGCTATAGTACTACTATACCTACCGTTCGGTAGATAGTTTTGAATAATTGCCGCTCGCCTACTGATACATACCGTTCACCGTATATAGTGGTCATGTTTGGACACGAATTGATGTTCCGTTGCCATCCTTAATAATGTTGGTAGTGCGGAGATGATTTGCAATGGAGAAATGCAGCGTGAGCACAAGAAAAAAAATATTGGACGCAATGTACGATCTTGTGGCAGAAGTCGGTTATGACAAAGCGTCTATCGGAAAGATTTGCGACTTTGTCGGTATATCCAAGCCGTCGGTGTACTACTACTTTCCCTCTAAAGAGGAGATTTTCACTACGCTCTTGGACAGCATGTTTCCGACCATCGACTATCAGCGCGACTACTCGCTAATAGTCGATAGGGACGGGTTCAAGGCCGCGCTTATCGAGCTCGGCAATTCAGTTATAGGTGGTTATCGAAGCGATGAAAAGCGCCGGCGCGTGCTGGCCGAGGTTAGCGTTCAAGCAAATCGAATTCCTGCAGTTCAGGAACGTCAAGCGACGGCGACCAAACGAACCATGGATGCGCTTAAAGACATCCTTCTTCATGGTGCAGAGATTGGCGCGTTTTCCGATAGTGCTGACGTGATGCTCTACGTACAAATTCTTTATACCGTTCTGGAGGGAGCGAGCAATACGGTCGCTCAAGGTGAGGATATTGATGAAAAAGCGGTTTGGGCGGGAATAGTCGAGCTTATGTTCAAATAGGCCAGCCAAGCTGAAGCGCATGTTGGCACCCATGGTGCCTGCGGGCAACCTTTAAAACGAAAACAGGGGCCGACTCCAGTCTGGCTTGGAGTCGACCCCTGTTGCGTGGCAATCTATGCCGATGCAATCGGCGCTTATTACTTTTCAGCAGCCTTACTGAGAAAGCCGGAAACGATAGCAAACGCAGCAATCATAAGGTTGCAGGCAATGCAGAAGATAAATACTCCCTGGAATGACCCTGCCATGCCGTAAACTTTCATCATGACCGGCATTCCAAAAGCACCGACGACATAGCCCGCTGAGCAAACGATCGAATAGATCCTTCCAAAATCGCGTGATCCAAAAAGCGAGAGGAGAAGCATCGGCATTGCGGTTCCAACGATGGCGAACATGACATCGTTTACACCAGCTGCAATGATGGAAACGGTCTCATTGCTTCCGCCAATGATAAGAAGCAGGAATGAAAGAATGCTGACACCTGTCCATGCGACCGTTGCTTTAATAGCGCCAAGCTTGTCGCATGTTTTGCCCACGAAGGGATTTAGGAAGATATCGGAGAGTGAAGCTGCCGAGACCATTAAGCTTCCTACGATAGGATTGAAACCGACCTCGCTTGCATAGGTTGGAAACAGCTGGTTCATGCAGCAGGTGAGCTGCGCCACGCAAAGCAAAAGGGCGCAGAGAATAAAAGACGGCGTTTTCGCGGCATCGCGGAGTGCCATGCCCGAAAGGACATCTTCCTGCTCATCGGCGCTGCAGCTCTCATGGGTTTCGGAGGCGGTCTCTCCGTACGGAAGCATGCTGCGATCAGAGGGGTTAAGGCGAATGATAAATGCGCTTGCAGGCAAAATCATGGCTGCAGAAACGGCCGCAAGCACGATGTATCCCGTACGCCAGCCTTGCTGCTCGATGACCAGCGTAACGACAGGACTCAATAACAGCGTGCAGAGAGAATTAACGCCCCAAGCGAGGCCGATGGCAAGACCGGACGATTTGCTGAACCATTGGTCAATGACATCGGACATGCAGACGCCCGTTGTAAACGAAAAGCAGATGCCGATCACTGCGGCGGAGACGGTGAACATCCAGACCTCGGTGTAGAACGCCATTGCGGCGCCGGCAGCAATAAGGACGAGTTCAATGCAAATATGCCATGGTTTGCCGATTACTTTTGGAATGAAGCGACTCAAAAGCGGAAGCCCAAGCGCAAGGCCAAGAAGAATCGCGGTGAAATAGAAAGAAAAAGAAGTGTAGTCAAAGCCCAGATCTTCACATACTGGAGCAACGAATGAGCCAGCAATAATGCTATATGTGCCAGTTGTTCCGGCGGACATTAAGCCGAGCGCAATAACGACGACCCAAGCAAATGCGCCGCTTTCACGGAGACAATCTTTTTTGGCTGGTGTGGTGAGAGTCATGGTTGCTCCATTTCTATCGGCAATACATCCTATATGCCTACCGATAGGTATATAAACCAGAGGACTCTTCGTCAAGCATTAAGCGGGGAGAGGGAGTTCTTAACCTGCCGAACGGTAATTAGACCCCGATTTCGCAAGGGCCTCAATGTGACAAAGGGACTGTCCCTTTGTCACATTATTCGGAGCGCAGGGCTTCGACGGGGTCCTTTTTGGATGCGCTGCGGGCCGGCAGCAGACCGGCGACGACCGTCAGCAGCACCGAAATTGCAATGAGCACCAGCGCATCCTGCACGGGCAGACTCATTAGGTTGGGGACCTGTTTGGCCGCAAGCGCCCAAGCATTGACCGGGAAGCTCACGGCCACCACGACGACAACAGCAAAGACGCCGGCAATGAGGCCCTCGATAAAGGTCTCGGCGTTGAACACGTTTGCCACGTTACGCTTCGACGCGCCAATCGCACGCAGAATGCCAATCTCCTTTTTGCGCTCCAGCACGCTGATGTACGTGATGATGCCGATCATGATGGAGCTCACCACCAGGCTGATACTCACGAATGCGATGAGCACCAAGCTGATGGTGTTCACGATGTCGGTCACCGAACCCATGATGATGCCCATGTAGTCGGTGTACGAAATTGCCCGATCATCGTGGCCAGCGGCTTTGACCTGCTTGTTGTACGCATCGATGTGATCGAGTACGCGCTCCTTGGCCTCAAAGTCGCGCGGGAAAATCTTGACCGAGATGGGGTCCGCCTCGTCCGCATAACCCAACGTGGTCAGATTGTTGTCGTAGGTGAGCTTCGAAGCCTTGGCATAGCTCATCATGAGCGAACTCAGGTCCTCGGCGTCCATGTTGAAATGGATGGCACGAGCAAAGGCGCTCGCATCCACGTGCATGGCGCTTGCCAGGTTAGCAAAACTCGAAGACACCTGCGTCGCCATCTGGTCCATGAGCCCTGCCGCGCCTGCCTTGAGCTGAGCTGACACCGTCGCCGCAATCTGATCGCTGATCGTCTTCGTCACCTGATCCATAGCCTGCTGCAGATACGGAGCCAGCTGCTTTTGCACATAGTCGGTCATCGCCTGTTGCAGGCGCTCGGCCAGGGCATCACCGCCAAGCGCTTTAAGCTGTGCCAGGATTTGCTGGGCTGCGGCATCATTCTCAAGATACGCCGAGAATGCGGCAGCGAGCTTTGACGCGTCTTTAAGATCTTCGGGCGACAGCGCCTTAAACTGATCAGACTGCAAAAAGCCCTCAAACAGTTGGTTGGCAAGTATTCCCACCTGCTGCATTTGCTCGGGCGTGAGCTCCAGACCGTCAAAGATGCCCGAGAAATCTGGAGCCGGTGCTTTTGCCATGATGTCGCTGAAGTCGATGTCCTTGCCAACGTCCGAGAGGTCAATGTCCAACCCGGATAAGTCGATACCAGAAAGGTCCATACCGCCGGCCGCACCCGAGAGTGCAGACGCATCAAACGAGAACGCGCTCTTGAGCGCTGCCTCGTCCACACTGAACATGCTGCCCAGATCTACCCCTTGTTTGGCCTCGCCTTGCAGTTCGTCGAAGGTTTTGCCCGTAAAGACATCCGTCTCGGGGTGAGCGAGTTGCTCCTGCACAATCTGCGAATCGGCAGCGCGCTCCATAAGCTGACGAGTCAGTGCATGCGTATAGGCAATGCCCGGGGTCAATGCGCTCGCGTTGGCGGTCTCGTTGGGTCGTACCACACCAACGATGTGCACATCGATGCCATCGGCAACCTTGGCGGCCATAAAGTCGGTGTCACCAGACATGTCAGTCCACATGCCGGTCTCTTCGTTTTTGCGATAGGCATCGGCCGGCGACAGCACCTTAAACGTGGTAGACAGCGCATCGTCGTAGGTAAAGTCGGTGCCGGTCTCGGGCGTTTCGACCCCACCGTCAGCCGTCATGGCGCTGTTTACCAGATTATTAAGCTCATTGATATCCAGCGCACCGATGCTATAGAGCGTATAGTCGCCCACTGTGCCACGGCTCGAAAGCACCATTACGGCTTCGTTAGCAGACGTAGGCCAATGACCCGCCACGACATCGTACTGGCTGTCGAGCAGGCTCTGGTCGTCGATCATCTCGTTAAAGACCGAGGTTCCCATGGATTCCATGCTCACCGTTGCCGCCGAGCTCGCGCCTCCGCTCATGGCCTCGGTCATGGCGTTGGGCACCAGCCGGACAGGCTTCTCATCGCCCTTGCCGGCACGATAGACAACCGGCGATACACCGTAGCCGTACTGAATGGCGTTGACCTCTTTATCGATGCCGTCGCCACCGACATCGATCCATGCCTTAAAGCTCGTCATATCGTTGGACTTAACGCTTGCAAACATATCCTTTACAGCCGTGACCACGGGAATCTTATCGGTTCCCTTAGCCTTGCCGCCGGCACTGTCGTCGGATGAATCCACATTTTCAGGCGAGTCATCATCCGCGGCCCCCTGTCCGCCCATCATGGACGACAGGTCGTAGTCCTGCTTGGAGATCGTAAGCGGGTAGCTCGAGAGCGTGTCCTCCTCGACCTTTTTGATGTAGCCGTTTACGCCATTGGACAGCGCCAGGATCGCCGCGATACCGATAATGCCAATCGAGCCCGCAAAGGCCGTCATGGCCGTGCGGCCCTTTTTGGTCATGAGGTTTCGGGCAGAAAGCCCCAGCGCCGTCACAAAGCTCATCGAGGTTTTGCGCGTAGGCTTAGCCTCGCGACGCGTGGCGTCGGCGACATCGAAAGGATCGGAATCGTCGGTGATCTTGCCGTCCGCCAGGTTGACGATGCGCGTGGCGTACTGGTACGCCAGCTCGGGATTGTGCGTGACCATAATAACCAGACGGTCGCGCGCCACGTCCTTGAGCAAGTCCATGACCTGTACGGATGTCGTTGAATCCAAAGCGCCGGTCGGCTCGTCTGCCAGCACGATCTCGGGATCGTTGATCAGGGCGCGGGCGATGGCCACGCGCTGCATCTGGCCGCCGGACAGCTGGTTTGGCTTCTTGTTGATGTGTTCGCCGAGTCCGACCTTCTCCAGCGCCTTGCGCGCACGTTCGCGACGGTCGGCCTTGCCGATGCCGGAAATCGTCAGCGCGAGTTCGACATTCGACAGAATCGTCTGGTGAGGGATCAGATTGTAGCTCTGGAACACGAAGCCGATGGTGTGGTTGCGGTACGAATCCCAATCGCGATCCTTGTATTGGCGCGTCGAGATGCCGTTGATCACCAAATCGCCGTCGTCATACCGGTCGAGGCCGCCGATGATGTTGAGCAAGGTGGTCTTGCCGGAACCCGAGGGACCCAGAATCGCGACGAATTCGCTGTCGCGTAGGTTCAGGCTGACTTTGTCAAGCGCCTGCTGAACGAAATCACCGGTTTTATAGCGCTTCGAGATCGATTTGATCTGCAGCATGAATACCTCTTCCTGGCTGACGGTTCGCTGTTATGTACTGTATTGTCACGCCTTGAATTTCCGGCCGACTTTGGTGCTCCCCCGCCGCGATTCCGCTATGGGCGGACGCGTCGCAAAATGGTGTGTCTCACCGCGCTCTGGGATGTGAGGTCAGATACGTTTCGATCAGGGTTTCAGGGCTTACGTGCGTGTAGATCTGCGTGGTGGTCACGCTGGCGTGCCCGAGCAGTTCCTGCACGGTGCGCACGTCCGCGCCGCCTTGGATCAGGTGCGTGGCAAAGGAATGGCGCAAGGTGTGCGGATGGAGTGGTTTGGTGATGCCGGCCCGCTCCCCGGTTGCTTTGACGATTTCCCATACCGATTGCCGCGAGATGCGCTTGCCGCGTTTGTTGAGAAACAGTGCGCGCCTCTCGGGAATCTTGGCGCTGGAGCGCTGTTCCAACTCGCCACGCCCCGCATTGAGGTATGCGGTGATGGCCCGGCATGCGTAACTGCCCAATGGCACAAGCCGCTGCTTGGAGCCCTTGCCCATGAGTCGCGCGATGTGCTCGTCCAGGTCGATGTCGTCCAGATTCGCACCGGTGGCTTCCGAGACGCGGCA
>OGRU01002668.1_pt1 | contig 11356 bp, 8 predicted proteins | sample 1553541 | NCBI WGS metagenome assembly OGRU01 (sample SAMEA2580068, study PRJEB22360) | human gut metagenome | biome: human gut; feature: human-associated habitat; material: faeces | place: Denmark | collected 2008/2010
TGTTTATCCTGCCAGCGACATAACCAGTCAAGATATTCTTTTCTTGGAATAAGCTGCATAGTTATCACCTCTTACTTATATTGTAAAGCAAACCTTTTATAAACGCAAGAAAACTTGGAACGCATTCCAAGTTTTCTCTATTTTCCCTAAAAGTTTGGAATGGAATCCAAACTTTAGCATTTTTTATATAAAATTAGGATTTTATTCTTGATTTTGAACATAGAAAAAACGGTATACCTTCGCATGCCGGAAAATAAAAAGCACCCACGTTAGTGAGTGCTCGGTTTTAGTGTTTTACTCCTCATAGTCTTCGTCTTCTTCGTAAGCAGCCTGCTCCCTGCAATCTACGTAATCGGAAACGATAATATTGTTTTTCTTCATGTAGTCAATACCGTGAAAAAAGAACATTTAAAAGAATTACGAACAAGCGCTAGTAACAACAAAGCGACTCGATTAAGAGAGCTTTTTGGTAAAACTTTTTCTCCTGAAAAAGTTTTTGTTTTGCCGCGCTTTACAAAAAGCGCGAACCTTTCTTCCAACTTCTTTCAGTTATGAAAGAAGTTGAATTAACCCAAAGTATCAAAAAACAAAATCCCCCGCAGGAAACCCTGCGAGGGTAAAGCATGCAACTGCTCTATTCACTTCTTCACAGCCAGGCTGCGAATAGAAACATTTACATTATTCACCTTCATGGCCGTCATATACTCAATTTTTTCCTTAATCTTCGCCTGGAACTGCTTGGTAACGGCAAAGAGCTTAACACCGTAATACAGCACAACCTCTACACTGATAACAATACCCTTGCTGTTGTCGCTGCGGCGGCGCACCTTAATGGAGGTGATGCGCTCCACGCCCTCCAGCTTGCGCCCGATAATTTTGATGATATCCTCCAGCGCGCTGTCGGAAATCAGCAGCTTGCCGTAAAAGCTGAACGAAGGACGTACGATAGAACGGTCCGCATCCTTCTCCTGCTTGCGCTGGCTGGAAAAAATATTATAGGGCAAATCGGCAAAATAGCCTGTGAAATGAGGCTTCAGCTCAATCGTCGGCACCGGCACGATATGTTTGCCCTCCTGCAGACGCGCATGGCGGGCCTTCTTGATTTCGGCCTTGCTGGCAATTTGGTTGATATACACTGTCTTAACCGGCTTATCCAGCTTCAGCCTGCCGATAATCTTGTTGATCATATTGTCCGAGGTAGCGATAATCAGCAGACGATGAATGTTGCTGGTCGCCAGCGCCTCACGCACCGCCTGCGCGTGTCCTTCGTCGGTGAAGATGGCACGCTTTACGGCCTGTATTCTGTTGTCTTCGTTCTTGGCGGAGGTGCCTGCCAGAATTTTGGTGCCCTTAATCAGCAGGCCGTCGTCAATAATAGCGTCACAGCGGTTGTCAAAGGCCACGCCGATGGCATGGTGGCTCTTGCCTGTGCCGCTTGGTCCTACAAAAGCAACTACTTCCATTCTATTACACCCTTAACATCATCATATTGCACCTGCCAGATTCCCAGCTTTGTGGGGAAACGGTCAGGGATTCCGTGAAAGTCACTGCCGCCGCTCACCAGCAGTCCACGCTGCTTGGCCAGCGCCAGCCAATGGGCTTGCGCCTGTGCATCAGCGCTGGGGTGCCACACCTCGATGCCGTCAAACGGTTCTGCGGCAAGCAAGCGCTCGGGCAGAGTTTTATCCACCAGCTCCGAGGGATGTGCCAACACAGCGATACCGCCTGCCTCGTGAATCAGCGCCACTGCCTCCTGCGGAGAGAGCTTGGGCTGCGGCACATACGCCGGTCCGCCACGGTGCAGCAGTGCGTCGAAAACTTCCTGCACGGTAGCAAAATAGCCCTTGGCCACCAGCGCCTTGGCCACATGCGGACGGCCCACTGCTCTGTTCTTGGGGTCGCAGGCTTCTACCTCCACATCGTAACCCAATTTTTCCAGCTTCTCCAGCATGGCATATAAACGGTGCTCGCGCGCATGGCGCATTTCGTCCATTTTATTATGCAGCGCTTCACAGTCCATGGAAACGTGATAGCCTAAAATATGCACGGCATCATCCTCGTACTGCGTTCCCAGCTCTACGCCGGTGATAACGCGGATGCGTCCGCCGTAGCGGTTCGCCGCCTCGCGCGCCTCCCCAATACCGTTCCACGAATCATGGTCGTTAATGGCGATTACGCCGATGCCTTTAGCCACGGCCTCATCCACCAGCATGGTCGGCGTGTAGCGTCCGTCGCTGAAGGTGCTGTGCAAATGTAAATCTACAAGCTGCGCAGCCATTACAGCATACCTGCCAGCTTGATAAGCGTCATAGTGCCAAAGGCAGTACCTCCCTTGACCTTGAAGCCATCGGTCTTAGTTGCGGTGGAGGTGCCGCCGATATCAAGATGCGCCCACGGGATATCCTTGTCGACGAATTCGCCGATGAACAGACCGCCGGTGATGCAGCCGCCGGCACGTCCTGCGCTGTTGAGCAGGTCCGCAACGTCGCTCTTGATGGCTTCCTTGCATTCAGGCAGGGAAGGCAGCTGCCAGTAGTTTTCACCGGCCATGCGACCTGCCAGCTTAATCTGCTCTACCAGCTCGTCGTCATTGGCCACAATACCGCTGGTTTCGTTGCCCAACGCGATTATTACCGCACCGGTGAGCGTTGCTATATCAATAACCTTCTTGGCACCCATTTGGCAGGCATACCAGACTGCGTCCGCTAGCACCATGCGTCCTTCCGCATCGGTGGAAACAACCTCGATGGTCTTACCGTTGGCTGCACGCACGATGTCGCCGGGGCGCTGTGCCTTGCCGTCAGGCATATTTTCCGCACAGGCCAGCACGCCGATAACGTTGCATTTCAAGCCTAAGCGTGCAATGGCGCGCATAGCGCCGAGCACAGCGCCTGCACCTGTCATATCGTCCTTCATCTCGCCCATGTTATCGTCAGGCTTAATGGAAATACCGCCGCTGTCGAAGGTGATGCCCTTGCCTACAAAGGCTGTATAGGGAGCGTCACCGTTGCCGTTGTAGCGCAAGGCAACGAGGCACGGAGGGTTATGACTGCCCTGACCTACTGCCAGCAGTGCATGCATGCCTCTTGCCTCCATCAGGGTTTCGTCCATAATAGTAATTTCCAGCGGCAGCTCCTGCCCCAGCTTCAAGGCATCATCGGCCATGGTTTGCGGTGTTACCACGTTACCGGGGTTATTCACCAGATCACGTGAATAGCACACTGCTTCCGCAGAGATTTCCGCAGCGTTAATGATTTCCGCCGCCTCCGGCACAGCGCTCAGCACTGTAGCCTCACACAGCGGTGCCTGCTTTGCTTCACTCTTGAAGCGGTTGAAGGTGTACGCGCCGAGGTACAGGCCTTCGACGAGCGCCTGCAGGTTTTTGCTGCGTTCGGCGTTCAGCAGGATGGGCGCTGCCAGTACAGCCTTTTGCGCCTTAGCCTTGTGCAAAGCGCGGGCAGCAGCGCCGGCAGCCTTACGAAAATTGTTTGGCTTGCAGTCCTTGCCCTCGCCACAGCCTGCCAAAAGCAGTGTCAGCAAACCTTCACCCTGCGGCAGCACCAGTGTGGTTACGCTGCCTGCGTCATAAATATCATCGTGCTGTGCGGTGTACGCCATCACCGCCTTGGCTGCAGCCTCCGGCAGCTCCAGCTTGTCTATAGCCGCCGCACATTCCTTACACAGAAAGAGGACAATACTGTCCGCATCATTATAAGCCGCAGCGTTGACTTCCGCTGCAATGCATTGAAATTGGTTTAACATATCATGAACTCTCCTATCATTATTTATATTCGATTGCAGTCTGCAATTCGTTAAGCATGGTATTGCCGCTGGCGCGCTGCAACGTCAAATCGCTCACCAGCACCTTCATTTCGCGCATCAGGCGGCCCTTGGAAAAATAAGAGCCCAGCGCATGAATCGTATACGGTGTCTGATTGATATTGCCGATATACATCAGGCAGTGGCCGTCCATATAAAGGGCTGCACCGGGCATCAGCCTGCTGATAACGGCGGCGCGTTCCTGTGAGCTGCCGCTGAGCTTTTTCTTCGTGCCTGCGGTCAGCTCCTGCTGGTCGGCATTACGCGGCAGCACAATGCCCACAGTGCGGTAAGCATTGAACACCAGGCTTGAGCAGTCCACGCTGTTCTTCAAGCCGCCCCAGCCATAAGGCTTGCCGTAAAATTTGAAGGCGGAATTAAGCAGATTATTGCTGGTATAGGGCAAATAGCCGTAATGCACGGCAGAGGCAGCCTTCGGCACCAGCAGCTTCTGCTTCTGCAGCAGGCCTGTTTTTGTGCGCACCGGTGCAATTACCGTATAGGTATCGCTCTGCACACTGTCAACCGGCAGGCGCGCACCCTGCTGATAAAGCACCTGCTCACCGTCTGTTTTCAGGCTATATTCCGCATCGGTAACAACCAAAAACTTCTGCGGCTTCACAAAGCTGCTCCAGGTGTTCTTATCGGTCATGGCTACATTATACTTGCTCACCCAACCGCTGTAATTTACTGCCTGCACGTAGTAAAAATAACCGTTGGCACTGGTGTGCAGCACAGCCACAGGCTCGCCGGGGTCCAGCATAGTTTCCTGCAGCGTGTCAAAATCCCTGTCACCCGCGTAATAATACAGGCCCTCGCCCGTAGGCAGCGCGCGCACCGCAGTACGGCGCACCGTCACTGCGTATTGCACGCCTACGCTTTTGGGAATAGCGGCAATATTGCTTTGCTTACGCAGGATATTCTTATAGTTTTCGCTCACCTTGTTGCCATGCAGATACAGGTCATCGTCAAGGATGGAATAATCCATAATCCTCGTTTTGAGCGCATCACCGCTCATCGTCGCAGGATAATTTGCCAGGTCAGGCATACTGCGGGAAGCAGCGCGTACCTTGGCATTGAAGGATGCCACACCCTTCGCATCCAGAATAACCGTATCACCGCTCTTGTTCTGCTCCGTCCAGTGCGACGGGTTCACCAGCGGCGGGTAATTGGTAATGCCTGCGGCCGAAGCGCCCAAAGGCAGCAGCAGTCCGCAGACAACAGCAGCTGTATATAAAAGCTTTGCTAATCGCAATTTCGTTCCTCCTTCCTGCAGTATTCAGTATACTGCAAATCACCTAAAATACTTGTAATATTATTATATTCTTTAGGCAGGACAAAAATCCTGCCTTAATATATGAAAAAAGCTGATGTAAGCGTTGGCCTACATCAGCGTAGAAGCGATATTTTATTTCTGCAGATCCTTGGCATTGCCCGGTTTGATTTTGCTTTCGGTGCCTGTGAGCAGGCGATGGATATTTTCCTTGTGGCGCAAAACTACAAAGAAAGCGGCAACCAGCGAGAAAATCACATAGGCAGAGGGATAACCCAGATACCACGCCAGCGGCGGCGTAAAGATGGCAGCCATAATGGAGCCGAGCGATACATAGCGCGTCAGCAGCACGCACACCAGCCAGATACCGAAGCTTGCTACCGCAACCTTAGGCATCATAAAAATCAACAGGCCCAGTGCGGTCGCAACGCCCTTGCCACCCTTAAAGCCCAGAAAGATCGAATAATTGTGTCCCAAAAGCGCACCCAAAGCCGTAACCACATCCAGCAGCGGATTGTGGAAAAAATAACTCATAATACCAACCGCGAGAATACCCTTGAAGGCATCGGCAATCAGCACCAGCACCGCAGTCTTGGGACCGACGGTACGGAAAACGTTCGTCGTGCCGATATTTTTGCTGCCGTAATTACGGATATCAATACCGTGAAAGGCCTGCACCAGCCATAAGCCGCTGGGAACAGAGCCGCAGACATGACCGAGCACAAAGCCCAGCAGAAAATGTAATATACCCACCTCATTGAACATAACAAATCACCTGACTTTTATTTATTCATCCTCGTTCTTACCACGGATAATCATCTGAATCGGTGTACCTTCAAAGCCAAAGGCCTCACGCAGTTTGTTCTCCAGATAACGCTGATAGGAGAAATGCATAATTTCCGGTTCGTTGACGAAGATAACAAAGGTTGGCGGTTTGATTTTGACCTGTGTAACATAAAGAATCTTAAGACGCTTGCCTTTTTCGGTCGGCGGCGGATTGATAGCCACAGCGTCCTCGATAACCTGGTTGAGAATACTGGTAGCGATACGCATAGCGTTCTGCTCGGCAACATAGGAGATGACCTCCGGCAGTCGGTGAATACGCTGCTTGGTAACGGCAGAAACGAAAACTACCGGCGCATACTGCAGGAAAACAAGCTCCTTGCGCAGAGTTTCGGTATAACGCAGAGTGGAGGAATTGTCCTTCTCGTACAAATCCCACTTGTTGACAACCAGAATAACAGCCTTGCCTGCCTCATGAGCATAGCCGACGATACGTTTATCCTGCTCGGTAACACCCTCGACAGCATCAAAAACCATCAGCACAACGTCACTGCGGTCAACAGCACGCAGAGAACGCATAACGCTGTATTTTTCAATCGGTTCGTCAACCTTAGCCTTGCGGCGCATGCCTGCGGTATCAATGAACAGGTACTTCTGACCATTGCGTACTACCGGAGTATCAATCGCATCACGGGTAGTGCCTGCAACATCACTTACGATAGAACGCTCCTCACCTACCAGTGCGTTGAAAATAGAGGACTTGCCCACGTTAGGACGGCCAATCAGAGCAACCTTGATTTCGTCCTCTTCCTCCAGGTCGCCTGCCATCTTATCGGACGGGAACTTGGCAACAACGGCATCCAGCAAATCGCCCAGGCCCAAATGGTTGGACGCGGAAACAGCAATCGGGTCACCGATGCCCAGATTATAGAATTCAAAAGTATTCATCTCCTGCTTCGGAGAATCCGCCTTATTGACAGCCAGCACAATCGGCTTCTTGGACTGACGCAACAGACGGGCAACGTCAGCATCCTCGGTAGTAATGCCTGCGCGCGCATCGCAGACGAACAGAATAACGTCCGCCTCCTTAATCGCAATCTGTGCCTGCTGACGGATAGAAACAGCAATAGCATCGGCATTCATGATTTCGATACCGCCGGTATCAACCATCATAAACTCGTGGTCCAGCCATTCGGCGGTAGCATACAGACGGTCGCGGGTAACGCCCGGTGTATCCTCAACAATGGAAATCCTGCTGTTGGCAAAAATATTAAAAAGAGTAGATTTGCCTACGTTCGGACGTCCAACTATAGCAACTATCGGTTTAGCCATAATCAAATCTCCTTCATCATAATAAATTTTTTAGTATGTGTCTATCATAGAAATGTAAAATTTTTTGTATATTTATGGGGATTACCCATTATAAGATTGAACTCTTAAACGAGCAATTCACATATCGCAGAGCACGCATCCCCCTTCCGTCAGTTCGCTGCGCTTACTGACACCTTCCCCTATGGGGCAGGCAAGAAGGATAGCAAAACGCCAACACGAGCAATTAACATATCGTGTAGGGAATAGCAATTTTAGCAAATGAGTGTCTGGAACCATAGAAGCTAGGGTACGTAACTTTCTATTACCGTCTGGCAAATTTTACCGAAGCTTCGTCCTGGTTCAACACGAAATTTGCGTTGTGCCCTAAGGCACGGGAAAATTGCTACTGACTGGAACGATATTTAATTGCGACGTACAAGCATCCTCTTCTGCCTCGCCATGCTCGGCACCTTCCACAAGGGGAAGGCAAGACTAATAGCTTTCAATTAGCCTTCATTAGTATGTTCTTGGTTCCCCCTTGGGGGACAAGGTGAATTGACCGAAGGGCAAGAGAGGGCGCCCTGGGGCGACTGTCGCGTCAGCGACTAAAGGGGGTAACGCAGATGGAGTGGTATAACGCACACCTCAATGGTCGATGCCGTTACGAGAGCCTACTCCTTTGTGAAAATAATGCTTAACCTCGTTCATATCAGTAACAAGGTCGGCAATTTTAATAAGCTCTTCCGGTGCACCTCTACCAGTAGTAACAACCTCAACGTTATTTTTATGCTCACGCAAAAAATCGACAACCTCCTGCGTCGGCAGCATTTGGGTAGCAAGCACAATATTCAGCTCATCGAGGATAATAACATCCGCAGCGTGGGAGCTGATAGCTTTCTTCGCTTCTTCCCAGCCGTCACGGCACATCTTCAAATCAATAGGATCGGGATTATGGAAATTAACAAAAGCGTCGCGTCCTACCTGCCGCAGCGTAAACCAGGGCAGATTCTTTGCAGCCCGCGCCTCGCCGTACTCAGGATCATCCTTCAAAAAAGAAAGCATCAGCGTCTTCATACCATAACCGGAGGCACGCAGCGCTACGCCCAAAGCGGCAGTAGTCTTACCCTTGCCTGTACCTGTATAAACCTGCAGCATACGCTTCACCTATCTTTCCAATAATAAATGCAACAGCTCCTTCGCACCCTTGGCAATCTCCACCTTTCCGGGGTAACGCTCCTTAAACTGCGCCAGCGACATATCATCCAAAAACAGCTTATCGTTATTCAAAACCACATCCGGCAGAATAATCTTCTTGTCCTGCACGTTCGCTAAGATATCGCTGCCCGTCAAAAGACCGGTAACATTCACCTTGCCGCCGAAAAAGCTGTTAGGCACAGGCACAAAACGGTGCTCCGAACCGAACTGGCTGTTCAGCTTCGTCATCAAAGGCTCCAGCACACGGTAAGCGCCCTCACCCACGGGAATCACCGCAGGCTCTGCAGGATGAAAGCTCTGCATCTGCGCCAACGCCTCGTCCCACTCCAGCATAAAGTTGGCAGTCAGGCCGATGCCGTTTTCCAGCTGCGGGAAACCGTCGTACCATTCGGTAGGAGGAAAAGGCTTTTCCGCCAGCAGATAAAATTCATCGCCCAAGTAGATAAACGTTTTGCCTGTTTCCTTACGGCAGCGCTCCTGCCATGCGGTCACCTGCTCCACAACCTCTGCGGCCTGCTCCTTCGTAAAGGTAGCAAGCTGCGTCAGGTGCTCGCGGTGCTTAGTGGTGCCTACGGGAACAACCGCCATCGTCAGTACATTGGGATACTGCGCGTACAAATCGTGGAAGCTCTTGGCAAGAATCTCGCCGTCATTATAACCGGGACAGCAGACAATCTGCGTATGCACCTGAATGCCCGCATCGAACAAAAGCTGCAAGCGCTCCATCAGCTGACCGGCGAAACGGTTGTGCATCATTTGGCAGCGCACCTGCGGGTCGGTAGCGTGCACCGAAACATACAGCGGCGTCAGATGCGTGCGGATAATACGTTCAAAATCTTCATCCTTCATATTGGTGAGTGTAATGAAGTTGCCATATAAAAAGGACAGACGGTAATCGTCATCACGCACATACAGACCCGGACGCATACCGGGAATCATCTGGTCAACAAAGCAGAAAACACAGTTATTGTAGCAGGTCGCAACTCTGTCAAAAACTGCGGAATCAAACTCCAGGCCAAGATCCTCATCCGGATATTTTTCTATATGTACCTGACGGCGTGTGCCATCGGTGGCCTCTATCTCCAGATCAACCTCGTAATCGGAGGTATAGAAGCTCAATTCAATTATATCCTTAACCTGTACGCCGTCCACGCTGCACAGCTTTTCGCCGGCCTTGATGCCTGCGTCCGCTGCCAAACTGTTCTTGCGTACACCACTAATAAGTCCTACCATTACAACTCCTTAAAAAAATGCAGATAATCAACCGTGAAAAGATTAGTCGTCAAATTATTATATCATATTAGCTTGAAGAATGCAAAAAGGGGACGCTATATACGCTAAAAGCTTCCGGACGAGCCATAAAAGCAGGTCTGGAAGCTTTTATTGTGTAAATCAGTACTTAGATGACAAATTATTATAAATGCCACTCAATACTCTTCTATATCCCTAGAAGCCAGTCAATGACATTCATGACTTTTATGCCTTCATAATTTCCGAGGGAGAAGCGATCAAGCGTCAAGACGATTTTCTCATAATTGTCTTGTATTCCCCGTAGTGGACGCATCTCTCGTTCAAATGTTTCCTCAGCAGTCATATTAGCTGTAACCTGATAATAAGTTAATATTCCTTGCTTCTGAGCGACAAAGTCCACTTCAGTTGAGCCAAACTTTCCAATATTGACCTTATAGCCTCGCCGTAAAAGCTCGAAATATACAATATTCTCAATGGAAAAGCCCAAATCATACCGTTTTCTTGGAAGAATATGATTGCGAAGTCCCAAATCAACCATATACAGCTTTTTATTGGCTTTCAAAAGCTGTTTCCCAACAATATCAAATCTTTCAGCTGGGTAAAAGACAAATGATTCAGTCAAAGCCTCCACATAATCACTAACCGTATTCGGGGAAATCTTTCTGCCAGAAGAGATTAAGTAATCGGTTACGCTTTTCATAGAAATCGGACTGCCGATTACACTTGCCAAATAGCGTGCAATGGTCTTCAGTAGTGCAATATCTGTGATTTTACGTTTACCTGCATCTTTTTCTTTTCTTGCCTGGCGTTCCTCAATATCTTTAACAATAACGGTGTTGTAGATTCCCTCCAGATATTGATTTACTTTTTCATCCGTACGGTTCATCACCGCAACATACGGAAGTCCTCCCGTTTGCATATATTCTGAAAAAGCATCTTCTTGCGGTCTCCCCGTCACAGTGACATACTCACTGAAAGAAAGGGGAAGCATTGATATTTCCACATACCTTCCAGACAAAAGGGTTGCCAGTTCACTTGAAAGCAAATACGAATTTGAACCCGTAATATATACATCCGTGTTGTTCTTTACATATAGACTATCTACTACTTTGGGGAAATCAGGCACGTTCTGAATTTCATCCAAAAATATATATGTCATTTTATCGCTGCACAGACGTTCTTTTATATAACGATAAAGTACCTTATAATCCAAAAGCTCTTCAAACTCTAGGTCTTCAAAGTTGATTGATATAATCTGTTCTGCTTCCACGCCAGCTAAATGAAGTCTGTCCTTAAACTGTTCCAGAAGCACCGATTTACCACAACGTCTAATTCCCGTCACAACTTTAATGATGTGCTCGTCTTTCCACTCCCAAAGCTGTTCGAGGTATTCTTTTCTTTCAACCATAGCTCTATCCCTCCTTTCTCCGAGTATAGCACATTATGTTTTGAAAATCAAACTATATTCCCATCTCGGAATTTATTTTCAAGTATGTTGTTTTTCCTTCTTATTTTAGAAGCTCTAATTACAAATATCCATAAGCTTCACCAACTATCACGAAGTCTATTTTGTAGTTGCATGTAGTTGGCGAGAAAAAATCTGCGCAAGCTTTCATGCCCTCGCAGATAGTATGCTATGGAATTTGTTAATAAATAACCTCTACTCTGCTCAACCTCTCCAACGACTAATCCTCATTACACAAA